>Ga0315284_10000241_pt1 | contig 75202 bp, 52 predicted proteins | sample YL17G09_16_MG_FD_203696 | JGI IMG/M metagenome (GOLD analysis project Ga0315284, IMG submission 203696) | Sediment microbial communities from Yellowstone Lake, YNP, Wyoming, USA - YL17G09_16 | ecosystem: Environmental > Aquatic > Freshwater > Lake > Sediment | place: USA: Wyoming | collected...
CGCCTTCGCAAAAAGGTTGGAGTATAATAGCCCCCAACGGGGCGGTGGCGGAATTGGCAGACGCTGCGGACTTAAAATCCGCCGGTGGTGACACCGTGTGGGTTCGACCCCCACCCGCCCTACAGATGGCCTTTTTAGGCAATTTCCGGCAGAAAACCCTATATATAGGGGTCTTCGGCAAGGAAAATTATTTAGAGAGTCCTCTGTGTGTCATTTTTCTATAATAAACACTCTTTGGACCTCCGCCTAAGTATACTCTAAAAAAAAGGTCACGCCCCATCTTCGGGGCGTGACCTTTTTCCAACTCATAGAAACTTGCTAACTATTTACTTTCTGGGCCGAGAGAAAACCATCCCTATGCAATACCAAGATATTCTGAATTATCTACTGGTCCAGCCCGGCGGTGGGCTTCTTCAGTATCTTGATAAGTTTGTTTTAAATATCGCGTAAGAACAGTAATCCCTTCATGCCCCATTAGTTTTGCAAGAGTGTAAATATCAATTCCATTCCGGAGCATTGCCAACGCGAAAGCACGTCGGAAATCGTGCAAAGTTGGCACTTCCACATGAGCGGAGGCTGCCCTTCGGGAAAGCACTTCCCGCAATCCATCATAGCTCAACCTGCCTGAACCATAACGGGGATGGGTGACCCATAATGCCCGGTTATTGTCCTTCCGACCTTTCAAATACTTTCGCAAAGCGTTTCTGGACCTCTTACCCAGATAGACTTCACGGGGTTTACTGCCCTTCCCTTGTCGGATAAGGATCGTACCACGTGCAATGTTGAGATCATCCAAATTCATGGCCAGGAATTCGCTCGCCCTTGCTCCGGTATCCAGCAGGCAGAACAGCATGGCTTTGTCCCGATCCCCAGCAACAGTCCCTAATTTGCATATTTTTACCATCCGAGCGACAGTTTCGATGGATACAGGATCCAATGGCTCTGTAGGTATCTTGGGACCTTTTACTTTGTGGATGGGATTGCTCCAGCCCTCCGGCTCTGCCTCAGCTTCATACCAGTTCATGAAGGCACGCAGACTTCGGAAAGCAGCATGTCGTCCACCGGCATTGTGATCCGATTCTTCCAAATACAGAAGATACTGACGGATAAACAATGCATTGATCTGGCTGATGCATCCGATTGCATGCCCCTCACAGTAATCAAGAAAGAGTTTCAATTTTTGGGTATAAAACCGCAAGGTTCCTGGGGCAAGCCCTTGTGCTTTCCGATCATACAAGAAAGCTTCCAACCAGGTCAACAAACCATCATCAGCGATCCCAATCTGTCCAATTTGCCGGGTGTCGGTCACTAACGACATCTACTTAGTCCTAGTGATTTAGCCATTTTCCATATATCATTGGTTTTTAGTTTCACTCCACGATACTCCTTGGAGTGATCATCAACTTGGGTAAGGCAACTTCATTCTCGGCTATGCACATACTAAGCCCAGCATCTCTAATCTGATTTTGACTCCTCGAAATGGTTTGTTTTGTCATTCCCATTGCTTTCATTTCTTTATTGGAGGCAATCTGACGAGCATTCAAATGGCCATACAATCGCACTCCCTGTTCAGATCCATACTTTTCCGTCAAGATTCTCAATGTCGCTAATGAATCAACGGGTGCTCGATCTTTTATTCCAAGTTTTTCCAATTCAGCATTCAGCAAGGAAACGACAACTTTGGAAGTGAAATCTCCGATCGTTGCCAGCGGTTTGCCAACCAATTTCCCTATCCGATTTTTATCCCGCCATGAGGCTTCCATCCGGAGGATCCCATGGGCATCAGAGTCCCTGGTCTCAGCTTCTTTGCCATAAAAGCTCAAAGATGCTTTCCTTGAGTAATACTGGACTCCTTGGGATGGGTAATACGGCTTGGTCTTCCTCCTGGGATATTCCAGTTTATACAACTGCCGTATCCACTCTAGGACACATACTCCAACTTGGAGGTTGAAGCAAAGATCCATCCTATTTAGGATTCCCTGATTCAGATCAACACTGGGTATATATCGATACTGTCCTATGACCCGATGTGCTTCTTCGATCGCCGAGCTGGGAGAAGAAATCATATGGATATTGTCTCCATAAACCAACTTGGGTAGAGACATTTCAAACAAAAGCAATGGTTCGGGCCGATTGTTCCTGTCCTGCGGGTAATAAATGACATGGATTGAACCTTTCTCAATCTTATTAAGCCAAGTCTCATATTTCGTTCTTATCATCATAGTCGGATAACACTGTATACGTTCTTTCACCTTATCCCATTTCTCCAGTTGTTCAGAGGTTGGTGCAAGATGAATTCCGAACTTGATTGTGTCGAAGATATGCCACTCCCTTTCTGGAAGTCCCATATAGTAGGAATGTTAATTGACGAGCTATTTTGCATAAACGGACATTTTCACAAACCCCCTCAAAATTAATCTTGCTAGACTATCAGATTGACTTTCACAGACCTACTTCCAATCTTCACAGATCAAATAGCTCCAAACTTCCATTACACAAAACGGGGTAGCGACTTAACAAGGTTCTCCCATCCATATCGTTCTCTTTCTTTTTCCTGTTTCGTTATCGCACGCCATCTCCCTCAATATGTCTATTCGAGTCGGCTATCGAGCCGCCGGGAGGGTGCGCTATTCAATTATTAAGGTTCAAGGGCGCCGGGTTGATTTCATCTCAAGGATAAACGCCTTACCTTTATTATAGCGTTAAATGGGAAGAACAATGGGCGATTCTATGGGTTAGTGAACGGTAAATCCTTACAAAATTTGATAAGTAGCCCTTGACCATTGAAATCGCAATTCAGACAAAGGACTTCCTGAATCTGGCATATGGGTAACCTTTCCTGTGTCATTTCTATTTCCGCATAGTTCTGGAGGATAGCTTGCCACATTTTTGAGATTAACCAGCGCCAGTTTTTCTCCCCCAGGCTACCAAAAAGTATTCGGCATGCTCCGTTCTAGGTGATCGACATGACTCGAATTATGCAATTTAGGCCATTTATCATTTTAGGTTTATGGCCCAAATTGGAACATTGTAAAGTTGATGTGTTATTCTTTAGAAGTTCGGCTCTCAGATTCTAATGCAGTGATGATCTCCTCAACTGTCTTCCGTATTCTTTCAAGATGCTCAAGGATCGCTTTTGAATTATCACATTGGAGGGCTATATAAAAGGAACCTTTCTGCCGGGCAAGTTATGGACCTGCCCGGCATTAAATTGGGTTACAGGCCAGGGTCGGCGTCTGTGAAGGTATCAAATTCCTGGATATAGGTACTGCTGATTGGGACTTGAACATTCTCAAATTCCACGCCAACATAACAGTTTTCTGCCAATTCGTAAAAAGCATCTTCAGCGGTGTATCCGTCATTGAACCATTCGCGATAGGTTTGTTCCGGCAGGTCTTTATAGCTTACACCAAGTTCAGTGTAGCATATATCATCGAGGGCAAGAAGCCAAGCCTCGAAGCGATCAGCGTTTGTGATTTGTGGGTTCATGGTTTTCCTTTCTCTAAGCGGGTAGGGGTTGGGGATTGGGGGATTCTTCGTCGCGGTTAGGGCTGACGAATTTCATGGATCCATGCATCTGGCGAATATCATCCATTGAACGGGGTATGCGATTGAAGGAGGGCACGGCGGGGTAGTACCATGCGGTTTTGTGTGGCGACCAGCGAAAGCCGAGGGCTTTCAATTCTTCCTTGTGCGGTTTAGTATCGCCCGTGACCCAAAGCCACAAGCCGCAGAGTTCGATGTCCAGTCCCATGTTGAGGACTGCTTCGATCTTCACGCGGAGCGTTTCGGCTACTTCGTCCAGGTCGTGATAATCGGCCGCGGTTTTCTTGCCTTCGGCGTGGGCTTGCTGCTGACGGGCGCGTTCGCTAGTACGAACAAAATTAGCCTGGAATGTTGCATACTGGGAGTTTATTTCTTGCATCGTGCGAGTGTCGCCTCCCAGGTCTGGATGGTGCTGACGAGCGAGTTTCTTATACAGACTTTTCGCCTCTTCGAGGCTTTGACAGTCTGTGAAATAGTGATACATGTTTTTTTCTCCTTATATGAAAAATAGGGCTGCCTATCTGAAGACAGCCCTATAGTGATGTGAAATGGTGCTGTTACTCAGGCAGGTAAAACTTGATCAGCACTCCAAGGCTAGAATCTGCATAATAGCCTCCGGTAAGTCTTGATACGGTGGCTTTTATAGGCCTTCCATAGCGATCCATCCGTGGAGCCAGGATTTTTGCCAGTTCCCGATTCAAGTAGCCAAATTGCTGATGATCCCACCTCTGGACCTTTACAGCATTGGAATCGAACGCATTATCGGGCTCGCGAATAAGGAAAACCTGTTCCCTCTCTGTGAGCAGGGCAACAACGGCTTGCCGATCTTCAAAGGTTACCCCAACGACTCTTGTTTCAATAGATCGAGTAGATACGTTCATTGTGTACATATGTCCTCCAACACAGAAATCGTCCATTTTTCCAATTGGAAAAACAGGCGTGATTCGAGTTTTTTGGGTTATGAAAATCCCAACCCTCGTTCTTTCATTGACACCCACCTCCCTTGCCCTATGACCATGTGGTCGAGCACATCCACATCAAGCAATTTTGCGGCTTGGACAATTGACCGCGTCACGGCCGTGTCATCGATGCTAGGAATAGGATCGCCTGATGGGTGATTGTGTGCCAAAATGATCGCAGGCGCATTTTCAAGGATCGCCTCGCGAAAAACTTCACAAACCCTTACCTGGCTTGAATTGATACTCCCTTTATATAGCTTCACAAGCTTGAGCACCCTATTCCTGGTATCCAAAAGAATCACCCAGAGCTCTTCATGATCCAAATTTCCGATGAAGGGTATGATCAAATTGGCTGCATCAGCCGGACTGGAAATGGTAGGGCGCTCGGTTGGCTGAGCATAGAGTTGTGCGTTGAGTTCATCGTGCAATTGGCGAAGCTTTGCGAGAGTCATCTCCACCCTGGCTCGCTGCCTGGATCCGATCTTATGATGTGACCCGACAGTCAAATCGAGCAAGGGAAGCTGCATAGGATTGTCGGGAATAGATGGAATGTTGAGTTGTGTTTCCATAATCTGTCCTTTCTATGAAATGATCCGGGGACGGACACATGCTCCATATGAGAGCATGATCCGTCCCCGGTGAATGGGGAAATTTCTTTCTGTCTATTGATTCGGGCTGTACCCGGCCGGCCAGGGCTGCGACTCTGTGATGAGATCATCGCGTTTCAGGCCGGGGTACAGCACCTCACCATCTGGCGCAAGAACCGGCGGGAAGATCCAGGGGTTCTCCGCCAAGTGTGTACGGAGCGCCCGGACGTGTGCTTCCCAATAGTGCGCATTGCTGCCCTTGACGCAGGCCCAGCCCGCGCCACGGCATTTGCTGTTCAGGGCGGGGACGTAGTACGTCGCCGCGCCGCAAATCGGGCAGGACGCCGGGGCGACCGGGTAGAAACCGGCCGGCGGGTCCGGCGCGCGTTCGCCGCCCGCCTTGAGGTAGTTAGCAACAGCAACAACTGCCGGGCAGTCGGCCCCCAAGCCGCAGGTACAGCGTTTGTCCTTGCCGACCCAGTGGAATTGCGGACGGATATCCGGGCCGAAGAAGTCCACCCTGTAGAAGTACTCACGATAGACCGTGACGATGGCTTCTCTCATAGTGGACAGAGTTGTGATATCTTCCTCGACATTGGATTTAAGGCTCATTTTGATCCTCCACATTTGCTGTCACGAGATCACGGAAGCCAGCCTTATTCGGCGCTGCATATTCATCAAGCCAGCGTCTGGCGCGGGCTTCAAAGAATTCAGCCTCGCTTTCAAGAAATGCGACCCGTTTGTAAAAGCGAGCAGCAACTTCAGGGCGGGTTTCAGCCTCGGCTGCTTCTTTGAAACGGGCGACCATCTCATGCAAGTGGCGAGCACTACTGAAGTCAAGGGAGATCGAGCGAGTGATTGTGCTCATGGTGTCACGTCTTAGACTCCTTTCTTAGGAACGAAACAGGCCAACCCATTGCTAAGGTTGGCCTGTTTTGAGTAGTTTGCCGCATTATTCGGCTTGTGGTTCTACTTCGATGGCGTGCAGCATCTGGGCGAACTGATGCACATCCACCCAGGCAAGCAAGGTTCCCTTGCCATCGCAGGCCGTGCAGCGGTTGAGCAGGGGATGGTCCCTACCGGCAAGCGTGAAGATCTTGCCAGTGGCGAGAACGCCTTCACCACCGCATGCATTACAGGTAGTCTTGATCGGAATTTGGTTCATAGTGCCTCCTTGGAATCAAAAAACCGCCCATCAAAGGCGGTTGGATAAGACGTGCCTCCACACTTCAACACTTTGAGATGCAAGGCACGGTTGCCGACCAGGATGATGCACAGGGGGATACCCTGGCAGAGCAGTCCAGGCTAGCTATTCAATTATTTGCCCCCCGGGGTTCACTTTTGACTTACTATTCCCCTACTATTAGGCCTCGTCACACCCGCAGGGAAATTTGAACCTCCAAGTTGGAGAGATATTTGTATGGTGTTATTACACTAATGCTCACCTTCAACCTACCCGTGGAAGTCTACTTTGCAGTCAGCAAATTCACAACCGAAGAGATGATCCTCGACCTGATGGGGAAGAAGATTCTCTCGAACCAGTTGCTCACCGGGCAGGAGGTCGGTGGAACGTTGGTACCGGAAGATGCCAGCAATGTTTTGCAGGTGGCCGTGAACCGGCTGCTGAGGGGTGTGAAGACCCGGCAGGCCAGTGGCATCTTTACCACTCAGAACACCATGACCTCCTCGTCGCTCGGCTCGCCGACCGCGCTAAGACCGCGGACTCTGCCGGCAATGACGCTACAGGAATGGCTGATGAGACATCCGCTGGCCAACAAAGTACAAAGTAGACAGAATAAACAGCAACCACAAAGTCAATTGACGCTTTCGATCTAAACAAAAAGCCCTGGAAGGTTTTCCGGGACTTTTTCATTGTCGCTCTTTTTAAAACTGAGGGATTTCCTCCGCTATGTTGCCCTCCTCCTTGCCAAAACCCGCATTACGTTCTAGAATATCGTAGGATATATCTTCTCAATACATGCAGGTGATGATCCCCCTGTTTTGAGGAGATTGGGATCGTGGAAAGGTTGGCGGTGTGACAAAAGAGACCCCGTTAGGAAAATACTTGTTGCTCGAACAACTTGGGCGTGGGGGCTACGGAACGGTGTATCGCGCCCACGATAGGGTGCTGAAGGTAGAGCGCGCCGTGAAGGTACTGCATCCCGCGCTGGTGGCGGATCCCGAATTCCTGGAGCGCTTCCGGCGCGAGGCGCAACTGGCTGCCCGCCTGGAGCATGCCCACATCGTGCCGGTCTACGACCTGGGGGAGGAAAAAGGCTCGGTCTTCCTGGCCATGAAGTTCATGGAAGGCGGTTCGCTGAAGGATCTGCTGGCCAAGGAAGGCCAGCTGTCCTTCGAGCGCGCCGTGGAAATTACCGGGCAGATCGCCCGGGCGCTGGATTATTCCCATGGCCAGCCCGAGCACCTCGTTCATCGCGACGTGAAGCCCGGCAACATCCTCTTCGAGGTGGATGGAACAGCGCGCCTGGCTGATTTTGGCTTTGCCAAGGCGCTGCAAGGAGCGGGCAGCGCCTCGCTCAGCGCCAGTGGCGCCATGATCGGTACGCCGGCTTACATGGCGCCAGAGATCTGGCTGGGGCAGGAGGCCACCCCGCAGACTGACGTGTACAGCCTGGGTTGTCTGGTGTACGAGATGCTCACCGGCCAATCGCTCTTTGGGGGCGGAGACAGCCCCCCGCCGCTGGTGATGAAACGCCACTTCGACCCGTTAGTGCTGCCCGAACCCTGGCCGGCGGGTATGCCAGCAGGCATTACCGAGGTATTGCAAATGGCGCTGGCCAAGAAACCAGGAGACCGCTACCAGAGCATAGCAGACTTTGCCGCTGCGCTGAAATCGGTGTTGAGCGGAATCGCCGCGCCCGCGAGGCCGCAACTCGCGAGCCCGCGCGAACGGACATTGGATACGCAGACCACTGTCAACCAGATGGAGGAGTCAATCATCAAGGAGCGGTCTGAGCCGCGCACGCCTTCCACACAGACGGTTGCGCCATCCAGTTCATCTGGCCTGCTTCGCTACTGGCCAATTGCACTGGTAGGTGGTTTGATAATTATAGGCGGGTTGGCAATTGCCCTGATCTTCGCGCTTGCTGGCGGCGGCGCGGTTCCAGTTACTCCCGCGCCTCCCATTGTCACCGAAGCCCCGGTTGCTACAGAACCACCGGTTGTTTCCGAAGCCCCGGTTGCTACGAAACTGCCTGTTGCAACCGAAGCCTCCGCCTTGGGAGTTGGCTCCACCTGGGTTCGGCCGGCGGACGGGATGGTGATGATGTATGTGCCGGAAGGGGATTTCACAATGGGATCGCCAGATAATGTCGGCGATAGTGATGAACATCCTCAACACAAGGTGTCCTTGGATGCCTTCTGGATTGACCGGAGCGAGGTGACCAATACAATGTTTGCCGCCTTCTTGAATGAAAAAGGCAACCAGAGTGAGGGTGGAGTAACCTGGCTGGATGCAGGCGATTCAGATGTGTTGATCGTGCAAAGCGGCAGCACCTGGCAGCCAAAGAGCGGGTATGCTGATCATCCTGTAATCGAAGTCTCGTGGTATGGCGCCCAAGCCTACTGCGCCTGGGCAGGAGCTGATACTCGTCTTCCCACTGAGGCGGAATGGGAAAAAGCAGCGCGGGGTGGATTGGAAGGGAAGTTGTATCCCTGGGGTGATCAAGCCCCAACCTGCCAGGCTGGCGCGACGAATGGAGCGCAGTACACTAGTTGCAGCAGTGAAACGGTTGCTGTAATGACTTTCAGCCCGAATGGATATGGTCTGTACGATATGGCCGGGAACGTGTGGGAGTGGGTAAATGACTGGTATGGAGAAACATATTACACATCTTCGCCTTCCAGCAACCCGCAAGGTCCTTCAACAGGGCAGTATCGACTTTTGCGGGGCGGCTCGTGGTACTACGATGAGGACACTGTCCGCACTGCCAACCGCGACGGGGACGGTCCCGTTAGTACGAACTACGGCTTCGGTTTTCGTTGCGCCCGCTCGCATTAGTTTCTGAGGTTCTGGCTTCTGCGACCGAAGGGAGTGCTGGGTTTCTGAACTGTGATGGGGGGTCTGGGGGGCGCACTGCGCCCCCCAGAATCGTTACTCTTAGAAAATGGGCTTTATTATGAAAAAGAGCTACCCTTATTTGTGGGAAAGACTGACTGCCTTCAATAACATGCTTGCCGCATTTCACCAGGCTGCCCGCGGGCGGCGCGGGCGCGAATCAGTAGCCGTCTTTGAGCGCAGTCTGGAAGTGAATTTGCCCGAACTGCGCGCCGAACTGTTGGAAGGATATTACCAGCCGGGCGGGTATGTCAGTTTTTACATCCACGACCCTAAAAAACGCTTGATCTCCGCCGCGCCTTTCCGTGACAGGGTGGCGCATCATACCCTCATCAATGTCATCGAGCCAATTTTCGAGCGCAAGTTTATTTTCGATACGTATGCCAATCGTACGGGCAAAGGCACCCACCGCGCCCTGGATCGCTGTACACATTACATACGCCGCTACAAATATGTGCTGCCTCTCGATATCCGCCAGTTCTTTCCTTCCATTGACCACACTATTCTAATGAATATCCTGCGCGGCGTCATTCAAGACTCGCGCGTCCTCGATCTGTGTCAGAAGATCATTGCCAGTGGTCAAGGTGTGTTGAGTGATGAGTATGAGATGGTCTGGTTCAAAGATGATGACCTACTTGCCGCGAGCCGGCCGCGCGGGCTGCCCATCGGCAACCTGACCAGCCAGTTTTGGGCTAACGTTTATCTTAACGGCCTGGATCATTTCATTAAGCGTCAACTCAAATGCCGCGCCTACATCCGCTACGTGGACGACATGCTTCTCTTTTCAGATGACAAGCAGGAACTACACGAGTGGCGCACTCACATCATCGAATACCTGGCCAGTCTGCGCCTGACTCTGCACGAGAACAGCGCCCAGCCGCGCCCCAGCCGCGTAGGACTGCCCTTCCTTGGCTTCCAGGTATTTCCCGACCACCGCCTGCTCAAGCGGCGCAAAGCCGTCCATGCCCGCCGGCGGCTCAAAGCATTGGCTGCTCAATATCACTCCGGGCAAGTAGATGAGAAAAAGGTCAAGGCCTGCGTGCAATCCTGGGTCGAACACGCCCGATACGGTGATACAACAGGTTTGCGGCGGGCAATATTATCGCAAATCACATTCACGCCCCCGGCAGGAGACCCAATTGAAACAATCCCCCATATTCACCAAAACCTATGATTTCCTACTTTGGCTGCTCCTGCACACGGAGAAATTTCCCAAGAGCGAGCGCTTCCGCCTGGCGCGGCGGTTGGAGGATACCTGCTTCGAATTCTACGAACTTCTCATCCAAAGCGCACATTCCAATCAGGCACGGCCACTACTTAAGGGAGGCGACTTCCTGCTGGATAAATTGCGTTTTTACCTACGCGTGGCCTACGCGCGCCATTTGTTCGACGCGCGGCAGTACGATTTTGCCGCCAATGCCTTGATGGAAATCGGCAGATTGTTGGGCGGCTGGATAAAATCCCTGCCTGCAGATGCCGAAATTCCTGGGGACGCCGGGAGGAGTTTTGCGGGGCGGCTCGTGGTACTACGATGAGGACACTGTCCGCACTGCCAACCGCGACGGGGACGGTCCCGTTAGTACGAACTACGGCTTCGGTTTTCGTTGCGCCCGCTCGCAAAATGAGAATTGGCCGGAATTTGCGAGGCTGTAACCGTTCAAAGTAAAAACCTCCCAAGCGTGCCAAGTTATGCGAGCGCCGGTTGCCCCCGTCGCCCTCGCCCCCTGATCCCCCAATCCTGGGGGGAATATTTTTACTCCCCCCCTATTGGAGGTGGGGGCGGGGCGGCAAATAACCAAAAGCCCGGCTCCCTGCGATATTCGTCTCCCCTGGAGCCGGGCACAAGAAATCCAGTTGTACTCATTCGAGTACAATGCTATACTTATTCTTGATTGAACTCGAATCCTTCGTTGTCATTGTGAGAGGAGGATAAGATTTTATCGGCTTTTCCCATAGGTATATCTCTAGCAATGTCCCAATTGTCAGGCTGAAATTCCTGCTAAAGACCGCTTCTTTTCGATATGCGCTTTCGCCATAATACTGGAATACCGTTTTTCTTTTAAAAAGGGTTTTCATAATCACCGAATTAGTATAAGGGTCTAAAGAAGAAGGTTGTTTCTTCTCAGTGGAATTGATTGTAAAGGACACGTGCTAGTATGGAACTACATCTTGGCAAGTACGAAATACTAGAAAAACTCGGCGAAGGGGCAACGGCGGAAGTTTACCGCGCCCGCGATACGGTGCTGGGCCGCGAAGTGGCTCTCAAGTTGCTCAAGCCAGCACTGATGGCCGACCCCGCTTCTTTCGCACGTTTCACCAAAGAAGCCCATGCGGCAGCTGGCTTATTCCATGATCATATTGCCACGGTGCTCGATATGGGCGAGTCGGACGGGTGTTATTTCATCGCCATGCGTTACATCGAAGGGATGTCTTTGTACGAATATTTGCGTAAAAACGGCACCCTGCCCTGGGAAAGCGTCAAGAAACTGGCTCAGCAGATTGGCTCCGCCTTATCCCATGCGCACGCCCAAGGCTACATCCATCGGGATATCAAACCCAGCAATATCATGGTCTCTTCAAAGGGTGATTTTGTCCTCACCGATTTTGGATTGACGCGTGCCATGCTTGAATCAGGCATGACCTCTATAACTGGTGCTATACTGGGAACCCCGCCTTACATTCCGCCTGAAATCTGGAATGGGAAAGAAGCCAGCCCTCTTTCAGACCAGTATAGTTTCGCCTGTGTGATTGATGAAGCTATAACGGGCCACTCACTCTTTTCGGGTGCCACACCTCAAGAGATCATTACCAAGCATCTGGTCAACAAACCGGAGATATCTGGTTATCCTGCAGAAATCCCTGAAAATGTACGCTTTATCATTCAAAAAGCCTTGAGCAAGAATTGCCAGGACCGATTTCCGGATATTCAATCCTTTACCAAAGCGCTTATTGATCCAAAGAATTTTGATGCTGTGACGTATTTAAAGCAAATAAATAGCCAGGAGCAATCAGTAGCGGATAAAAAAAGGTTGGAAAAGATCAAAGCGAAAAAACGACGAAAGGCAATCGCCATCACAGTTAGTATTATTTCTAGCTTCATGATTGTGATCTGCGCAATCGGGATAATCCTTATCAAAGATCGCTTTTCTCAATTATGGTTAGGTCCAGCAGCCAAAAGCTACACACAGGCTCCGGAAACATCGGGACCTACATCTGAAACTATCGTTGTACAAACGACAGAGGGTCCTAGTTTGGAACCGACGCAAGCTGATACTCCGACCCTGATTGCCACAACCACCTCAACGTCTGTGCCGACGGCCACACTGACGTCCGTACCGACATCCACATCAACATCTGCACCGACACCTGGCTTGAAAGGACAGGTGGTGCCAGGTTCCGGTGTGGAAACCAAAACGCTTGATAGTGGACCAACCGGATTGATAGTATATTTCTATAGAGGCGATGGGACACCGATCGAAGGCAAATATGTGAAAGTATATACGCAGAAGCAGGATCTTTCGGGCAATTGGGTGACTGATCAATCCATGGGTTCCAGCTACACTGATAATACCGGATCAGCGAAATTTGATCTTCCAGCAGGTCAATATATTGTCACTGCAGATTTTGATGGATATAACTGGGGGTCTGCCAGTGATGTGGAAGGACAAGCCAGTATCCCGGTCGAGCAGGGAAAACAGACCCGGATGATCCTGCGCCTCGGTAGGTTAAAGGTGGGCTTTGTTTTTGCAGATAGCACCGTGAACTCAGGAAAATATGTAAAGGTTCATACCCAACAGTTAAATATTTCTGAACAATGGGTCACTATGAATACTATTGTTAGTGGGTACACTAATAATACTGGTGTGGTTGAATTTGACCTTACAGCTGGTAATTACATCGTCCAAGCAGATTTTGATGGATATAACTGGGGAGATGCTATTGATGTGGAAGGGGAAACCAATATTCCTCTAAAACCAGGAGAAGAGTATCAGCTAATTATTCATTTAGGCAGAATGATTGTGGCCTTAAAAGACGCCAACGGTAATCCTATTAACGGCAAATATGTTGCAGTCGCTTTTCAAAATGAAGATATTAGTGGAAATCCTACAGCTGGTAATAATGTATTTTCTTTATATACCGATAATACTGGTACCGTAAAATTTGATTTAACGCCTGGAAGCTATGCGATTAAATTTGACGACAAATATTATTACAACATTAAGATAGAAGCGGGTAAGATCACCACAACAGATGGAATTACCATGACAATTGGTGACTGAATCCAAATTTAGGATTTTATAGAAGCCATTATTGGATGAAAGGTTTGAGAGCTTATGGAATTAGAAATCATCTAAAAAAAATTAGGACAATACTAGAGAAAATTTCTGATGGCCATCAAACAACTCGGAAAATACACCATTGTTGAAGAACTCGGGCGCGGCGGCTTCGGGATCGTGTACCGCGCCAGCGACCGGGTGCTGGAGCGCGAGGTAGCGCTCAAGGTGCTGCACGCGCAGTTGATGGTAGAGCCGGATTTCGCCGAACGGTTTCGCAAGGAAGCGAAACTGGTCGCCAAGCTGGAGCACCCCAATATTGTCACAATACATGACCTGGGCGAAGAGGCAGGCTGGATTTACATTGCCATGCAATACCTGCCGGGTGGCAATCTGCGCGATCTGGTGAAGAAAAGCGGCCGCATTCCCTTCGACCAGGCGCTCAAGATCCTGAGACAAATTGAATCGGGCCTGAGTGCAGCGCACGGCAAGGGACTGGTACACCGCGACATCAAACCGGAGAACATTCTCTTCCGCCAGGATGGCCAGGCAGTGCTGACGGATTTTGGCCTGGCGAAGGCGATCCTGACCTCCAGTTCATCCAGTGTGGGCGGGGTGGGAACCCCCTTCTACCGCGCCCCGGAACTGTGGCGGGGCAAACCGCCCGCCAGACCGGCCACGGATGAGTACTCGCTGGCGTGCGTGTTCGCGGAAATGCTGACCGGTGAGCAGTTATTCTCCGGCGATACGCCAGACGAGGTCATCACGAAGCACCTGGTAGATGGACCTGTGCTTCCCCAGGAATGGCCGCAGGGTGTCCCGCAGGGATTGACCGGCGTGATCGAGAAGGCGCTGGCCAAAGACCCTGCCGAGCGCTACTCGAGTGTGGAGGAACTGGTTGCCGCGCTGGAGGCTCTGATCCCAGGCAAGGAAGATACTGCGCAGCCGGTTGCTCCCAAGATCCCTGCCTCGCAGGGGGCGGCAGCCGTTGAAACGAGCCCGCAGAATGGGGGCATCAACACTCTAAAGGAACCCTCAGCGGAACCCGCGCAGACGGCAAAAAAACCCTCGCGGCCTGCGCCGCTCAACCGTGTGAAAAAACCGCCCTCCACTCCGCCCTGGAAAACACCCTGGCTGCCGTGGGCGGTTGGATTGGGAGGGTTGTTGATAGTGGCTGGTATTGTAATTGCGCTCCTGGTGGTTCTGGGCGTTCCGGGCCTTCTTGCCGCCCCTGCACCAACGTTTACTCCCACGAGTACTTTCACGCCTGTCTTCACTTCCACGCCGCGCGCCACCAATACCCCGCGCCCCACCGCTACCGCCACGCCACGCGCCACTCCCACACCACTACTGGACATTGGTTCGACACAGGTTTCGAATGTGGACGGCATGGTGATGGTGTACGTACCGGCCGGTAATTTCAGCATGGGCAGCAATGATGGATTTTCGGATGAACAACCGGTGCATACGGTGTACTTGGATGCGTATTGGATTGACCAAACAGAAGTGACGAATGCGATGTATGCCCTATGCGTACAAGCCGGAGCCTGCCAGCCGCCGGGTAGCAGCAGTTCGTACACGCGGAGCAGTTACTATGGCATTCCTCAGTATTCCGACTACCCGGTGATTTATGTTTCCTGGAACGATACCAATACCTATTGCAGTTGGGCGGGGCGACGCCTGCCGAGCGAGGCCGAGTGGGAAAAGGCGGCGCGTGGCACGGATGGCAGAACCTATCCCTGGGGCAATGAATGGGATGTTCGCACAACGATGCGCTTGAATTTCTCTGATAAGAATGATCCAACCAGCCCATCGGATACAATAGCCGATGATGGTTACGCGGATACTTCTCCGGTGGGCAATTATCCACAAGGTGTCAGCCCATATGGAGCCTTTGACATGGCGGGGAACGTGTGGGAGCGGGTGAATGACTGGTATGGAGAAACGTATTACGCCTCTTCGCCCTCCAGCAATCCGACGGGGCCGTCTTCTGGAGATTATCGAGTTTTGCGGGGCGGCTCGTGGTACGGCTTTGTGAACTACGTCCGCTCTGCCCTCCGCTACTGGAGCGATCCCGGTGGTACGGACGACAACGTCGGTTTTCGTTGCGCCCGTGGCACATCCCCGTAGGGGGCTCGCATTGATTCTGAAATTTCTGGTTGCTGGAGTTCTAATTTTCTAAACATTCCGGGGGGTCTGCCCCTTCCGCTGCGCTCCAGGGGTGCTGCGCGAGGGGGCTTTACCCCCCAGACGAATCGATTTTTGAAATAGATGAAATTACAAATGTCCTCCTATCCTTCTCTTTTCCTCCTCCACTACCCTCAAGAACGCAAAGCCCTGGTCGTCACCCTCGGCGCGCTGGCCCTGGTTGTCCTCCTGGCTGGCGTGTTCAGCCTGGGCGCGGCGCTGCTGCTGGTGCTATTCACCCTCTGGGCAGCGAGCGCCCTGGTGCGCGTCTCCCATCGCCAGCATATTGGCAACGCCCTGCGGGTGAGCAACCAACAGTTCCCCGAACTGGTGGAGCCGCTCTCCATGGCTGCCCGGGCGGTGGGTGTGCCGCCGGTGCAGGTTTTTGTTTATTACTCCGACAGGATCAACGCCTATGCCTTCGGCTGGAGCCCGCCCCAGGTCGTGGTGCTGACCTCGTGCCTGGTAGAAGCCATGGATGTAGACGAATTCCGCTTCGTGGTCGGGCACGAGATGGGGCATGTCGCCCTGGGTCACACCCGCCTGGGGACGCTGGTGGGCGGCATCCTGGGCGCGCCGCGTGTGCCGGTACTCTCGACGATTTTGGTGCCCATCTTCCTGTGGTGGAGCCGCTGCGCGGAGTACTCCGCCGACCGCGCCGGGGTCATTGCTTGCGGACAGTTGGACAAATCCATCTCCGCGCTACTCAAGGTGATGGTCGGGCCGCAGCTTGCCAGCAAGGTCAATGTCGAGCAGGTGCTGGCCCAGTCACAGGAGCTGCTGGGCAAGGCGGATGCCCTGGCCGGCGAGGTGGGCAGCACGCACCCGTTCCTGGTTCACCGGCTGCGTGAGTTGGTCAAATTCTGGAATTCAGAGGCTTGCCAGTCGCTGCTGGCGGAAAGAGGTTCAACATGATTGACGATCATACTTTCGGCGTTCCTGATCCGCGCGGGGAAAGACGCCTGGCGCGTTGGTACCGGCGCAACCGCCCAGCTGTGCTTGCCACGCTCTGGCTGTGGATTTTGTTCCTCATCCTGGCCCTGGTCACCCTGTTCACCGGCTGGGCCTCGCTGCTGGTGACCCTGGCCATCCAGACCCTGCTCAGCCTTGCGGCAGGTGGGCTGGCCGCCTGGATTTACCATCCCAAGCCAGTGGAGGGGACAAGCCACGCCAGGCAGGGAGCACTGGCAGGTATCTTCCTGCCATTGACCACCGGCATCGTCATCCTCGTGGCCGCCATACTGATTGGCATCGGGTCATTCGGCACACTGGTTCCACTGATGCTGCCTTATTTTGTAGCCTTGCCGGGGGCGGTCATCCTTAGCGGCGGTTTGGGGTGGGCGGGTGGCTGGCTAATGCAGCGGATTCTGGAGAAGCGCCCCCGAGCGACAAAGTAACAATTGTACACTAAATGACATTGTCCTGATATATGTAACAGAATGACACTACTTGACAAAGATGTGATAGTATTGTATACTGTCATTGAGTAAATACCCCCTTCTTGGCTCAGGGGTGCCGAAGATGATAGATGAAAAAACAAATTCCGATTTCCTGAAAATCCCCGAAGCGGCCCGTTACCTGGGTGTGACCCGCCGCTGGTTATACCGCCGGATTTGGAGCGGCGATTTGCCTGCTTCCAAGGTCGGCGGTTTTTATTTTATCCAGCGCAAGGATATTGACGCCCTGCTCGAACAGGGGAAGCTGGGAGGGACTATGAAAGAGGAAGTGAAGGAAAGCCTGCTCAAGTGCGGGCACTGCTTCCGACTGCTGGAAAGTGATACGCTCATCGGCGATATCTGCCAGGCGGAAAATTGCGAGCAGTTGATCTGCACCCAATGCGTGGCAGAGGGCAGCCGTTTCTGCGTCGAGCATCTGCCCGATAAGGATCAATTGTGGGAGGCGGCGCTGGAGGATTTCCGGCAAGGCAAGATTCTATTGCTGGTCAAGGCTAGCCAGGCGCGCCTGCGGGAGGTGAACTTCATCCAGCGTTTCCAGACGCGTCTGAGTTCGATCGGCACCCTGCGCCACCCGCTCACGGACGAGATGCTGGCTGTATCCGACTTGGAAGCGCTGCTCGAAGAGGGCGATGAGCAGGCCGGGGTGATGCGCCTGATGAACAAGGCCGTCCTCGAGGCGGAGTGGCTGGCGAAGGTGCCGCTGAACGCCTTTGCCCGTTACCGCCTGCCGCTGGTCAAGAAGCAGCGCGGCGCGCCGGTCACAGTGCAAGCTTGCACTTTCAGCCCTCTGGCGGAGATGCTGCAAAAAGGATTCGCGACGCGTCCCCTCTCGGCGGATGACCTGACCTCGCGCCTGCTCAGGCTGGGCGAGGAGGCGCAGCGCACCCAGACCGTGACCCTGACCCTGCTGGCCGCCACCACCGGCTGGGACACCTCGGCGCGCGACCTCGTCCAGGGCGCGGGGGCGGGAACAGCGTTTGCCCATCGTTGGATGCTCATTTATCTCTACGACATGGAAACGCGCCAGATCATCTACAACCGCCAGGACAGCCGTTTGCGCGGCTTCGCGGAGATATTCACGCCCCTCCTGCCTTCCGAAGAGGTCGAGGAGGTGATCGCAGCGGTCGAGAAGGAAATGGGCATCTATGAGAGCCTGACCATGGATCACGCGTTGAGGGCTTTTTCCTATTCGCAATCCGTACTGAAAAAAGCATTCGAACAAATGGCATCCAGCGGTCGCTATGCCCTGACGGAAGTTCCCAATCTGGGCCTGGCGATCGTCCGTACTTGAAAGCAATTCAACCGACATTCCACAAAGGAGAAAGAAAATGGCTAATCTAGGAAAATCCATCAAGGATTACGGTCTGCAAATCTTGCGCGAACTGCTCAAGGTTGGGCCGGAGGCTGGAAAACAGCCCGGGCAGAAGGCCAAGGCGAGCCTCGACGATCTTTCCCTGGACGACTTGCGCCGGGAAAAGATCCGCTTCGATCAGGAGGAGCGCAAAATGCTGGCGCGCCTGCGCGAGGTCGAGGCTCAGAAACGTAAGCTGTTCGAGGATGGCGTCCAAAACGCAAGCGAGCGCGAGCAGCGCGTCATCGCCCGGCGCATCAAGGAAATGGACGTCGAAGCCTCCAACATGGATCGCATGTTGCAGGCCATCTCGAAGCAGATGCGCATCATCAACGGCCTGCTGCAGGTCAAGGAACGCTACCGAGTTCTAGCCGAATCGGGCATATCCGGCCTCCTCAAAGATATTGACCTGCAGGACCTGATCATCTACATCGACAAAGCCAGCGTGGACGGCGAATTCCACATGGACAAGTTCGACGAACTGCTGCGCACCCTGGAAGAAGCCGAGGCCATCAGCCCGGATTACAAAGAAGACAAGGACGTGCTGGAAATCATGCAGGCCATGCAGCGCGCCCACGAAGCCAGCGACAGCCCGGAGGCGATGGAAGAGGAATTCAAGGAAATGTCCCAGCGCATCAAGCCCAAGAAGGAAGAGACGCAGTTGGAGCTGGGTGAAGAGGACATTTGATCCCGATATCCACGCGAGGCAGCCATGCCGGTTGACCTGAGCGCTTCCATTTACGCCCAATACAAGCGCGCCCGTAAACGTGCCGAAGAAGCCGTGCGGCGCGGCGCGGCGGCGGAGGCGGCTGTTTCCTACCGTCACGCATCCGAATTGATGCACCAGTACGCCGAGTACACACGTGACCCCGTGGTCAAGAAACAGCGCCTCAAACGGGCCGAAGCACATACGCACATGGCGAATCAACTGGATACAATGCCGCCTTCCAGATCCATGCCAGCGGTGCGTGTTACAACCAAGTCGGCCGAACCGGCGGGTGAGACGGACTACGAGGCGGAAGTGCTGGCCCTGATCGAAGAGTCCAGCATCCGCTGGAGCGACATCGGCGGATTGGAAAGCACCAAGCAGGCCATCAAGTCCGCCTATGGCCTGGCGGTGGCGCGCAAGCCAAAGGGCGTGCGCATCGAAGCCTGGCGCAACCTGCTGCTCTTTGGGCCGCCCGGCACGGGCAAGACGTTGCTAGCGGCGGCCACAGCCGGAAGTTTGGATGCCACCTTCTTCAATGTGAAGGTTAGCAACATCTTGTCCAAATATTTCGGCGAGAGTTCCAAATTGATCTCAGCATTGTACTCGGCGGCCCGTCATATCAGTCCAGCTGTGATCTTCCTGGATGAATTCGAGTCGCTTACCCCGCCGCGCGGAGAAGGCGAGAGTGGGGCGGAACGACGCATCGTCAGCACGCTGCTGTCCGAACTAGATGGGCTGGCCACCAAGGACGAAGAGAACTATGTGCTAACCATCGGCGCAACCAACCTGCCCTGGCTGCTGGATAGCGCCATCCTGAGCCGCTTCCAGAAGCGTATCTTTGTCCCCTTGCCGGATGCTGAAGCGCGCCGTTCCATCCTGGAGATCCACCTGACCAAGCGCGGCCACAAGACGAAGATGCCGATCCCCAAACTGGTCGAGCGGACGGAAGGCTATTCCGGCCGGGAGATCGAGCAAGTCTGCCAGACAGCCATCACCAGCATGACCCAGCGCGCCAACCCCGGCCTGATGGAGGTGGTGGACCGCGGCCAGGCGGCGCTGCGGGAGTACGAGATCCAGATCGAACCGATCTCCGAAGAGGATTTCGTGGTCGCCTTCAGCCAGATCCACCCGGCGACGGATGCCGCCCTGGTGCGCCGCCACCTGGATTGGCAGAAGAAGGCGGAAGCCTAATAGATTGGTGTGCACAGAAGGAGTTGTGGAGGAGAACGATGCTGCCGACACCGAAGAAAGTTGCCGATACGATCAAAAAGACGATCTTTCAATCCCCGGAAGAACGCCGCCAGGAGGCGGAACTGAATCGGGACGTACAGATACGCATGGGGAAAGCGCGCGTACGGCGGCACATCGCCCACCAGAAGGACATGCTGCGCCGCCTGACCGCCTTCGCCAAGCAGGCTTTGAAGATCAACGACGAAGCCCGCTTCCGGCAGGTGGGCAGGCAATTGCTCTGGACGCAGCAGGATGTGACCCGCTGGGAGAAGTACCTGCTTTCGTTGGAACTGCTCGAGGCGCGGCGCGACCAGGTGAAATCATCGGTGGATATCCTGCAGGCGATCAAGGCGATGGGCGAATCCCTGGCGGAACTCACCAGCCCGGAGCAGGTCACCAGTCTGCAAATGGAGCTGGAGAAGTCGCTGGCGCGCGCCACCAGCATTGACGAGCGTATGGAGATCATGATGGAAGCGATGGACACCACGTTGGGCGCGAATATTGTGGTGGATGAAAGTGCGCTGGAGAATTTGCAGGAGAACCTCTCCGAACGCCTTGCCTCCGAAGAGGCAGCGGAGTTCGACAGCCAGATCGAGGCGGGTCTGCGCGAGATCCGCCGCGAGCTGGAGGATGACAAGAAATAGGGGTTTGACCATGACCTCGGCGACGCTTGAAAAACTACTCGAAGGTGCAACCCGCGACTTCCGCGCCGGGGCGGAGAAGAAGGGGCGCGGCGAGAACGAGGCCGCCCGCCGCCTGTTCCTGCAGGCAGCCGAGAAATTGATGCTGGCCGCCGGTCAATCGCAGGGACGCCTGCGCGAAACCCGCAAGCAGTTGGCCGAGGAATTGATTGCCGAAGCGCAGGCTCTGAAGTTCGTCCCGCGCAAAACCGCCGCGCCGTCCGGCGCGAAGCCGCTCACCCTCGGCGATGACGAGCAGGCGCAGACCTGGTTGGTACAGGAGCGCCCGAGCGTCACCTTTGCGGATGTCGCCGGTTTGGAGGATGTAAAGGAGCAGATCCGCCTGAAACTGCTCTACCCCTTCACCCACGCACAACTGGCCAGGCAGTATGGCATCAAGCCCGGCGGCGGGATCATGCTCTACGGCCCGCCGGGGACGGGCAAGACGCTCATTGCCCGCGCCGTAGCTGGGGAGATCGAAGCGGCCTTCTTCGCCATCAAACCCTCCGAGATCATGAGCCAGTGGGTGGGAGTGGCCGAGCAGAACTTTGCCCGCCTGTTCGCCGAGGCCAACACGTATCCGGTCAGCGTGGTTTTCATAGATGAACTGGAAGCGCTGGCGCCCAAGCGGCGCACCTCCATCTCCACGGTCATGCAGCGGGTTGTCCCGCAACTGCTGGCGGAACTGGACGGTTTCGACAAGCGCGAGAACGCTCTCCTCTTCGTCGGCGCAACCAACGAACCCTGGGCAATTGATACGGCCGTTTTGCGCCCGGGCCGCCTCGACCGGTTGATCTATGTCCCGCCGCCCGACCTGCCCGCCCGGCAGCGCATCCTGGAACTCAACTTGAAGGATGCGCCTCTTGCGCCTGGCATCTCTCTGGAAGCGATCGCTGTCCAGGCCGAAAGCTTCAGCGGGGCGGACATGGCCTCCCTGGCCAATCGCGCCCGCGAGCGGGTGTTCTTCGAGGCTATCCATGACGGCAACGCGCGCTCGATAACCCACGCGGATTTTGAGGCGGTGCTGACGGATATGCACTCGTCCATTGATGCCAGGGATCTCGAAATGTTCGTGCGCTTTTCCGTTGGAGAAGATGTAAGAGGAAAGAAAAGATGACCACGCCCAAATCCCTCGGCAAGTACCAGATCGAAACCTTCCTCGGCAAGGGCGCCTTCGCCGAAGTGTACAAGGCCGTGGATACCATGCTCAAGCGCACGGTGGCGCTCAAAGTACTCAAACCCGCCCTGCTGGCCGATGAGGAGGCCTTCGCCCGCTTCGTGCAGGAGGCGCAGACGCTGGCGAATCTGGTGCATCCGCACATTGCCTGGGTGTGGGACCTGGGCGAAGCGGAAGGCCGCTACTTTATCGCCATGCGCTACGTGGATGGCAAGTCGCTGGACAAAGTGATCGCCGAACGCGGCGCGCTGCCCTGGGATGAAACCATCAAGATCACTGAGCAGGTCGCCGCGGCCTTGCAATTCGCCCACGAGAAGGGACTGGTGCACCGGGATGTCAAACCGCAGAACATCCTGGTGAGTGGGACTGAAGGAGCGGTGCTGACCGACTTCGGGTTGGTGAAGGCCCTGCACTCGAGCGGGATGTCTTCAACCACCAGCATGATTGGCACGCCGGCCTATATCCCGCCAGAGATCTGGGAGGGGGAGGCGGCGGGGCCGGCCAGCGACCAGTATGCCCTGGCGTGCGTGATGACCGAGATGTTGACCGGAAAGGTGTTGTTCGATGGCACGACTCCCGCCACCATGAAGAAGCACCTGCTCGAGCCGCCGCCGCTGCCGGATAAAGCGCCCAAAGGCGCACCAGACAGCCTGTTGGACTGTTTGCAGCGCGCCCTGAGCAAGAAACCGGAGGAGCGCTATAAGAATGTCACGGAATTTGTTACCGGACTGAAAGAACCTGCGAAAAGCCCGCCCAAATTCACACAGGCAGAAGTGAAACAGCCTGCCCGGCCGCGCCCGAAGCGCAGCAGTCAATATCGCCTTCCCGTGGTTGAAGAATCCCAGGCAGAAGTTAAGCGACCTAACCGGCAGCGCTCGCAGACCAGCATTGAAGGAAATGAACTGGTACTCACCCTGGTGCCTGGCATGGAAATGGTTTTCGTGCGCGTGCTCGCTGGAGTATTCATAATGGGCAGCGAAGATGGTTTCAACGATGAAAAGCCGCTGCACAATGTGCATTTGGAGGAATACTGGATGGGAAAATACCAAGTGACGAATGCGCAGTACAAAGCCTTTGTGGTTGCCGGTCGGCATTCCGCCCCAGATCATTGGGAAAAAGGTGAGATACCGGATGGGAAGAAAAACTTCCCCGTTAAGTATGTAGAGTGGCACGATGCAATTGCCTTCTGCAAATGGGCAAGCCAGGCAAGCGGAGAAACCATCCGCCTGCCGAGCGAAGCCGAGTGGGAAAAGGCCGCGCGAGGCACGGACGGGCATAAATACCCCTGGGGCAACCAAAAACCGGATGCAAGCCTGTGCAATTATGACAAGATATTTGGCGGTACAGATCCTGTGGAGGTACACAGCCCGGCCGGTGACAGCCCGTATGGTTGTGCCGACATGGCCGGGAACGTGTGGGAGTGGACGAACAGCATTTATCAACCTTATCCTTATCAGGAGGATGATGGGCGTGAGGACCCTGCATCAGATGGAAAACGCGTTTTTCGAGGCGGCTCCTGGAGCGACGGTGGGTCCATCGTCAGGTCTGCCTTACGTAACCGATTCAGTCCCTATTACAAGAGTGACGGTATCGGTTTTCGTTGCGCCCGCTCGCCCTAGATTCTGAAATTCTGGTTGCTGCGACCGAAGGGAGTACTGACATTCTGAATCGATTTTTTTGATTTTTCGAGATGAAGGAATGATCCACCCAACGAGAGGATATTTATGAAAAAAAACTCCACCATCGGCAAGTACGAAATCCTCGAGAAAATCGGCGAAGGCGGGTTTGGGATTGTCTATCGCGGGCGTGATCCCATGCTCGACCGCGAAGTGGCCATCAAGGTTCTACGCGCCGATGTCTCTACTTCTCCCGATTTTGTGGAACGTTTCTGGCGTGAGGCTCGTCTAGCCGCATCACTGCGTCATCCCAACATCGCCACTGTGTTGGAAGTCGGCGAAGAAAAGGGGCGCTATTTCCTTGTTATGGATTACCTGCCGGGTGGGCCGTTGAGTGACCTGCTCAAAGAAGGCATGCCGTTGCCGCTCTCGCGAACGGTTGAATTACTGGAGCCGATTGCTGAAGCGTTGGATTATGCCCATTCCAAAGGCTTGATTCATCGCGATGTGAAACCCTCGAATTTCATCTTCAACGAGGATGGACGGCCGGTGCTGACAGATTTTGGGTTGGTCAAATCGTTGACCGAGGTAGGTACAACGACCACCATGGCGATGGGCACAGTTGAGTATATGGCCCCCGAGCAGATCCTGGGCCAGAATCCCAGCCCAGCCACGGATATTTATGCCCTGGGTGTGGCGGCTTATCACATGCTCACTGGACGTGTTCCTTTCACGGGCACAACCCCGTTTGCGATCCAGAAAGGTCATACCGAACAAACCCCACCCGACCCGCGCCAAATCAACCCGGCCTTGTTGCCGGATATTGCCAAAGTTTTGCTGCACGCCTTGGAAAAAGAACCGGCAAAACGTTATCCGACCTGCCTAGCCTTTGTTGGAGAACTGGAACGAATTGCCGATCGGTTGGTCTCCCAACGATCCAAGCAGTTATTGGAAGAATCCATGCAAAAAATGGAAGAAATGGATTTCGATGGCGCAATAACCAAGTTGGAGCAATTGCTAGCCGTCGCTGCTCTGCCGGAAGCAGCTAATCTACTTCGGGAGTGCCGGCGCAGAAAAGAACTATGGAGTCAAGTGCAGGAATTGCTCAAACAACAGGAACAGGTTGGTATCCAAATCAATCAAAAGCTCGCTTCAGAGAAATGGATCCGACTAACCGCGAGCAGCAGTCGAAATTACCCCTCCCCTTTAATGAGTAACGGGGTGGATAAAGGGCTATTTGCTGTTTTAATCTTATTCACTGTGATCGCGCTTGTTCTTGCAATTAATGTAGGGTATCAGGCACCATCAATGAAGATAATTAATTCTTTGTGTCCTTTAAGTAACCCTGGTTTCTACTATGTTATTAGCCCTGAATCTTTGATGATTTACTGTGCTTTTGTATTAGTGTTGTGGGTAACTTGGCTGGTATACAAAAGTATATCTTGGATGACCACTCATTTCCGATTAAAGACTAACGTGATGGATAAAGGGCTATTTGTGGTTTTAACCTTATTCACTGTGGTCGCGCTTGTTCTTGCAATTAATGTAGGATATCAGGCACCATCAATGAAGGTAATTGATTCTCTGTGTCCTTTATCTAACCCTGATTTCTACTATTTTTTTAGCCCACTTTCCTTGATCATTTATTGTGCTTTTGTATTAGTGTTATGGGCAACCTGGCTGGTATACAAAGGTATACCTTGGTTGACCCGTCGTTTCCGGGATAATCCAGTCTCGTAAAGAATGCAATATGCCTCTTTCCATCTTCTGCCCATCCTCACATCTCATCCTCTCCGCCCCGCGCTGCACAGCATACGGCTGGGCGCAGTGTTGGCCCTCCTACCCCCCTAATTCTGAGGGGATTCAGCTCCTCTAAGTTTGGGGCGAGGGCAGTGAGGCGAGAAGGCAAGGCTCATATGGTGAATCTCAAAAGAAGTACGGAGAGTGTGTTTGAGGAGAGAAAATGAGCGATAGAAGCAAGCAAACCAAGATTGGAAGGTACGAAATCCTCGAAAAGATCGGCGAGGGCGGGTTTGGCATCGTCTATCGCGGGCGTGATCCCATGCTCGACCGCGAATGGGCCATCAAAGTATTGAAAAGCGATGTAGCCAGCGCGCCCGATTTCGTCGAACGCTTCCACCGCGAAGCGCGCCTGGCGGCCTCCCTGCGCCATCCGAATATTGTCAATGTGATCGAGTTAAGCGAACAGGAGGGACGTTTCTTTTTGGTAATGGACCTGCTACCGGGCGGGCCATTGAGCGGATTGTTGAAGGATGGGAAACCCCTGCCTCTCAACAGGGCCGTCGAGCTGCTAAAACCCATCGCAGATGCCTTAGATTATGCCCATCGAAAAGGGATGATCCACCGCGATGTGAAGCCCTCCAACATCATTTTCAACGAGGATGGTCAACCAGTTTTGACTGATTTTGGGTTAGGAAAATCACTGAGTGAGGCCGGGGCGACAACCACTGGCATGGTCTTAGGCACCGCTGAATACATGGCACCAGAGCAGATCCTGGGAAAAGAACCCAGTCCGGCGATGGACATTTATGCGTTTGGAGTTATTGCTTTCCAGATGCTGACCGGTCAAGTGCCATTCCCTGGGGATTCTTCTTTTGAGATCCAAAAAGGTCACGTGGAAAGAACCATCCCTGATCCGAGATCTATCAATCCGACACTACCGAAAGAGGTTTCTGACTTATTATCGAAAGCATTATCGAAGAAACCGAATGAACGACCGACTTCTGCGAGTGAGATAGCATCTGAGCTTCAAAAAATCTTAATTAGGGAATATGACCAAAAGGTTCTTGAATTAACCGAGACTGCGCGAAAAGAAATGGAGTCTTACAGGTTTTCGGATGCCATTTCAATACTTCAGCAAGTGGTAAGTCTTGAACCAAATGCGGATGTTCATGGACTCTTAGTTGAGTGTCAACGACGAGAGCATGTCCTGCAAGAAGCTCGAGAAGTTGCAAACCAAAAACAAATGGCAGAAACGGCCCTGAAGGAGTTTTTTAACTCAGAAGAATGGCTCAGAAAGACTGAATTAATAAGTGGAAATCAAGTCCCAATTCAGAATATCGAAGAGAATAATAAAATGAGGAGGGGATTGTCATTTTTGACCCTTGCCCTTGGACTTGTAATTACCTTTCTTGTGAGCGAGGCAATCGGCATATTCACTTTTAATAAGCTTTATAATGATTATGACAATGCGGGCGAAATATACAGACCAATCTCTATTACGATTGCTCTCGTAGTTGGACTAGCGATAACACTGGTTTTCGTAATTCGAATATGGAGACATAGGAAAGTTCCTTTTATCGCAATAGGACTTTCTTTCCTCAGTTTGACCATCACTCTCCTTCTCGGTTCATGGTTTGGGAACATCCTTTATTCTGCACTATACAACACAAACAAATTAGCAGGAGCAGAGGTACGCGCAGTAGCTCCTGCAGTTATTTGGTTAACAGGAATAATAATTATCGCGATTTTATCAAGAAGCATCTGGAGAAGAACCTCATGATATCCGTTGCTAATAAAACCCCAGTGTTCCTACTGCTTTTTGCATGTATTTCTGAACTAAGGCAGCCAAAGAGCATTGGAAAAACGATGGTTCGGGTTCAAATATTCAGGAAGTTCTCAGTAAAAGGCTAACACCAAATGCCTCTTTCCATCTTCTGCCCATCCTCACATCTCATCCTCTCCGCCCCGCGCTGCCCGATGTGCGGCTGGGCGCGGCCGGCCTCCGGTACGCTCGGCGAACCCGCTTGGCCGCCGTTTTCGCTCGAGACGGAATTAGGCGGGCCGGGAAGACACGTCTTTGCCAGTCCTGCCGCAGCCCAGGGCATTGCAGTCTTACCGCTTCAAAGCGGCACACTAGTCGGGATCGCTCTCGCCGACGGCCGCGAAGCTTGGCGCACCACACCCGACCAGGGCTTGCACACGCACGCACTGATTACCTCCGACAAACGCCTGCTGGCTGCCCTCTCAGACGAGCGCCAGTTCACCGAGGCGGAGCGCGGGCAGTTGGTTGCCGTCACGCCCGCCTCCGGCAAGTTCACCACTCTATGGGAAGCAGACACACCCCTATTGAGCTTGCCCATCTTGAAAGAGGATATGCTCTTCTTGCGGACGTCCAAGCCTGAGCTGATCGCCCTCCGCCTGGGAACCAAGGTGGAAATCCAATGGCGGGAGGGATTAAATTCCTCGGGCGCGATGCTGCCGCCCTGCGTTGCGGGGAAATACGTTTTCATCAGCGATGGCGAGGTGATGCACGGCAAGGCCTTCATCTCCGCTTACGAGCTGGAAACCGGCCGCCTAGCCAGCCAGAAGCCCACGGATGGCATGCTCTCCCAACCCATGGCCGCCTCTACTGATGAGCTTATCTTTCAGGATGGCCGTAAGAGTTTGGTCGCTTTGGATGCAGCCAGCCGTGAAATTTTCTGGAAAAAGGAATACGAGCGCATCTACACGCCTCCGACCGTACAGGAAGGAATCCTTTACGTGGTTGTGCGAGGCGGAACGGCGAAAGAGGAGGCGGGCTACTATTCCCTGCACGCCATCCATCCCCGCAGCGGTGAGATCAAGTGGCAGGCCCCGCTCCCGGCGCGCGTGCTCATCCCGCCCACGGTGGCAGAGGGCAGGCTCTATCTAGGCAGCGAAGAAGGGCAGATCTTCTGCCTGGATGCCCAGGGGGGCGCTCTGCTCTGGGATTACACCCTGGGCAGTGACGAGGACCCGCTGCGCACCGAACTGCTCTTCACGGAAGGCCTGCTCTTCGCCGGTACGTACAGCGGCAAGGTGGCTGCCATCCATGTTGCCGAGCCTGCCATCGAGATGGAAGATCCCGAAGCTTACCTTAAGCGTGGAGAATTCGAACCGGCCGCATCCGCCTACGCCTTGAAAGGCGACTTCCGCAAAGCCGCACAAATTTTTACAGAGAATATCCAGGATTACCCCAAGGCGCTGGCGCTCTACGAGCATGGCAGGTTCTACCGGGAGGCAGGAAACCTGGCTCGCTCAAAGGATATGCTTTCTGAGGCGGAACGTTATTTCCAATTGGCCGGAGATCAGGCCAGCCAGGCGGATGTTGCCTCGGAGCGCGGTGACAAACTCGGCGCAGCGCGGCTGTATGAGCAGGATGGTAAGTTGAAGAAAGCTGCCAGCCTCTACGAAGATGCGGGGGAGATCGGCAAGGCAAAAAGTCTCTATCAAACACTGGGCGACATAATGTCCTTCCTGCGTCTTCAACAAGGCACAGCCGCCTCGCTGGAGGATGTTGATTTTCTCGAGCAGAAGGGGAAGATCCCAGAGGCAGCCGAAGCCGCGTATAAGCTCAAGTCCCTGCTCCGGGCGGCCGATCTCTTCCAGCGCGCTGAAAAGCCGGATCGCGAATTGGAAGTTTTGCAAGAATTCGCGCAAAGCGAAAAGCAGAATGAACGGGCTTGGAGTCGCATCGCAGTACTGGCGAAAAAACTTGGCCGCTTCCAACAGGAAGCGCAGGCTTGGGAACATCTTGGAAAACCCAAGTTGACCGCAGATGCTTACCGCCGCGCTGCCATGCAATTGGAACAAGTCAATCCGGCGGGCGAAGAAGAGATAGCCAGACTTTACCAGCAGGCTGAACATTTCTTCGATGAAATCGGTGAGTTGACCTGCCTGGAGGAATGCCATCAGAAAGTGATTCTCTACGGCCACCTGCCGGAGGTCATTGTTCAGGGCTATCCCAAGGAAGTTTTCGAAGAAGGCGAGTGGAATATCCTTGTCCTGACAGTGAGCAACGTTGGAAAAGGGGTCGCCCGTCATGTGTTCGTCACCGTTGGAGGCGAGCAATTCGAAGCGGATAGCACGGAGGGAGTCTGGCATCGCCCTACTCTGGGGATCGGTGTAACGGTCAAGGATATAGATATCCATGTTCACCATCGCCCGGAAAAGGCCTCGGGAGTGGTTCCCTTGCTCCTGGAATGGCGCTGGCAGGATGAACATAAAAAACCATATGAAAGGAAAGTCAGCGCAAGTGTGAAGGTCCACCGCAGGGAAGGGTCTACACCGGCTGAAATTCACTATCATGAAAAGGTCTACCAGGCAGAAAAATTGGACATCTTCAGCGGCGATAAGGTCGAAAGCGGCGCGCAAAAAGGCGACAGTGTGAAAATCGAATCCGGGCGCGGCGTGAAATTGACCGCGGGTGAAGATTCCAGTGACGTTCGCGCCGGCAGCCAAACCCCTGCCCGGCAATGCCCCACCTGCCATCTGTCCAACGATTCGGACGCAAAGGTTTGCAACTATTGCGGGAATGAACTGCCCGCAGCGCAGACGAGCAAGAGGAAAAAGTGAGAGCATGCAACTATGTCTGAATTCAAACAACTCTCCCGTTACAAAATCGAATCCCACCTCGGCACGGGCGCCTTCGCGGATGTGTACAAAGCCACGGACACCATCCTCAACCGCGTCGTGGCCCTCAAGGTGCTCAAGCCGATGTTGCTGGCCGATAGCGAAGCCTTCGCCCGTTTCACCCGTGAAGCCCAGGTGGCTGCCAATCTCTTTCATCCCCATATCGCAACCGTGCTGGATATGGGCGAAGCCGAGGGACGCTACTTCATCGCCATACGCTACGTGGACGGGCGATCGCTGGATAAAGTGCTTGCCGAGCGCGGCGCGCTGTCGTGGGAAGATGCCTTCACGATCACCGAGCAGATCGCTGGGGCGCTGCAATTCGCCCATGATAAAGGCCTGGTGCACCGGGATGTCAAACCGCAGAACATCATCATTAGCGAAAGTGAAGGCGGGGTGCTGACCGACTTCGGGCTGGTGAAGGCGCTGCATTCGAGCGGCATGTCTTCGACCACCAGCATGATCGGCACACCGGCATACATCCCGCCGGAGATCTGGGAGGGGCAGGAAGCCAGCCCAGCCAGCGACCAGTACGCGATGGCGTGTGTTGTGACCGAGATGCTAACAGGGAAGGCGGTGTTCAGCGGCTCGACGCCCTCCATCATGAAGAAGCACCTGCTCGAACCGCCACCGCTGCCGGAGAAACCGCCCAAAGGCGCGCCAGACTGCCTGTTGGACTGTCTGCAATGCGCCCTGAGCAAGAAACCGGAGGAGCGCTATAAGAGTGTCAAGGCATTTGTTACCGGATTGAAAGAACCTGTGAAAAGCCTGCCAAAATCCAAACCGACAGAAGTGAAAACGCCTGCCCGGTCACACCCGAACGCCAGCCCTGAAGGAAACGAACTGGTACTCACCCTGGGGTCCGGCATGGACATCGTATTCGTGCGTGTACCGTCAGGCGAATTCATCATGGGCAGCAAAGATGGCGACAAAGATGAAAAGCCGCAACACGAGGTTCATCTGGGGGAATACTGGATGGGGAAATACCCGGTGACGAACGCGCAGTACAAAGCCTTTGTAGATGCCAGCGGGCATCGCGCCCCAGATGGTTGGAAGAAAGATGAGATTCCGAAGGGGATGGAAAAACATCCCGTTGTGTATGTTAGCTGGCACGATGCAATCGCCTTCTGCGAATGGGCAAGCCAGGCAAACGGAGAGACCATCCGCCTGCCGAGCGAAGCCGAGTGGGAAAAGGCAGCGCGCGGCACGGACGGGCGCAAATATCCCTGGGGCAACCAGAAACCGGATAAGAGCCTGTGTAAATATGGCAATCTATTTGGCGATACAGATCCTGTGAGTGCACACAGCCCGGCGGGTGACAGCCCATATGGCTGCGCCGACATGGCCGGAAATGTGTGGGAGTGGACGAGCAGCATTTGTAAGGCTTATCCTTATCGGGAGGATGATGGACGTGAGAATCCACAAACAAAAGGTGACCGAGTCTTGCGGGGTGGCTCGTGGAACAACGATGTGAGCGACGTCCGCTCTCCCTACCGCAACAGGAGCGGTCCCGATGATGCGTACTTCAACATCGGTTTTCGTTGCGCCCGTTCACTTAGAACTGAATGAAAGGAATAGACATGAGTAAATTTGAAGATATCAAATCATCCTTTGAAAGCAAGCTTGACGCCACGCGCCAGCAGCACGCCGCCCGCCTGGAAGCCGACCTACAAGAATTGCGGGCGCGCCTGCTGCGAGAATTCAAGCCTTCCATCCCTCCGGACTTAATCCGCAGTCTGGCAGACTTTAATACACCGCTCCAGAATCGCTTGACGATGTCCCAACCTTTGAAGGGTGGCACGCGGCTGCAGGCCCTCATGGATATCAAAGGGTCTCCTCAATTGCGCCAGCTGGATCAGGCTTTCGCCCAACATTTCAATCTGGCGCGCTACTACCCGGCTGAGAAGCTGAACTACAAAACCATCCTATGTGACACATTGGAGCAGTTTTATCAACCAATTCTGGACCAATATGACATGTCGCCTCAGGCGCGCCAGGTTGAATTGCACCGCAAGGTTGCAGAAGATGAGACATTTGCCATGAAAACCAATGGCGGCGGGACCCTCGGAGTCTACCTGCCCGGCAAGGGTTGCTACATCAACGGTTGGCTGCACGTCTTTGGTATGGACAACATCACTCCCAAGCAAGCCTTTGATAATAATCCGGTCTTGGCGAGCAGGATCCTTGAGACTGCCATCCACGAGAAATTGGGGCACGGCTTCTTGGGTGAATACAGCGCTCTTGGGGTCGTCATGACCCAAAATGGCTTGGACCTGGTTGAAATCTCCGCTAAATTTGGTATACGACTTGCTGATGATCCTTCTTTAGGGCTGAAAGAGGCACAAGCCCACCTGCTGTTCGATACATCCCAACTACTTGAGGAAGGCTGGGCTACTTGGGTGGCAACCTATCTGGCGAAGGGTTATTCTAATAACGGTGTTTATCTCCGTGACAATTTGGGGCTCATCATGCAGGCGATTGATAAACTGCCCTACGATGATAAACTGTCCTACGATCTGCATGATCGAGAATCTTTGCGGGATAGGTTCAAGGACTCTCTGGCAATCTTGTTTGTCAAACAAGAGTATGATCCCGCCGAACTTCAGTGGGCAGTGACCTTTATCGAAGACTGGGGACTTAAGCTAGATGATTACTTTAGCCATGCCATCCTCCAACCTCTGCGTTACGCAGTTGGAGAATTACTCTTTGTGCAGGCCAGCGAAAACCTGGGTCCATTATGCATGCCTTATGCCGCTTTGATCGCTGCCAATGTGGACATCGACCTATCAAAGATCAGCTTGTCTGACCTGGGAGTTATGATGTTGACGAAAATCAGCTATAACCCCGATGCCCGCCTGGCTGCCGTGAGCCGATTACGTCTGAATGAACAAAACTCGATCTCTGAAATGGTGAGTCGTATTGAAGCGCAGTACAGCTTTATCGCCCCGCGTAAATTGAAGGCAAGGTAAACACCTTCACCGGTGCGTATTCATTGGTTTTATGAAGATTAAATGTGATGAAAGGAGTTCTCCTTGGCTAAGAAAACCTCATATCAACCTCAGAGCTTTCCACTGGCTCGCGCCTTCCGCTTCAAGGAACTGCTCGGCTGGATCGGCAAATCGCTCGAAGTTCCTCCTGGCCGGCTGGGGGTCGTGGTGACGAAGGATGGGAAAGGGCGCACCCTGCCTACCGGCCGTCACCGCCTGCTGACAGCCTTTCAACGCCTGCGCGGCCGCGGCATCGGCCTGGCAGCTGGCTATGTTCCGGCTGGCGAGTTCGATACCCCTCTGAAAGCGCCCTACATATTAAGTGGGGATGGCGAGCTGCTCGATCTTGGCCTGGTCGGTACGCTCGAGATCACCGACCCGCTGCGGTACTTTACCGAGGTGGTTATTCCCCAGGGGCAGGTCTGGTCTATGGAAGTGGATCTCAGCGATGAGGCTGCGCAGGATGCGCTGAACGCCATCACAACGAAGTTTGCCGCTGCCGACCTGATCCACGGCTTGCCTCCCCGCCTGGCTGCGGAATTGCTTGCCAGCATCAATCCCTTCCTGAGCACCAGAGGGATGAGGATAAACAGTATTCCGTTGAAAACCTTCTCCAGCCCTGCGGACCGGGTGGCCATCGCTGAAAAAGTCCAGAGCTTGAACGAGAACAAGCGTTTACAGGATCCTGCCCTCGAGGCAAAGTTGAAGGATATCGAGGACCAGGCGCAATTGGAAGATTTCGCCAGGCAACTCGATCCGGACCTGGGGAAATTTGTCAGTTTCCAGTTGGATCGGGAAAGCCTGGAGAAGGGCGTGACCACTGCCAAAGCCAGGATCGGCGGCGCCCTGCGCGCCTGGCTGACGGTCGAGACGAAGAAAGGGGAAGGTCGCCGCCGCTGGAGGCTCGAGGGTCTGATCCGCCAGAAACAGGAGGATGCCAAAACCCCGCCGCGCCTGAAGATCCGCCGCCCCCCGCCGGGCTGGTGGCTGCCGCGTACCGTCTGGATAATCTTCGTCATCCTGACCGGTCTGGCCCTGACCGGCATCCTCAACTGGATCGCCAGGGCGGCTTCCTGGGATAACCGCATGGAAGTGCTGCTGGTCATCTGGGGCTTCGTGATTATCGCGGTATTGGAAAGCATCAAAGCCCTGTATGAAAAACGCGAAACTATCGAAGAGGAAACCTGGATGCTGCCCGGTTACCAGCGCCTGGATAACCTGGTGAGCAACGACCGCCTCTGGGCGGACGAACTGGTACGCGAGCAGTGCCAGAAGGAACTGAAGCACGTTCGCGAGACATTGCAGGATATCCGCAGCCGGGAGTACAAGCGCGGAAAAACCGGACTTTCTCTAAAATTACGGAATGAACTGGAGCGCAATGCGGAGGATTGCGCCGAAAAAGTGGGGCGGCAGGATTATGGCTGCCCGCCCTATGTCACCGACCTGCGTGTGAACCGGCGCGCCTGGCTGCAAATGTTGGATATTGACGAGGATTTGCTCTTGTATGCCAACGCGCTAAGTGATAAAGCCCATCTTCTTCAGCAGAAATCTCAGGCCAGCGAATTGACGGATGAGATGGTGGCTGATATGGATGTGGATATTATGAAATTCTGTAACCGCTTCTTCGAGCGCGGGCGTCCGTTGCAGACGCCGCCGGCTGAAGCGACCAAATAGATTGGAGGTGTAACATGGCTCTCTTTTCGAAGGATTGTCCCCAATGTGGTCATAAGAACTCGAACCAGGCAAGTTTCTGCGCCCAATGCGGCACGCCGCTGGGTGGAGGGACGCTGGTCTGCGGTGTGTGCGGCACCACCAACCGCAGCGACGCCCGTTTTTGCAAGAGCTGTGGGCGGGAGTTGGCTGCCAGCGCCGCCCCCGAGGTGCGCGCCGGACGCTGGGCGCGCCGTGAAGATGACTTTGCGGTGCGCATCGAATCCGACGACCTGCCGGGCATTTTCCGGCGCGGCATTGTCGTTGAGTTGGGCACGAACGCCCTGCTGATCGAGAACGGCGTCAATCGCGGCTTGTTGCCTCCTGGCACTTACACACTCGATTCATTGGACAAGCGCCTGCTCGACTGGCTGACCACCGGCCTGCCGCGCACCGCCACCGCCCTGCTGGTGGACGTGATGCCGGCCGAACTCGTATTTAACCTGGAGGGCATCTACACCAGTGACCCGATCAACATCGGCCTGAGCGTGCGCCTGCAGGCACAGGTGGAGGAGCCGGCCCGTTTCCTGGTCAACATGCTCGGCCGCCGCGAGCGGTTATCGCTCGAGGATCTGCGCCTGTACCTCTATCCGGAGATCACCCAACTGGTCGAGGGCTGGGTGCGCAAACACACGGTGCAGGAGCTGGCCGAAGACTTAAGCCTGAAGGAAAAACTGGAACTCGCTCTCGAGGAGGCTCTTAAAACCACCTTTGCCCAGACCGGCCTGAAGTTCCTCAACGTGCGCACGCTCGAGATCAACATGGAGCACCTCGACCGGGTGAAGGGCATCAAAAGCAAGTACGCCCTGCAGGCCACCGAGGCCGAGGCGGAGGCGCAGGGCAAGCAGCGCCTGCTGGATGTGATGAAGGGGCTTAATCTGACGCAGTTGGCAGAAGAGACGGCCAAGGTGGAGGATGAGGAGCGCCGCGCCGCGTTGTATCAGCGCATGAGGCAGGCGGTGTTGAGCGAAAAGATGGATGAGGTCCGCTCCGAAGGGCAGTTCGAGCAGTTCCTGGACGAGCAGGACCGCGGGAAACTGCTGCGCGAGAAGGAGCGCGCCGACCTGGTGCGTACCTGGAAGGAAGAGGCGGAGGATCACGACAGTGGTCGGGCGCACCTGGTGGCAAAACTGGACCTGGACCGCCAGTACGAAATGCGTTCCGCGGATCTGAAGCTGCGCTCCGATCTCTCCGAGAAGGAACTGGAAGGCGAACTGCGCTTGGAGCGCATGCGCGCCTCCAAACAGTTCGAGATTGACGCCGCTCGTTGGGAATACGAGTTGAAACACCGCCGTGCCGAAGCCGAGTTTGTGACCGAACAACGCAAGATCGACCTCGGACTCCAAGCCGGAGAACATGATGAGGAGATGCGCCAGCTCGAGAAGGAAATGGAACTGGGCTTGAAAGGCTTACGCGGCATCAAGCAGGTGCGCGCCGAGGCGGACAGGGCCGAGAAGGAACTCGAGTGGCAGAATGATCAGAATAAACTGGACCTTGAAATGCAGCGCGAGCGCATCAAGATGGAGCACGAACTGAACCGGATGGATAAACTCGCAACGCTGGGCACAGAAGCGCTCATCGCCGCCAGCCCGACCGAACAAGGTCGCATCCTGGCTGACCTGCGCCGGGTTGATGCGCTCAAAGGCATGACCGAGGAACAGATCCTGGCGGCCGCCGCCAAAGATTCACCAGATGTGGCACGCGCCCTGGCTGAAAAATACCGCGCCATCGCCGAGGGGAAGTCGAACGAGCGCGAGCGTGAGATGTATGAAAAACTGCTGGCCGAGAAGGAGGGCCGTGAACGTACCGCCTCCGAGGCTTGGCGCGAGAGCACCCAGGCAGTGCGCGGCATGGCCGATAAGGCACTGGAGACGATGCGCGATACCGTCACCGCCTTTGCCCGCGGCCAGGGCGGGACGCCGGTGGTCATCACCGGTCCGGGCGGCGGTGTAGTACGGACGACAGGCATCTCCGCTTCGGAAGCGGGCGGTGAAACCAAGAATTGCCCGAAGTGCGGGCGATTTATCAACGCCGAGGCGCGCTTCTGCTTGTATTGTGGAAATGAGTTCGAAGGTGTAAAGTAACGTTCCACCCAGAGTCGAAAGAGAGCGCAGAGAAGATCATTTGCATATGCTGCGCTCTCAGTACCTTTTTGCTCAACGAGAAGAGCTTTGGATATGGCAAAGAAGAAACTCGGTAAATACGAACTGCTCTCCCCCCTCGGCTCCGGCGCGACTGCCGAAGTCTACCGCGCCCGCGATACCGTGCTGGGGCGCGAAGTGGCTCTCAAGGTACTCAAGCCAGCACTGATGGCCGACCCCGCTTCTTTCGCACGTTTCACCAAAGAAGCCCATGCGGCAGCTGGCTTATTCCATGATCATATTGCCACGGTGCTCGATATGGGCGAGTCAGATGGGCGTTATTTCATCGCCATGCGTTACATCCCCGGCCAGTCGCTGGATAAAGTCCTAGCTGAGAAAGAACCCCTTTCCTGGGAGGAGACCCTTCGCATGGCGAAGCAGATCGGCAGCGCGCTAGATTTCGCCCACGAACAGGGATTCTTACACCGGGATGTCAAGCCAAGCAACATCATCCGAACCCCCAAGGGTGATTTTGTGCTGACCGACTTTGGCCTCCAGCGGGCGATGATGAGCACCGGCCTGACCAGCCACACGGGCGCCATCCTGGGCACGCCGCCCTATATTGCTCCAGAAGTGTGGGAGGGGAAACCGGCTGTCCCGGCCACGGATCAGTACGCACTGGCATGTGTGGTTTATGAGGCTTTGACAGGTAATGTGCTGTTTTTCGGCGATACCCCGCCTGCAGTGATGAAGCGGCACTTGGATGGCTGGACGATGCCCTCGAAATGGCCTAATAGTGTCCCTATGAGTCTAGGTACGACGCTGCGTAAGGCATTGGCGAAATATCCCGGTGGTCGCTATAAGAACATGGGCGATTTCACCCTGACACTGGAAGGGTTAGTGCATGGGATACAGACAGCCGTAGAACGACAATCTCAAAAGGAAATGCCTGTGCCCTCGCCGCGCCGGTCCTTCCCCTGGAAGCCTGTGATAATTGGATTGCTGACCATTCTCGTGCTGGCCTGCGTGATATGGGGTGGATCTTTATTGATACGGCAAATCCCTGTTGCGGTGCTACCTACCGAAACGCCCATTTCTAGTTCAGCAGTACCTTCCCGCCAGGTAATCTTAACCACAGTGCCTCATGAAACTCTACCCACAAATATACCTTATCCGACTTATACACCCTATCCTACCTATACATTTCAACCGACAAGCATTACTCCTATAGCTGGGGGACTAATTTTTGAAAATAGCGGGTTTACTTTGGAGCTGATTGAATGCATGAGTGAAGAAGATATCAACCATATTGTAACCTGTTATCTAATGATTACAAATACGGAGAGCCAAGATAGACAACTTTTTATAAGATCTGCAAGACTAATTGATAACTCGGGTAATGATCACGTATGGGTAAAGTATACCCTAGGAAGTGAAACCACATTTCAGTATAGTGATGAGGGTGGCGTTGTCATTACCCTTATTTCAAACGCGCCCACAAGTGCTAAATTATCTTTTCTAAACATTCCACAAGATACAATATCAATTACCGTTTTGACATTTCAGTGTGGTACCTGGTCTCAAGATAATGCTGAAATTACTTTTGCCGTATATTTTCGCAACATAATCATTAAACGATGACCCAACACGAATCTGGTGGGAAGGCCATTGAGCAGTAACATGCGCTTGTGGCTGAATGCCTCCAAGCCAGGCTCCCGCTCACCGCAGTTCTGTTTTTTGGAATTTTGAGATTCTGAAGCGAATGAGAGTTGCCTCTTAGGCTACGCTTCAGGGATGCTGCACTAGGGACATAGCTCCCGGTTGGAAGCATTATTTGTAGAAGGAACAACAGTGCCGCAAGAATTAGGTAAATACGAACTCCTCTCTCCCCTCGGCTCCGGCGCGACGGCCGAAGTTTACCGCGCCCGCGACACGGTGCTGGGGCGTGAAGTGGCGCTGAAAATCCGCAAGCCCGCGCTGGTGGCTGACCCTTCCGCCTTCGAGCGCTTCGTTAATGCCTAGGCGCCCTTCTTCCTGCACTGCAGGAATGAGTTCAAAGAAGTGAGTTGACATGGAAAAGAAGAAACTCGGTAAATACGAACTTCTCTCCCCCCTCGGCTCAGGCGCGACTGCCGAAGTCTATCGCGCCCGGGACACGGTCCTGGGACGCGAAGTGGCTCTCAAGGTGCTCAAGCCCGCGCTGGTAGCCGACCCTTCAGCCTTTGAGCGCTTCGTCAAGGAAGCCCAGGCTGCGGCCGGGCTGTTCCATGACCACATCGCCACCGTGCTGGACATGGGCGAAGCGGACGGGCGTTACTTCATCGCCATGCGTTACATCCCTGGCCAGTCGCTGGATAAGGTGCTGGCCGAGAAAGGTCCGCTTTCGTGGGAGGAGACGCTGCGCATGGCGAAGCAGATCGGCGCGGCGCTCGACTTTGCCCACGAACAGGGCTTCCTGCACCGGGATATCAAGCCGAGTAATATCATCCGCACGCTCAGGGGCGATTATGTTCTGACCGATTTTGGTCTGCAGCGCGCCATGATGAGCACCGGCCTGACCAGCCACACTGGGGCAATACTGGGCACGCCGCCTTATATCGCGCCGGAGATATGGGATGGCAAACCGGCCGTAGCCGCCACGGACCAATATGCCCTGGCATGTGTAGTTTATGAGACATTGACCGGCATGGTGTTGTTCGCGGGTGAGACACCCATGGCGGTCCTCAAGCGGCATTTGGAAGGATGGGCTCGACCTGCGAAGTGGCCTGAAGGGGTGCCCGAGGGGATCGAACCAGTGCTGATAAAGGCGTTTGCCAAAGAACCGGAAGAGCGATTCCAAAAAATGGGTGAATTCGCTATCGCGCTGGAAGAACTAGTGGCGGTGGACAAGGCACAGAAGGCGGGAAGCGTGGGACGGGTTGTCGAACGGAAGGGTATCCTGTCCCAAGCGCAGGAGGGGGCAAGGGTGGATAGAGTGGGCGAAGCTCAAGAATCTTTCCAGCCCAAAGAAACAGCGGATGCACTGAAAACCGCGTCGCAATCCGCAGAGGCAGCGCCTGCCCCGACAAAGGTCTCAACACCACCTGCTCATCCTCCACGCAAGAGAATACCCGGTTGGGTTTGGGCAATTGGGACGGTGGTGGTTGGGGGCGGATTAATTGTCCTTCTTCTAGTGCTGTTTTTATCCTTACGGAATGGCTTGCTGACAGCAGAATTCTTCTCATCGCCTACGCCTTCAGCCACAAATATCTTCGCGCCTACTCTACCCAAAACAAACAGACCGACTCTGATACCTACGAATACACCTACCCCTACTATAACACAGACATTCACGCCGACTTTTACCCCTACTTCCACACCCACTAGTACTCCTAAGAGCTATTCAACTTTGATTATTGAAAATCGTTATGACGGTGAGTGTAACTATGCACACATTTACATTGAATTTTCTGGTGAATGGGACATACCACCAGGTGAGACGATCTCCATCACGGTTGAAAAAGGTATATACACAATTGATGCTCGACCAGGACGAGAACATAGTACTTGTGTTGGCTGGAAAACATATACAATTAATTTATTTTCTGATGTCTCAAAATATTGCGTTGATCGCGAACATTTCTACCTTTGCCCATAAACCACAAATTTAGGTTACTCTATCCAAGAGGCAAATATGAAAAAGCAATTGCACTTTCTACTCATAAGTCTCGTTCTAATCTTGAATTTCTTTCCCATATTCACGGTGACGGCCCAAGGAACGGGCATTTCCCTGCATCTCGAGCAGGTGGATGTCACCGGCTATCCTGCCATCACCGTCCACCTCAGCGCCTGGGATGCCTCCGGCCTGCCGCTGGCGCGCCTCGCGCCGGAGAACTTCACCCTGCAAGAGGATGGCCGCGCGCTGTTCCATCCATCCACACTTTTTTATAAGGAAGGAGGAAAATAACATCCATGACCCACCTCGGTAAATACGAACTCCTCGAATCCCTCGGCAGTCGCGCAAGCCAAATAAAATTGCTATCCTGAAAGAAAAGAAGATACGAAATCTATTCAGAATGTGAAGAAAAGGAGACATATTATGGGCATTACTTCCCTCATCCTCGGCATCCTCTCGCTTATGGGAGTATGCATCTCGCTCATCCCGTTACTCAACATTCTCAACTGCATCACTCTGCCAATGGCGCTGATTGGCCTCATCTTGGGTATCGCCGACGTTGTGCGCAAGAAAGGCCAACCCAAAGGGAAAGGCGCGGCCATCGCCGGGCTAACTTTGAACGGGCTGGCTTTGCTGATCGGCATTATCCGGGTAGTGATCAGTCTGATCACAACTGGTGGGATTGTTTAGCTGGATGCTGAAAACTTCATAGGAGATCGTCATGAAGAATCTACTACGCCTATTCACGTTCATGCTGTTGATTGCGCTGACGATGGGCTCTTTTCATCAGGCCGAAGCTCAAGAGAATGCAATTTCCCTGCACATCTCACAGGTGGATATCACCGGCTATCCCGCCATCACCGTCCACCTCAGCGCCTGGGATGAATCCGGGCTGCCGCTGGCGGGTCTTGCGCCGGAGAACTTCACCCTGCAGGAGGATGGAGGCGCGCCGTTCCATCCTGCTACTGTACAGGCCGATACGGAAGCGCCGTTGAGCGTGGTGCTGGTGCTGGATGTCTCCGGCAGCATGACCGGCCAGCCGCTGGCGGATGCCAGACAGGCCGCGGCGCGCTTCCTGGATCGCCTGGCAACCGGCGACCGCGCCGCCCTAATCGCCTTCTCCGATTCTGTCAACCCCGAACCGCAGCAGTTGGATGCGAGGCGCGAGATGGCCTTCACCAGCGACCTGTCGCCGATGTACGATTTGATCGAGAGCCTGGAAGCGCAGGGCGGCACGCATCTTTACAATGCCATGACCAAGGCGGTGCGCCTGGCCGCCGGTCTGCCCCCCGGCCACCGCGCCATCCTGCTTCTTTCAGATGGGCGCAACGAACCTGCGGTTGTCGGCGATCCTGACGAGGCCATCCAACTGGCAGAAGCAGCGAATGTACCGGTCTTTGTCATCGGGCTGGGGAACGGGATTGACGAACCCTACCTGCGCCGCCTAGCGAACGAGACCGGCGGCCTGCTGCGGCTGGCGCCGAAGTCCTCCGAACTAGCGCGCCTGTTCACCGACATGGCCACGCTGCTCAAGACGCAATACATCCTGACCTACACCAGCAACCTGACCGCTGACGGGAAGGATCACACCCTGACGATCACGCTGAATGCTGCCTCGGCATCGGCCAGCGCCTCGCTGGAATTTGGCCCGCTGCCTTCTGCACCTGCGCCGGCTTTTCCCACAGAAACCCCCGCGCCCATTGAACTTGCCACCTCAGTCCCATTGCCGACCCCTGTATCCACGGCAACCCTGCCCCCGCCAAAAACCTTTCATTGGCAGGATTATTGGGGCTGGCCGATCGCGGCCCTGGTCGCCCTGGGTCTGGGCATCTGGCTGACAAGCCTGCGCCGGCGCCGCCCGAAGCCCAAACCCGAATCCTGCGCCCAATGTGGATTCGACCTGACCGGGAAGCCAGGCGCCTGTCCGCAGTGCGGCGGGACGAAGCGACTTCCAAAACGGAAGTAAATTCTCTGGCATTGTATGGAATTCGAACACTTATTGCAGGATCACAAAAACCATCATTCGGAAGGTGAAAAATGAAATGTCCCAAGTGCAAAGCTGAAGTTCCAACCGGGAATTCCTTTTGCGATAATTGCGGCGATCCTATCGGTTCGAACCCTTATGTTTCAAAAGGGGATACTGGCCTTGATAAATCCACGAACATTTACAATATTGGACCAGGAGCAGGCCCGGGGATACTGAAATGCCCGATCTGTCGCCGAAATAAAAAACTTGAGGAATTCTTTGAATGTGAGCAATGCGGACGTCAGATTTGTGTGACCCACCAGGATCCCGAGACATATTTATGTACTGAATGCATGGGCTTGGGGGCAACAGCCGGCTCAACGGATAGCTTATTCCAAATCAACTATACCTTCACGAATCCCTATGTGCCTCTGAACCAGGACTGCCTGGTTCAGACCGAGGTCAGTTTCACCAGTCGTGAAGATGCCGCTCAAATGAAGAAACTAAAAACGCACCTGTATATGGTGCTGGATGTAAGCGGCTCGATGAATCGCGCAGATAAATATCCCCTGTTGCGGCAAGCCATTCCGGAGTTGGTCCAGCAGATGGATGATGATGACTATCTGACCATCATCCTTTTCTCAAATGCAGATGATCTGGTCATTTCAAAATCCATCAAACAGTGTCGCGCTCAAATCCCGGCCTTGCTCAAGCGGATCGACAGTTCCGGGGTCATATTTGGGAGTTCAACCCTGCTTGCCTCGGCTCTGCGCACGGCGATCGAGGAAATCAAGCATTTCCGCAAAGAGAATCCGCATTTTATCAACCGCCTTTACATACTAACCGATGGACAGCTCCATGATGCGGAAGAATGTGTCAGGTTGAATGGGCAATTACGCTCTTTGGAATCCGAAGTGGCGTCCTATGGATTCGGAGAAGATTTTGAATTGGAGGCTCTCAACCGGTTGATGGAAGGTGTGCCGGGAAATACTGTCAAGCATATCTTCAACACGGAGGACGTGAAGCAAACATTCGGTCACATCGGCGATCTGGCGCAAAGGATCGTTGCAGGAGATGCAGTATTCGAATTCGTCTTTGCGCCGGAGGTGATTGCTGGCGATGCCTTTCGTTACCAGCCTGGCACGGAATATTACGGCATTGTAGATTCCCGCACTAAGACCTTTCACATTAAGCTGGGCGCGTTGGAACGCGAGCGGATATACACTTTTTGTTTTGAAGGCAGACTGCTGCAAAAGGGCGCCCAGGAAAACCAACCGATAGGAACTGCCCACTTGAAATTCCAGGCCGGAGGCCAGCCTCAAACAGTATCCGCAGCGATCTCCATCGATCGGACCGATGAAAATTGGCTTTTGTCCAGGTTTTCTGAAGAGACCCAGCAGATATTCCATGTCCTGGATGCAATGCGCAATACAGATCCCGCTGTTCTACTGAAGTCCTTGCGTGCCCGACAGGCGATCTTCAACCGGGAAGGTGCCGATCCTCAGTTAATAATCGTGGTTGAAGGAGCCATAGCAAAATTAGAGGCTGGATATTCTTTGACCGAAGCCGATAACCGAGATCTTTTAGCGGTTAAAAGTACCGCAGAAGGCATTAATCCTGGGCCCTATTTGAGGGATACGGCGGAAAAATGGATGCTAGCCGGCTATCCGTCCATCTGGATCACTTGGCTGCTGAGAAAATCACATGAGATTACGAATTCAGATTTCATTTCCGTTCTTAAAAGTTGTTCCCATTCAATGGAAAGAGATGCCCTAATTAAATTAGTAAATGAAAAGAAGGACCCAATGGCAGCTTTCTCAGAGTCTGAGAAGGACGCGTTTACCAAAGCAGTCCAATCATAGTTTTCTGGAAAACCATGGAAGAGCCAAGGGATCCAATGTACCAGCGGCTTGTGGCGGATGGCTTGGAAGTCCTCTATGAGCCGTTGAAAAAAATGGAATTGAAGCCGCTCTCCGAGCGATTTCAGTTATACGGCCTATGGGCAGTGGGAGGGCAAAGTGTGCTTTTTCGGGTCACGGACAGCACACAGCCGAAGTTGCCTCTGCTGGCCCGATTCGGCCTGTTGCCGTACCACCGCCCTGCCCATCTGAGCCAGCAGCGGATCATCCACTCCCGGAAGGGAATTGAGCGGGAGGCCGGGATCTTGCGGCGCTTCGGAGGTCCGATTCTGCCTGCCTTCCATGAATTGATCTATTCAGATAACCCCTTATTATCTTCGGAATGGGGGGATTTGAACCAGAATGAACCCTTCTTGATCATGGAGCTGATCGGCGGGATCACGCTCAAAGAATGGATCAACCGATCGCATTTCCAGGAACAATCTTTGCCCGAGGTCAATGAAATGCTCGCGCTTAGTTTGGCAGGAACAGCGGTTGAACTGATTCGGCAATTGACCCATGCTGGATACTTATATGTTGATTTGAACCCAGCCAATGTTCGAGTGATCCCGGAAGAAGATTGGAAAGTACGCATTCTGGATGTCGGATCTATCATCCCCCATGAACCGGATCCAGCGATCAACATCCCTTATACATCCTCATACATTCCTCCTGAATACTACAACGCTTATCAATCCGGACGTCAGAGATGGCCGGATGAGAAATTCGTGGCCTATACCCTGGGCGTCTCTCTCTGGCAGTTGTTGACCAACCGCCAACCGTTCCCGGCGCAAACTCCCGATATAGAAGAATTAAATGATAAGGTATGTTCTATTGAGATGCGCGAATTGATTACAGCGCTGTTGTCGGGTGTTTATTCGGATTTTGCTAGACTCCGAGCGGTCATAGATCAAATGAGATTGCAGATCCCAAAGGATGAATGATAACGGATGAATGAGAAGATCATTTCTCAACACCACCGGCTACTAAAAAGCTAACTCGATGAGCGACATTGACAGTAAAAAACGGTCATTTGAGGAAAACCTCGAGCGTCTGAGAGAACAACGCTCTTCTGCCTCCTTCACTCCCGGTGCTCCAGCAGAAACACTGTCCGCAGAGATGTCAAGCCGTATCCGGGATTGGGAGACTTTGCTGGATGAACGCCTCTCTGCCTATCGCGCCGTTATGGGGCAAGCGGGTTTGCCAGCCTTTCCGTCGCGCCAACCTACGGTTGTTAGCGCTGAATCTCCTCTTCAGCAATGGGTTGCCAGCGTTGATGAGATGATGCTCGCCGAACTGGGTTTTGGTCGCTATCCCCTGCCCGCCGGTTTTCGTGGATCGGTGAGGTTTGTTGACGGCGACGAGGCCATGCGCAGCCTGACTGCCCTTGCTTGCGGCTCGGCTGGACAGACGGTGAACGGTTCCCAGCCTGGCGTTCTGCACTTGCCCAGCCAAGGGACTGTTGTCAACTGTGCTCGTTATCTTGAAGGCAAAACTTCGCCGGTGGCCAACGATATCCAAACCTTCGCCCGTTTTGCCGCGGATGTGGCACGCGAGCGCTGGGGCTGGGGCTTTCTGCTCGAATACACCGCCCTCGGCCAGGCGGCCGGCCGTGCGGGGCTGTGGCCGGAGCTGGTCGCTGACCGCTTGGGGCTGCCTGCTTCAGAGTCCGGGGAGAGCGGCAAGGCACAAGCTCTGCGTAAGATCTGGATGTTGACCGAAGCTGGTTGGGAGGATTGGGTCTGGCAGTACGTCATGTTCAAAGCGCGCCACCCCGTGGGTGCCCGTTTGTTCAACATACCTCGCCCAGGCAGGACATTCGAATTGATCGTCAAAATACTAGATCTTTTTCCCTTCTATCTGGTCCCCTTTGGTTTGAAATTGCGTCTGCGCAACCTGCTTGACCTGCTCTCCTTCCTCTTCCTCGAGCAGGGCGAGGCCATCCCGCGCTCGTTGAACTCTGTCCTGGTCTTCACGCAGGGTTTTTGTTGTGAGCATGATCAGGCGATTACCGGGACAGCCGGAATGAGGCTGAGCCAGATGCTGGGACGTTTCTACTTCTCCCAGCTCGAAGCGAATGTCGGTATTATGGCCACCCCGTATGCAGCCTTGATCGCCTGCCACAACGAGAGGTTGGATCTTCGTAAGATGAAGGATGGCGCGGCCTTGCTGGCGCAGGTGGAAAGAGATCCGCGCGCCAACCCGGATACCCGCCTGGCGCTGCTCTCGAACCTCGACCCGCGTGTGAAATATGACCCGAAGGCCATGGCCACTGCCGCCTGGGAGCGGCTGAGGCTGGAGGGGCCGCGGGAATTCTTCACCTGATAGAATAACAGAGGCAAAATGAACAAGGATAAACTGCGACAAACAATCAATGTTTTTGCGATCCTCATCACCCTAGCTGTCAATGGGCTGGCAAACGCCCTACCGCTCAATGGCCATACAACGGGCGAAATTTCAGATATGTTCACGGTTTATTTTATACCGGCGGGTTATGTCTTCTCCATCTGGGGCATCATCTACCTGTTCCTGATCGGATTTGCAATCTACCAGGCGCTGCCAAGCCAGCGGGAGGATCCTCGCCTCCGCAGCATTGGCTATATCTTTGCTTTGAGCTGCCTGGCGAACAGCACTTGGATCTTCTTGTGGCACTACCTGCTCTTCCCCTGGACGCTGCTGGTCATGACGGCTTTACTGGGGCTGCTGATCGCCATCTACCTGCGCCTGGGGATTGGACAGGCACGAGTCGCGCCGGCCGAGGCTTGGCTGGTGGATGTCCCCTTCAGCATCTACCTGGGCTGGATCAGCGTGGCTGCCATTTCCAATGCGACCGTGCTTCTGGCGTATCTTGGCTGGAATGGCTGGGGGATTCCTACTAGCGTTTGGGCGATCATCATGCTGGCAGCCGCGACCTTGATCGCCTCCCTCGTCAGCCTGAGGCGCGGCGACGTGGCCTACGCGCTCGTGATCGTGTGGGCCTTCGCTGGCATCGCCATCCAGCAATCTGCAACCCCTGCGGTATCCATCGCTGCCTGGGTCGCGAGCGGATTGGCTGCGCTGATGCTGGTGGTTGGCTTGTTCTTCTATGAGCTGCGCAGACAATCCGGGAAGGGTTGAAGAGAGTTGTGGTCATTATTGCTGCAATGGTTATAATAGTGAGAGGGAACGTTGGCAGGTGAGGATATGGCTGAGAAAAAAGAAAAACCTCTGACCCGACTCGGAAAATACGAACTCCTTGAATTTCTCGGCTCCGGCGCGACCGCGGAGGTGTATCATGCCCGCGATACTGTGTTGGATCGGGAAGTGGCATTGAAGGTGCTCAAACCCGCCCTGGTGGTGGATGGCGATGCTTTTGCCCGCTTTACCCAGGAAGCCCGCTTTGCTGCAAAACTATTTCACGATGCCATCGCCACCGTGCTCGATATGCGCGAGGCAGGAGAGCGGGATGGGTGTATAATCCAACCAATTGGATTATTATCCACTGTAAAAGATGACTATCCATTCAATGTGAAGAAACATGTTCGAGCCTCTTTTTGCCGCCAGCCAGGCGCGCGTACTGCGTTTTCTGGCGCGTAATTCAGGGAATGCCTTTTTCGAGCGCGAGATCGTCGAGGCGACTGGCGTCAGCCGCAGCGCGGTTAATCTGGCGACTCGGGCGCTGCAAAAGGCTGACCTCCTCCTTTGTGAGCGACGAGGACGGATGAACTTCTACACAGCAAATGACCGCCACCCCTTCGTGCGTCAATTCAAGGTTCTGGACACGCTTGCTCAGCTTGGACCTTTGCTGAATGAATTGCGCCCGCTGGCCCGTCAGATTATCCTCTTTGGCAGTTGCGCCGAGGGGACGAATTCCAATGAGAGCGATTTAGATTTATTCATCCTGACCCCGGAACGCGGCCGGGTGATGGCGCTCATCAGCCAGTTTCCTGCTGATCACCGTATCCAGCCGATCATCACGAATTCCCAGGAATTGGCAGCGTTGAAGGAGAAAGACGCGGCCTTCTATGCGCAGGTAAGACGAGGCATCGTACTCTGGGAGGCAACTGATGAATTGGGAACTTGAGTTCAAGCGTTGCGTGAATAAGCGCTGGCTTGTGCAGATGCCCGAGGCGCGCTATCTGGTGGAAAAAGAACTGAAAGCCGCCCGCGATGATCTAGCAGAAGCAGAGATCAATTACAAGCGGAGTGGGTACAAATGGAGCACAATACAGACCTATTATGCGATGTTCCATGCAGTCCGGGCGTTGTTGTACAGCCGGGGATATCGAGAAAAGAGCCATTATTGTCTCGCTGTCGCGATGCGTCATCTTTTCGTCAGCCAAAGATTGGTGGACGAAGAATTGATTGATGCTCTGGATGACGCCCGTGCATTGCGGGAAGACGCTGACTAACGCACAGAGTTCTCGGAAGACGGAGCGCGTCATGGCCTGAACAATGCCCGACAATTGGTGGAACAGGCCGGCAGGCTATTGCAGAACTGGAAAGAAGTGTCCAATGATTAAGCTGACATTGTGCGCCTCGATCAGCCAGTAATTGGAAGATAGCAAATGCCCTATTCACCCGGTGACCTCCTCCTCAATAAATACCGCATCGAATCCCTCATCGGCCAAGGCGCGTTCGCTGAAGTCTATCATGCCACGCACCTGGCTCTCAATGCGCCGCGCGCCCTCAAGATCCTGCGCCGCGACGCGCCCGGCGTGGGCACCACCGAGTATACGGACTTCCATGCCCGCTTTCAACTGGAAGCCCAACTGGGCGCCAAGTTGGATCATCCCAACATCATTCAGGTGCACGATTTCGAGCAGGATAGGAAAACGCTTATCCTGGTGATGGAGTACGCCGAAGGGGGCAACCTGGCCAGCCGCATTCAAAGGGCGAGGGAAAAAGATCAACTTCTCCCGCTCGAGGAAACCATCCAGATCGGGATAGATGTAGCCCAAGGCCTGAGTGCCTTGCACGCAATGGATACGATCCACCGTGACCTCAAACCAAGCAACATTCTTTTCGACAAAAATGGCCATGCCAAAGTAGCCGATCTGGGGTTGGCGCAGATCCCGGGTGGGCCGTCCCTGCGTTCGAGACTCAGCCAGCCCCTCCCCCATCCCGGCACGCCCGGTTACATGAGCCCAGAACAGGAACACACCGGCAACCTGCTCCGCCCCGCCTCGGACATGTACGCGTTGGGGATCGTGCTGTTCGAGATACTGACCGGGCGTAATTACAACTACCTCAAGCCGGGTACGCGCGCCAGTGAACTGCGCCCCGACACCCCTGACTGGCTGGATAACCTGATTGCGCGCATGTTGGCGGATGAACCCAAAGACCGCCCATGGGATGGCGCGGAGGCAGCGAAATTGTTGCAGGAGGGCATGGTAAAAGAAGAAGCCAAACGCAGAGAAGAGGCCGCCCAACGCGAGGCCGATGAAAGAACCAGGCGCGAAGAGCAGGCCAGGCTGCAGCGCGCTGCCGAAGAGAGGGCACGCCGCGAAGCAGAGGAACGCGCCAGGAAAGAAGTAGAACAACGCGATGCTGAGATTGCTCGATTACTTATTGCTGCCCCAATAGCAATAGGACACCATAATTGGGATAAGGTAAATATCATTGTTGATGAACTCTCTAAGTTAGGGGACGAAGGTCAGGCTGAAGCTGCTGAATTGAAAGAGCAGATAATTCAAGCCCAAATTAAAGCCAAAGAGAAAACGCGCCGAGAAGGAAAGCAACCAATCACGAAAAAATTGAAATGGTGGATTGTAACAGTTGTATTGCTTGCGATAGTCTTGGTATGTGGTGTCAGTTTGGTACTTGGAAGCAAGCTTTTGCCTATAATATTTCAAGCTACAAGCACTCCGGTAACATCTGCCACCCACACTTTCTCTCTCAGTCCGAATGCTGCTTATACTTTGGCTCCTCAAACTGTACAAGCGGAATTGACCCGAGGCGCGCTAACACAGAGTTTACCAATTTCTACAATTATGCCGACTGCCACTCCGATATCTACCAATGCTCTTCAACCTACGAGCACACCGACGCCTGTCTCATGTAATAAGGCAAGCTTTGTGGTTGATGTAACTGTGCCTGATGGAACAATCATGACCCCTGGCCAGAGTTTTACGAAGATATGGCGGATGAAAAACATCGGCTCCTGTACTTGGAGCCCAAACTATCAATTAGTCTTCGATCACGGCGATGCCATGAGTGGCCCAGCATATCAGCCTCTGATATCAAACTCGGTTGCCCCTGGATATATGGTGGATATTTCAGTGAATCTTATCGCTCCCACTGCTCCCGGCACCTACCGTGGCTATTGGAAAATTCGCGATCCTAACGGAGCGCTAGTCAGCCTGGCTGGTGAAGTTACATTTTGGGTTGAAATTAAAGTAGTTAAGTAAGTAGGTATCATATTATATCCACGAACTACCACCCGCGGCTCAAGGTTCCATTATGCCGTTACAAACAGGTGACCTCCTCCTCAACAAATACCGCATCGAAGCCTTGATCGGCCAGGGCGCTTTCGCGGAGGTCTATCATGCCACGCACCTGGCGCTCAATGCGCCGCGCGCCCTCAAGATCCTGCGCCGCGACGCGCCCGGCGTGGGCAGCACCGAGTACGCTGACTTCCATGCCCGCTTTCAACTGGAAGCCCAACTGGGCGCCAAGTTGGATCATCCCAATATCATTCAGGTGTACGATTTTGAGCAGGATAGGAAAACGCTCATTCTGGTGATGGAGTACGCCGAAGGGGGTAACCTGGCCAGTCGCATTCAACGGGCGCGGGAAAAAGATCAACTTATCCCGCTTGAGGAAGCTATCCAGATCGGGGTAGATGTAGCCCAAGGCTTGAGCGCCTTGCACGCAATGGATGCTGTCCACCGTGACCTCAAACCAAGCAACATTCTTTTCGACAAAAAAGGCCATGCCAAAGTAGCCGACCTGGGGCTGGCGCAAGTTCCGGGCGGGCCGTCCCTGCGTTCGAGACTCAGCCAGCCCCTCCCCCATCCCGGCACGCCCGGTTACATGAGTCCGGAACAGGAACACACCGGCAATCTACTCCGTCCCGCCTCGGACGTGTACGCGCTGGGGATCGTGCTGTTCGAGATGTTGACCGGGCGCAATTACAACTACCTCAAGCCGGGCACGCGCGCTAGTGAACTGCGGCAAGGCCTTCCAGACTGGTTGGATGACCTGCTGGCGCGCATGTTGGCAGATGATCCTAAAGACCGCCCGTGGGATGGCGCGGAGGTGGCGGACCTGCTGCATGAAGGTATAGCAAGAGAAGAAGCCAAACGCAAAGAAGAGGCAGTGCGGCTGGAGGCTGAGGAAAATGCCCGGCGCGACGAACAGGCCAGGCTGCAGCGCGCTGCTGAAAAGAAAGAACGCCGTGAAGCTGAAGAACGCGCCAAGCTTGAAGCAGAAACGAAAGCGCGGTGCGACGCCGAGGAAAAGGCCCGGCGGGAAGCAGAGCAGCAAGCGCGTCATGCGACCGAGCAGAGCGCTCGCCCGCGCTCGGAAAAACCTTCCCTGATCGCGGGAGGCATCCTGGCGGGTGTCGTGTTCTTGTCCATTGTTTGCCTAGCTGCTTACGCGCTAATCATCCTGCCTCGGCAGAAGTCCGCGACTGCTGCCCAACAGACGACTATCGAGGCGCAGAATGCTCAGGTTACTCAAGCGATGACCCAGACGGCTGATACCTCCTGGATGCCAACCTATACTCCTAACCCCTCTCTTCCACTTATTGTTAGCCCTACTCCGATCATCGATGTTCCATCTAACCCTGCGGATTTTATATCCACTTATTTTGGGACAATCAATAACGGCGATTATCAAAGCGCCTGGTCAATGTTGACCCAGAATTTCAAGGATACACATAATAAGAGTGGATACCAACCATACGCTGATTGGTGGCAATCAATACAAGAAGTCGAGGTTCTTTCTATAACAATTAATTCTCAGAGCGCGGGATATGCTGATTTATCTATAGAATTGAGCTATTATTATACAAACGGTAATGTTGACACGTACGATCTAATGGAGTTCACGCTATTGTGGGATTCATCTCGTGAGCAATGGCTTATTGATGATGGTAGATTAGTGAAGGGTACTCGTTGATATCAAGATTGATATACGCTTTCAAGGCGAAATATTGTTGGATAAATATCGGATTGATCCCCTGATTATTTCAGGGAACTTTGTGTCTCTTTTCATAGTGGCTGTTGTATAATGGGAAACAAAGTTCACATCTCAGTCAGCGGGGGCTGGCGTGCACCCAGGAATCTTTTGTACACAATGTCAGGCTTATCTCGGACCGACGGCTGCGGCCTGTTCAGGCTGCGGACGACAGCGTCCGCTTTGCGAGCGATTCACTGAACCCGGCCAGCCTTTCTGGCGCGCCGCGCTGGATAGCCCGCCGCGCGGCCGCCCAATCGTGACAGATGAGGCGGTCATCATCCCGTGGGGAAAACGCGGTGGGGGAGGCGGGGTAGTCTCCCTCAGCCGCGCAACTGGGGAACAGCAGTGGCAGATCGAAACGAAAAATGTGGTTGAGGGGGGTATGGCACTGGCTGGTGATTGTCTTATTTTCGGCACGCTGGGTTTCGCGGGTGGGGAGTTGCGCTGCTGCCGGCTGGACGGCCGGCAGGATTGGCGGGCCGCGTTGAGCGGCGGAGTCTGGTCATCGCCGTTGGTGGAGGGGGTCAGGGTTTACGTGGGGACGGATGATGGCAAGATCCAATGTTTCGATCTCCGCACTGGAGAGCTGTTGCCGAACTGGTCGTACATTCTCCCCCATGGACGCAACTGGCTGGGCATGGTGGCTGGCGCGCTGATCGCAGTTGCTGAGCGCGGAGAGATCCACGCCCTCGACCCGCTGCGCGCCGCGCCTCTCTGGCATTCTCCAGTCAGGGTGGAAGGCAAGATCACCAGTTCGCCGGCCATCGAAAAGGGCGTAGCCTACTTCGGACTGGAGGGTGGGCGCGTCTTCGCCCTGAACCTGCGCGACCAGAGTTTGAGGCTGCTCGCTCAAGGCTATCAATCAGTCGTCGCGACCCCTGCCTGGGCTAACGAATGCCTGTACATCGGCGCGCACGATCATTTTCTGCACGTCCTGGAGGCGGGCAGTGGGAAGGAATTGTGGTCTCGGGAATTCCCTCACAGTATCTCGGCTGCTCCTTTCGTCGGCGAAGGGATTGTGGTCGTTGCAGTGAATGGCGGGGAGGTGCATGTTCTGGATGCCAAAACAGGTGAGCCGGTCGGGAAATTCGAGATGGGCGCGCTGGTGCGCCTCCCTTCCGATCCACTGCTGCAAGAAGGAGTGATCTACCTGGGCGGCGACGATGGACAGTTTTATGCCCTGCCCTGGCACCTGGGGAATTATGGAAGGGCAGGGCAATTGGAAGAGAGACGAGGCAGGCTGTTCGTCGCTGGGGAGTTCTACACAACCGCAGCCTATTTCACCTCCTCGCTGGATGAACGTGAGCGTTTGTATCGCCAGGCTGAAACCTGTTGGGTTCGTGAACCGGAGTGGGCGGCGCGCCTGTGGGAAGGGTTGGTGCGCGAGTGTGAAGCCGCGGATGCCTATTGTCGCGCCGCGGAACTCCAACGCGGGCGCGATGCTTCGCTGGCAGCCGAGTATTATTACCGGGCTTCGCGCTTATGCTGGCGGTTGGATGACAGGCTGGCAGACGCGGAACGCTGTGCAAAGGAGGCAGCCATGCTGGGTAGATGGCCGCGCCTGCGTCTAAGCCCCTGGAACGTCCCCAAGATGACGCAGGGCCAGCCCGGCTCGTGCACCATCCGCCTCGAGAACATCGGTTACATGGATGCGACCGATATCTATCTCAACCTGGGAGGCTCTCTCCTGCGGCCTGTGGACTGCAAAATCCTCACCCCGCTGCCGAAGGATTCATATTTCGATATTACTTTGGAAATCGTTCCGACGCGTGCTAACAATAACTTGCGTGTGCAGGCAGATTACCCGATAGATCCATCACGCGGACGGATATTGCAGGTCATTCGAGACACGCAAATTGAGGCAGATGCTCCCCCTCACAAGATCAAGATGGGAGATATTGTAGGCGGGGTGGTGCGCATCATAGCTAAAAATGGCGAACCGGTCGAAATCGAAGCCGGCGACCAGGTGATGACCAGCCTGGATATCATTCTGGGCGAGGAGGATGCTCAGCAGCAATTCCCCTGGCCGGATTATCCAGCCGGCTGGGAGATAGAAAACCGAAAGATCATCGCAGTACACGAACCAGAAAAACAATTCACCGTCCCCGCCGGACATTGGGCGATCTTCCTGGCCGATGAACGCGCGGTGGAGAAAGTTGCTCCTGGGCGATATTTGCGCAGAGGCTTCCCTGCGCTTCGCCCGCGACCTCTGGATGGCTACCTGCCTCAATGGAAAGCGGTACTTTTCAGCAGCGCTTCATTCCGGCTCGCCCACCGGCTTGGGCCGTTCACATCCAAAGAAGGCGTGCATGTTGGGGTGGAGTGCGGCCTGACAGTCCAAATGAACGACTCCAAGCCTTACGAAATGTGGAAAAACATGCTCGACGATCAGGCGGTCCTGTACACAGACCAGCTGGCAACGTGGTTGGAGCAGGAAGTAGCCGGTGTGCTTGGCGATTGGGTCTCAAAGCAGAGCGAGGAATGGTTATCGCCGGGCTTTCACAAGCGTGAGGAGATCATGCTGGCGCTGGTAGAAGAAATGCGCCAGACCTGTGCAAGGAACGGCCTGATCTTGCAGGATCCGATTTGGGCATTGAATTTTATCATCCCTGGCCGCGAACGTTGGGAGGCAACTAGCGAAGCCAGGTATTGGCTGCGCAAGCGTGCAAAATGATGGCTTTCTCAAATTATAGGTGATCTATGCCGAATGATCTCAATACCGGCCAAATGCACAAGCCAGGGGATATTCTCCTGAAAAGGTTCCGCGTAGAAGAAATCCTAGGAAAGGGTGCTTTTGCCGAGGTGTACCGCGTTATGCATTTGCATATGAATGTGCCACGCGCGATCAAGGTGCTTCGCAAGGATACCCGGGGCGTGGGCAGCGAGGATTATCGTAAGATCAGAGAACGATTCAAGCTTGAGGCCCAGTTGGGATCAAGTCTGGATCACCAAAACGTGATCAAAGTGTACGACTGCGAAGAAAAGGCGGGAGAACTCTTCTTGATTATGGAATGTGCTGACAGGAGGAGTTTGAAATATCGTCTGGATCGCGGCGAGAGGCTTTCAGTCGAGGTGGCTGTCAGGCTGGGGGTGGATATTTGTAATGGTTTGATGGCGTTGCACGAGAAGTTAGAGGCGATCCATCGCGATATCAAACCCTCCAATATCCTTTTTGCAGAGGATGGGACCGCCAAGATTGGCGACCTTGGTCTGGCGCAGGTATCCGGTTCGGATAGCTTAAGATCGGAGTTGGGTACTTTTTCTCCTGGTCACCCAGGTACACCAGAATATATGTCACCTGAGCAAGAATCTACGAAAGGTTACTTGCTGCCCACTTCGGATATCTTTTCCCTGGGGTGTGTGCTATTTGAAGCTTTGACTGGCAAGCATTATAAAAAAGTATACGGAACTCGCGTGCGCGATCATCGTTCTGATATTCCTGTCTGGCTGGAGGATATCGTAGCAAGGGCACTGGTCGAAGCCCCAGGGCGGGTGCCGGATGATGATCGGGTCACAACGAAGCGTTATCGCCAAGCGGATATCATGAGGCGCGCGCTGGAACACGGTTGGCAGGCGGAAAAGGAAAAACAAAAGGAAGCGCAGCGGATAGCACAGGAGCAGGCTCAGGAGGCCAGGCAGCGCACTGCAGAAATCAACCGCTTGCAAGGGGAGATCCAATCGGCTTTGAGCCGCAAGGATTGGATCCGCGTTGAGCGATTGGTGAATGAGTTGGCAGGATTGGGAGTGGATGGCAAACGCGAGGCTGCAAAACTGCATGATCAAGTCTTCAATATGAGAAAGCAGGCAGAAGAGCAGCGAGAAGAGGAGAAAGCAAAACGTGATGAAGCGTGGCGCAAAGCAGAACAAGCCCAACGTGAGGCTGAAGAACTAGCTCGTCGGGAAGCCGAGAAACGAGCTGCTGAGATCACCCGCCTGAAGAAAAAAGTCCAGGCTGCACTTGGGCAAGAAGATTGGAAGCAGGCCGAACAAGTAGTAGGCGAATTGGAGAACCTGGGAGCGGATGGCAAGCTTGCGGCGGTAAAACTAGGCAAAAGAATCGCCCAAGCCAAGCAAGCAGTCGAAATCAGGTTGGCCCTCACCATCCGCTGGCAGGCTTCGCTTGAGAAATGGCGAAAACTGCTCAAATCGAAAGCCTTATGGATCTTAGTGGTGCTTGTGATATCCTTCATTGGAGTGGTCCTGCTCGTGAGAGGCGCGGTGGATGAGATATCAAAAATTCTAGCGGACCGCTCCGCCACCCAGACCGCTGCAGCCCTCACAGCCGGGCCTGGCGTTCTGCCCGGCGCCACCTTGATTTCTACTCCGACAACCCTGCTGACGCAGGTGAATACTCCTGGTCTATTCCGTACTGCCTCTCCCACTTTCCAGCCAACACGCACGCCGCTGGCCCCCACAGCCACACGCACTTTCACAGCGACCAGCACCCGCATACCGCTGCCGACAAATACTCCCAAACCTTTTCCCACCGACACGCCTCAACCCCCGCCGACCAACCCACCAGAGCCTCCCGCCGACACACCGCAGCCTCCACCAGTCGCTACCACTGAGCCCACACTTCCCATCCGCCCAGCAACACCCGCGCCTCCATAACCCAATAATGAGCAAAGACTGGTGAAAAATGGTTACGTTTTACACTTTCACACTTTCAATTCAGGAGGTATCTCATGTCTCGCTTCAGACTTTTCGCTCTAATCACCGCCTTATTGTTCGGAATTTCCCTTTTTCCTGAACCGCAACCAGCCCAGGCAGCAATAGATGAATATATCTTTCGCCGCAGTTGGGGAGGCGAAGGGAACAAGTTTATAACGCCAGGAGGTGTTGCTGTGGGACTGGATGGCACGATCTATGTGGCCAATACTGGCTTGAACCGAATTACAGTTATTCATCCCGGAGAACGTACTTACGAAGTCTGGGGCGGTTCTGACAGCGGTGCAGGAGGATTTTTAAATCTGTGTTGCATCGCCGTTGACGGGAGCGGGAACGTCTACGTGGCAGATACATTTCAACGCCGCATCCTGAAATTTACTGCTGAGGGGACCTTTCTCATGCAGTTGGGCAGCGGGGGTTTCGGCGCAGGACAATTCATTAGGCCAGAGGGCATCGCCGTTGACGGGAGCGGGAATGTCTACGTGGCGGATGCAGGAAATGATCGCATCCAGAAGTTCACAGTTGATGGAACTTTTTTACTACAGTGGGGTAGCCAGGGCAGCGGTATAGGGCAGTTCAAGTGGCCTAGAGGTATTGCCCTAGACGGGAGCGGGAATGTCTACGTGGCGGATACAGGCAATGATCGCATCCAGAAGTTCACAGTTGATGGAACTTTTTTACTACAGTGGGGTAGCCAGGGCAGCGGGATAGGGCAGTTCAATTCGCCAGAAGGCATCGCTGTTGACTGGAGCGGGACCGTCTACGTGGCGGATGCAAACAATAACCGCATCCAGAAGTTCACTGCACTGGGAGGCTATCTCACCCAATGGGGCAGCTATGGCAGCGGGGCAGGGCAATTCAAGGGGCCAGATGGCATCACTGTGGACGGGAATGGGAGAGTTTACGTGGCGGATACAGGTAATGATCGCATCCAGAAATTCACCGCACAAGGGGACTATCTAACACAGTGGGGAAATTATGGCAGCGGGGCAGGGCAGTTCAAGTGGCCTAGAGGTATTGCCCTAGACGGGAGCGGGAATGTCTATGTGGCAGATTCTGGCAATAACCGAATCCAGAAGTTCACATCTCAGGGGGTATATCTTACGCAGTGGGGCAGCCCGGGCAGCGGGGTAGGGCAGTTCAATTCGCCAGAAGGCATCGCTGTTGACTGGAGCGAGAATGTCTACGTGGCGGATACATGCAATGATCGCATCCAGAAGTTCACAGTTGACGGAACTTTTTTACTACAGTGGGGTAGCCAGGGCAGCGGGGCAGGGCAGTTCAACTGGACATATGCTATCGCCGTAGACAGGAGCGGGACCGTCTACGCGGCGGATTCTGGCAATCACCGCATCCAGAAGTTCACTGCCCAGGGCGTCTTTTTGACACAGTGGGGCAGCCGAGGCAGCGGGGCAGGTCAATTCGATTGGCCCGAGGGCATAGCCGTAGACAGCAGTGGGAACGTCTATGTGGCGGATTCTGGCAATCACCGCATCCAGAAGTTCACTGCCCAGGGCGTCTTTTTAACACAGTGGGGCAGCCGAGGCAGCGGGGCAGGGCAATTCTATTCGCCAGAAGGCATCGCCGTTGACAGGAGTGGGAACGTCTATGTGGCGGATTCTGGCAATAACCGAATCCAGAAGTTCACTGCACTGGGAGGCTATCTCACCCAAGGGGGCAGCTATGGCAGCGGGGCAGGGCAGTTCGGCATTACAGAGGGCATTACTGTTGATGGGAGCGGGAACATCTATGTGGCGGATACATCTAATTCTCATATCCAGGTCTTTACTCCCGGCCTTCCAGATACCAACCCATACTCGGGCCTTATCCTTAACGGCTCCTTCGAAGCCTCCCTCGATGAATGGACCTATGGCGGTTCTCTCCCTATCTACCAATCCAACCACGCGATTCAAGGCAGTTCTTCCCTTCTCCTCGGCCAATCCGTCTCTCAAACCGAACAGGGCGAAGGCCAGGCCTGGGCCCATACCACCTTCTATGTCCTCCCCGACTGGTCCCACCCCATCCTCTCCTTCCGCTACAACCTGTTCGTCAATGACATTATGGACTTCTCCGACTTCTTCGTCGAGATACAGGATGGTGTCGGCCTCAACCACCTGGCCACGGTCGTCCGCGACGGATACCAACCCGCCACACCCGGCGTCGCCCCCTACGCCGGCACCGATCTGGGCTGGCGTATGGCCACCTTCGACCTCTCCGCCTATAAAGGCCAACACATCCGCCTGGTCTTCTCCAACCGTAACCTGTGGCCCAATTCGTGGGGCATCTGGAGCTACGTGGACGATGTGCGAGTGGTAGATAACCTCTTCGCGGATGTGTTACCCGGTTACTGGGCGCGCGACTGGATCAATCGCTTGTACAATGCCGGCATCACCACCGGCTGCAGCACGGACCCGCTCAGCTACTGCCCGGAGGCCTCCGTCACGCGTGCCCAGATGGCGGTCTTCCTCGAACGCGGCGTGCATGGCTCAGTCTACCAGCCGCCTGCCGTGGTAGCTGGCACCGGTTTCAATGACGTATCCACCAGCCATTGGGCCGCCGCCTGGATCAAGCAACTTGCCTCCGATGGCATCACCACCGGTTGCGGCGGCGGCAACTACTGCCCCGAAGACCCGGTCACACGCGCCCAGATGGCAGTCTTTCTGCTGCGCGGTAAACATGGCGCCGCCTATACGCCTCCTTCGGTGGGGAACAACACTGGCTTCAACGACGTCTCTACTAGCTATTGGTCCGCTGCCTGGATCAGGCAACTGGCCGCCGAGGCCATCACCACCGGCTGCGGCAACGGCAATTACTGCCCCGAAGACCCGGTCACACGCGCCCAGATGGCGGTCTTTCTGGTGCGTACGTTCAATTTGCCATAATCCTCTCGCTTATGTTCAGGAGGTGTCCCATGTCTCGCTTTAGACTTTTCGCTCTACTCACTGCCTTGTTTTTCGGAATGTCCCTCTTTTCTGCCCCACGACCAGCCCAAGCTGCAACAGAAGATTATATCTTTCGCCGCAGTTGGGGAGGGGAAGGCAGTCAATTCTTAATTCCGCAGGGTGTTGCCGTGGGGCTGGACGGGACAATCTACGTGGCTAATTCCTATATGGGAAGGATTGTCCTCATCCACCAAAGCGAACGCACCTATGAAACCTGGGTAGGCTATGGCGGGGGTCAAGAGCTTGGAGATCCTGAGGGCATCGCAGTGGACGGGAGCGGGAACGTCTATGTGACGGATTCTAGTTATGCCCATATCCTGAAGTACACCGCACAGGGGGTCTTTTTAGCGCAGTGGGGTAGCTCCGGCAGCGGGGTAGGGCAATTCTATAATCCTCAGGGCATCGCATTGGACGGGAGCGGTAATATCTATGTGGCAGATTACGGTAATAACCGCATCCAGAAGTTGTCCGCACAGGGAATATTTTTGACACAGTGGGGTAACCAGGGAAGCGGGATAGGGCAATTTAATGGGCCTTGGGGCATTGCCGTAGACGGTAGCGGGGATGTCTATGTGTCAGATTATGGCAATAACCGCATTCAGAAATTCACTGCTGAGGGGAATTATCTCATGCAGTGGGGTACCTATGGCTTTGCGGCAGGGCAGATCGATAATCCTGAGGGGATCGCATTGGATGGGAGCGGGAACATCTATATTGCAGACGGCATGAATCGTATCCAGAAATTCACTGCTGAGGGGAATTATCTCATGCAGTGGGGAAGCGCGGGTGACAGGGTAGGGCAGTTCTTTTGGCCTGGTGGTATCGCCGTGGACGTGAGCGGGAATGTCTACGTGGCAGATACAAAAAATAGTCGCATTCAGAAGTTCACCGCACAGGGGGGCTATCTCACACAGTGGGGCAACCAGGGCAGCGGGGTTGGACAGTTCAAGTGGCCTGAGGGCATTGCCGTGGACGGAAGCGGGAACATCTATGTGGCAGATTCTGGTGATAACCGCATCCAGAAGTTCACTGCCGATGGTAATTATCTCATGCAGTGGGGAAGCGGAGGTATGGATTGGATGAATTTTGGTAGTGATCCTGGACAGTTTTGGGATCCTTTGGGTATTTCTGTTGACGGGAGCGGTAACGTTTATGTAGCGGATACACATAATAATCGCATCCAGAAGTTCACCTCACAAGGGGATTATCAAGCGCAGTGGGGTAGCCAGGGCAGCGGGGTAGGACAGTTTGAGTGGCCTGACGGCATCGCTGTAGACGCGGGTGGGAACGTCTACGTTGCGGATACTGGTAATCACCGTATACAGAAATTCACTTCGAATGGCGCCTTTCTGGTGCAGTGGGGTACCCAGGGTGGTGGGGCAGGACAGTTCGAGCAGCCTGAGGATATCGCTGTAGACGCGAGTGGGAACGTCTACATAGCGGATACTGGTAATCACCGCATACAGAAGTTCAGCCCACAGGGAGGCTTTCTTATGCAGTGGGGAAGCGCGGGTACTGGGGTAGGGCAGTTCCTGTCGCCTGGTGGTATCGCCGTGGACGGGAGTGGGAATGTCTACGTGGCAGATTCTTATCATATCCAGAAGTTTACCTCACAAGGGGATTATCTAGTGCAGTGGGGCAGCCAGGGCAGCGGGGTTGGACAGTTCAAGTGGCATGAGGACATTGCCGTGGACGGGAACGGGAATGTCTATGTGGCGGACACGTACAATCACCGCATCCAAGTTTTTACTCCTGGCCTGCCTACCCCTGATGCCTATTCGGGATTAGCTCTGAACGGCTCCTTCGAAGCCTCGCCTGCTCTTGATGAGTGGAATTACGGCGGCTCACTCCCCGTCTCCCCATCCACCCACGCCTTTCAAGGTAGTACCTCGCTGCTGCTCAGCCAGCGAGTCTCCCAGGTCGAACAGGGCGAAGGCCAGGCCTGGGCCCACACCACCTTCTACGTCCCCCCGGATTGGTCCCATCCTATCCTCTCCTTCCGCTATAACCTTTTCGTCAATGACATCTTGGACTACTCCGACTTCTTCGTTGAGATCCAGGATGGGGTCGGCCTCAACCACCTGGCCACCGTGATCCGCGACAGCTACCAACCCGTCGCACCCGTAGCCCCAAGTGCTGGCACCGACCTGGGCTGGCGCACGGTCACTTACGATCTCTCCGCCTACAAAGGCCAGCACATCCGCCTGGTCTTCTCGAACCGCAACCTGTGGCCCAGTTCATTGGGCATCTGGAGCTATGTAGACGACGTGCGCGTGGTGGACAGTCTCTTCGCAGATGCGTTACCCGGTTATTGGGCGCGCGACTGGATCAACCGCCTGTACAACGCCGGCATCACTACCGGCTGCAGCACCAGTCCGCTCAGATACTGCCCGGAAGACTCCGTCACCCGCGCTCAGATGGCGGTCTTCCTCGAGCGGGGTGTGCATGGCTCTACTTATCAACCGCCTGCCGTGGGCCCCGGCACCGGTTTCAATGACGTGTCCACCAGCTATTGGGCCGCTGCCTGGATAAAGCAACTTGCTGCGGACGGCATCACAACCGGCTGCGGCGGCAGCAACTACTGCCCAGAAGACCCGGTCACGCGCTCTCAGATGGCGGTCTTCCTCCTGCGTGCCAGGAATGGTTCGGCTTATACTCCGCCCGCTTTAGGTAGCAGTACCGGCTTCAACGACGTCTCAACGGGCTACTGGGCTGCCGCCTGGATCAAACAACTTGCCGCTGAGGGCATCACCACCGGCTGCGGGAATGGCAACTACTGCCCCGAAAACCCGGTCACCCGCGCCCAGATGGCGGTGTTTCTGGTGCGCACGTTCAATCTGCCATAATTTATTTGTCCAGCAGAGAAAAGCGCATTGGCTGGTAAGTACAACCTCTCTGCCGGACAACTGCTTCTGGGAGAGATTCTGAATTTTTATATGAAGAATCCAATTATCAACTCCCCCCATCCCTCGCCCACCCCCGCGCACCCACCGCGCCTCCCCTCTCGCCTCTAGCCGAGGCAGCGACAAGCCGCCATCGGCTGTTGTGGCGCATTTTGCAAATATTTACTCAATTGGGATGCTTGCCTTGCCAGCACCATCGGCAGTTGAGCCAAACCGTTCGTGCGCCAAGCGAAGCTTGACGTTTCTTCCAGGATGAAAGACCCTTTTGAATAAGGCCTGACCAACCATTCATACCGAATGTTGCAGTAGTTACATTGGCAAACACCGAACAAGTCAATTGAAGCGTACACCATGGCCTGACCGCCAGGGCAGGCAGCGCAACTCCCGACGCCCTTCCTTGGTGATACCCTTGCCGAGCACTTTCACCCCGCTCTGCTCCAATCCCGGCGTCAGCCCGGAATTACTCACCAGGGCCTTCGGGCATATTGGGGATGGACACTAGCACTGGCTTACATCGAACACACCGCTACTACGCTCCGTCACCGCCGAAGCAACTCGCTAGTGCTGCCTCTGAAGTCAAGCTAGATCTTATTGGTTATGTCACGGCAAAGATGCCTTTCTCCTTTCCAAGTTGGAGGAAAATCACACGAATTCACACGAATTCTCGTGTTTCTGCACTTATTAGGTTTCCTTCTACTTGAAAATTCTTCTGTCTTGACCGTAACAGCGAGGATGAGCTGAAACTAGATACGCGTGGAAGCAGATAGGCATATAAAAGGATTTTACCCTGCACAACTCATGAGGCATTATCTCGCTAGTCTCTATTCCCTTACCGGATGGCGAACTAGAAGTCAGCCAACAGCGATCGCTTAGCCGCCCACTAATTTGTTCGTCCTGCATACCTGGCATAAGAGGATGTTGGTGATCCCCTGCTGATACATCCCCACATGTGTATGGAATGTGACAGAACCTACAAGTTGGAGGTAATTCAATTGAAGATATTTAGGATGAGACCTAATAACCTGTATACGGGGATAATAGTTATATCAACTCACGCAAACGAAAATGCATGAATGTCTTGTTCATAAAGCGAGAATACCCTTTCTAGGAACGACTGAGAAAATACCTTGGAAAGCTAGGCTACGAACGCAGGAGCATGGGTTGCCGTTTCAGGGGTTGTATAGCGTGACAGGGGTATGTGGAAGCGAGAATGGATGGGGATTAAGCTATCAATCAAGACCAGATATATTCCCAACAAACGAGATACAGATCATCAGCAGATAATTGAATCCTTGGTTGGGTTTGCGTATTCATTTCTCGAGCAAGGTTGCTGTTTTCCAGAACGGAATTTAGTAATGCAAGTCCGTTAGCATCAACCTGGTATTTGTCATATGCTGACTTCAATTTCTTGAGCGCCGAGCCAATCATTGGCTGGCTAAGGATTCGAAGCGCATTACGCACCTGTTTGCGGTCAAAGGTGGGGTTATTCAAGTACCCTCTGAGAATTGTACGAGCCGTTTGCTGTATGGGCTCTATGATTTTTGGAGCAGTTTCCATCGCGGCTTGTGTCCGGATTGATTCGAGAATGTGCGCCTTGACTTTCTCTTGTACAGCAAAGACATCCGTCTCACCTAAAAAGCGCGGGGTATCTTGAACACAAGCAATGAGACTAGCAATTGTGAAACGATTGTCCGTGATCTTTTGAGTCTGAACATCATAATAACGCCAATAGTGCTGACAGGAATCGGGGTTTTCTGGATCAGGCGCAGTAAAGTAGAAAAATAAACCGCGATAACCTGCTCGATGCAAGCCTGAGTGGATTCCATCAGGCAGACTATCTAAACGTTCCTGCGCGCCGCTGGCAAGTAGCGCCTTTAGTTGCTGGAGCATGTATTCGCTGCTTGCCAGCTCAATGAAGTCTTCTTGTTCTTGTATAACAGATCCATCTTCGTCCTTGATACGGCGCATTGTATTAAAGTTGCGAGGATGTACTATTTCGCCCAGTACGCTGGCATCGAGGAATCCTATCGCATCAATCTGGGCTATCTTTTGACTTAGGCTTTCAACCAACCCAAGCAAACGCTCGAGTCCTGCATCAGGAAACAGGTTGTGGATGGTGACCATATCAAACAATGAGCCGATACGGTCAATACGTCCGGCGCGTTGCACCATGCGGGTGGGATTCCAGTGCAAGTCGTAGTTGACCAGAATGCCGCAATCCTGCAAGTTTTGGCCTTCGGAAAGTACATCGGTGGAAATCATTACGTCCACTTCTTCGGGCGTACCGACGATTTCGGGCTTGCCATTCGAGCGCGGGGAAAAAGCCTGGATGAGCCGCGAGCGCTCTTTTGTGGCCGCGCCGCTATCCATGCGGCGGATGTTGGGGCTGTCAATGGAAGCGCGCCATTTGGCAGATTTTTCAAGGCCGAGTTCCCGGTACAAGTAGCGGGCAGTGTCTTTGTAGTAAGTAAAAACCAGAACCTTTTGCCCACGCAGATCGTTCTCCAGCAAAGATTTGAGCTTTGCCAGTTTGGCATCTTTCTCAGGAGAAATGTCCTTGATGAGATGCCAGATTTCAGTCAGAATGTCCACGTCTTTTTGCAGGGCGCGGTGCAGTTTTTGGATGTCGTACTGGGTAATATCCAGCGCGGGCAGGCTTTCCAACCAGGCGCGGGCGTCGGTGTTTTCGTCGAAGTCATCGGCCAGGGATGCGGGGGTGGCGTCGTCTTCTTCGTCTTCGCGGGCAAGGAATTGCATGGCTTTCTGGAAGGAGCGGCTATCCAGAATACGACCGCCGAGCGCGTAATCTTCAAAGGTTTTGGTAAAGGCCAGCGCGCGGCGGATGCTGATGCGGAAAGCGTCCACGCTTGACTCGAAACGTTTGAGATAGCGGGTCTTGAAAATGCCCACCAGCGCGGCTTCGCGGCCTTCTTCAAACTCGTCGCGTTCGATTTCGCTTTTCTTGAAACTTTCCAGGCTGTAGGTGGCCAGGGTCAGTTTTTCGATGCCGCTGACGATACGCTCATAGATGCCCGCATAGGTGGCTTCGAGGTCATAGTTCACAGTACGCAGTTTTCGCTCCGGCCAGTGGACATGTTTACCATTGATGGTGGCATTCGGGTATGCTTTACGGATGAACGGGCGGGTGCGGCGGATGACCACTTCTTCCAGCAGGTTGAACAGCGCTACCCCGGCCTGTTCATCGCGCGCCTGCTGACGGGCAGCCAAAAAGTAACGGTACAGGTCGCCAATGCCCGCCCCGGCAAAGTAGGTGCGGTCATTTTGGGCAAAGAGCATGATCTGATTGTACAGGTCAAAGATGGTGTTATTGATGGGTGTGGCCGTCAGCAAAATGACCTTGGTTCTCATGCCGCTGCGTCCGCGACCGCGATTGGCGGCAATTAGCGCGGAGAGATTTTCGTAGCGTTGCGAACCGCGATTGCGGAAGTTGTGCGATTCGTCCACCAGGATGACATCCACATCGTTGAATTGGTTGAAGTCGAAACTGCCATCCGTTTGACCAAGCGACTCCTGGCTGATGATTTGCGCCGCTATCGTGGCGGAGGCCAGTTCCTTTTGCCACATCTCGCGCAGAGAGGCGGGACAGACTACCAGGGCTTTCATGCGCTGGTGATAGGCATAATCTTCCAGCAATTTTTTGCCAATCCAGGTCTTGCCTATACCAACTGAGTCGCCGATGAGTACACCATCATACTTTGCCAAAATACGGCGTGTTTTCTTGACAGCGTCATCCTGAAATTCGGAAAGTTCCACTGCCGAGCGGACGTTGGGCAGCTCGGTTGTATCGAGATCATCCTTGAAATAAGTGTAAATGGCTTTAAGGTAGATATCGTAAGGCGTGTACTCGAATCGCCCAAACTTTGAAGTATCGAGTAATTCAATGAGTTCGTCTTTGAAGCCGCGCGCTTGCGCCCATTGTTTTTCGTACCAGTCCACGAGGTCCAGAATGGCGCGGGCACCGACTTCACTCTTAAAAATTCGGCGATTGGTTTCGGTGATGGTCCTGCTGGCATGTTCATCCACCAGCCGTTCGGCGGCGGCACGCGCTTGGGCATCGTCCACTTCTTCTGGCTCGAGCAACGTCTTGTGAGCCAGGTTCAGTTCTTTGTTGGTCAGGAGACCGGGACCGGTAAAGTTTGATGAGCCAACGATGCCAATCAGCGGGAGAAAGCGGTCAAACAATGGGGATTGTTCGCCTTTGTCGCCGTAGAACAGGTAGGCTTTGGCGTGCAGGAAGCCGTTCTCGTAGAGTCTGACGGCGACATCCTCACGGCGCAGATAAGCGATGAGGTCTTCCACCAGGTGAAGGGTCGATTCGGTGTAGGGTTCGGCTTCCAAGTCGCCGCGCAAATCTCGTTTGAGCGCAGAAGCGTGCGGGCGCAGACCGACATCTGCCGATTCTTGTGGCTGAAAACCGAGCAGAAGCCGGAAACTGCGCAGTTTTTGCAGTTCTTCGCGCAAAAGGCGGAAGCCGCTGACGCTGAAGTACGCCGAAGCGACATCCAGCGAGTGACCAGCGCTGGCGGCCATGACCTGGTTCAACACGTCGGCCAGTTTATGGGTTTGGTTGTCAATTACATAAGGGAGGCGCATGGTTCAATCCGTATGCAACACTTTTCCACAGTTAAACAGCACAAAATCGCTGGCGAGAATATATTTATGAACGTTGCATAGACTTATAATGGGACACTTTCCTGAGGAATTGGGACACCTATACGCTTGCAATGTCCCATTGAATAGCTGTCCCATTCGTCTACTTGACTAGGACATAGCGAAGTCTGGGGCTGTTTCCCTCCGGCTTGACGATGCCATTCTGTACCAGCCGCTGAACCAATCTCAATGCAGACTTTCGGTCCAAGCCAAATACCTGGCGAATGTCTTTATTGGTCACAAAGCCTTGTTGGTTCAGGATGCTGACCAGAGGAGTGATTTCATCCGGCAAGGCTGCTGGCTGAGAGCCGCCAGTGATTTGATACACTTTTCCGCCTTTGCGTAACTGGCGCGCAATTCCTTTGCGGATTAATGCTTTAATCTCATTCGAGGCCTCATAAATGCCCAAACCGGCTATTTTTTGAAGATCCTGACTCGTGAACCGTCCGCCGTGAACCCTGGCAAAAACAAGCAGCCGCTTCTGGTTACCAGTCAACTCCAGTCCCTCATACTGCTTCAACCATTCCAGGGTTACCCGATCGTACACGGGTTGGTTACGCAGCGCTACGTGGAATATGAAGCCTCCCACCAGGTCGAAACGCGGCGGGTAGAAGCCTTCCCGCTCCATTTCATAGAACATGCGCGGCACACCTTCGCCAATCTCCTGCATGTATCCCAGAGCGACCAAGGTACGTACGATCAGCGGATTACGTGACAGGTGAACTCCTTCTCGCCGGTTGAGCGCCTCGACGGTCACGGGCGCGGGCGGCTTACCGGGGCTGTGAATTTCCATGCGGTCATCGAACATCCAGACCTCGATCCCGCTGCCCTGAATGCTGTAATCGCGGTGAGCCACGGCATTGACGATGGCCTCTTGCCAGACAAAGGTGGGATACTCCATGCGCTCGGCGAAAAACAGGTCATGCAGCATCTGCCGTTCGCGGATATAGGGTTTGATGGCTTCGTAAGAAATCTGGGAAAGAACGGCCAGAGGCTGTTCGATTTGGAAACGCTTGACCACATTCAATTCAGCGCCATGCCTGCGCTCGGTTCCTTCCCAGCGCACGAAATCAATCCCGCAGCGCGGGTGCCATTGCAAAGGGTCTTTGCCAAACAGCAGCAAGCCAGCCAGGTTAGGTATCCACCGTCCGCTGCGGGCTTCAGCCAGACGGAGCATCCGTAGTACTTCCTCGGGCGGCGCGCCGGGGCGGGTTTTCTCGAATAGCGACTGAACCAGTTTCAGGTCTATATCGTCCAACGAAGCCGCCGGTGGAAAGGAACGTTCCAGCAGCCCCTGGCTCTTAGTCTGCTTCAAGGCGGCGATCTGGGCCGCATCGAAGGGCCGGTTCGAGTCGTTGATCCGCAGCAAGTAACGCCCGTCGGCTAACTGGTGAACTTCGGGGCTCCAATCGGCGCGGAAGTAGAGCAGGAGTTTGCCGTCGGGCGTGGTGATCTCTTGAGCGCGGGCGCGCAAAGGCGGGTTGACGTAATTCTGGCTGCCGGGGGCGCTGCGCAGCAGGGCCAACTTATCTGCCGGATGGGGTATCCCGCTGATTTCGCCATCGTTCTCGATGCCGATCACCAGTTCACCGCCATCCGCGTTGGCCATGGCCGAAAGAGTTTCGACGATGTCCAGGGCGATATCGGCGGCCTTGCGCTGGCGTCTTGCACCGCGGCTCTGGTCATAGGCTGACTTGCGCTCGAAGAACTGGCCTTCGTCCTGAGCTGCCCACAGTGTAATTTCGTCCATCTCGTTCATCTCTTCCCCTCCATAACTTTGACTTCCTCCTCAGTCAACCCATACAGCCGATAGACCACCTGGTCAATCACCCCATCCGTCCACGCCAGAGCGGACTTGAGCGGACGCAAGACCGCCAGCGATTTTTCGTATTCGTCGCGCAGTTTCGCCATGAGACGGGCGTCGTTGAGCGAGATGCCGAGTTTGCCTTTGTTCTTGTAGAGGATGTCTTCGAGTTCGGCGTAACTTAGTTCGGATTCACCTTTCTGGTAATTGCCAAGATAGTTCTTGAGTTTGGATTTGCCTGTTAGATCATCCACACTGACTTTGAGCAGGCCTTCCAGCCAGCCGATGAAGCGCTTCATCTCGGTTTGCTTCTGCTTGTTCAGGTCAATCATCCGCTGTGCCAAAACCGCCAACAAATCAAAGACAACGTCGCTTTCTTCGGGAACCGCTGCTAGCCGGGACTCAACGAACCCCAGCAGTTCGGACGCATTATCGGTCGCCACGAGCGCCTGCTCTTCTTCTGCCAAAATCTTCCGCCGCACAGCGGGTGTGTTGAACGCTATCCGGCGAATGGGCAATAGATTTACTTCCTCTGTTCGTAAATCTGTTGCTAAAAAACCTTTAGGGCGTTTTGCAGAAATATACCAAAGCATCAAATTAGAATTAACGCAAGCCAAAATATATCTCACGTAGTCAAGCTCTACTTCAAAACCTGTTGCTACAATGGTCGAAATTGTGCAATATATTTTCTCTGAAACGTCTAAAGCTGCAGAGAGTCGATTCTGGCTTATACGTTTGAATATTATTTTCGGAACAGTTTCAAATCTTTCAGCAGTAGCAGGGCGAGCAGTGGGACGATGAGCTATCATTCGGGAAGGAACATAATCAACCCAAGACCCAGACCAATCAAAAGAATAAGACAAAACATCCTCCCCGTAAATGACTTTCTTGGGATTTTTACCTTTGGCCTCTTGGGAAACGAATATGGTGTCGTCGCCTGTTTTTAGACCATAATTCACTTGAGATAATTCTCCGAGTTTTTGTGATACTGCTTCTACCTTTTGGTTTATTTCTATTTGAGATTTATGTTCAACAACATTTATTATATAATCTGGAGCAAGCTGCTCTGCCGGCAAATAAATTTCTCTAACCAGTTCAACGTGTTGATCAACAAATTGCGATAATTGCAGTTTGTTTGTTTGCATATGGACTTCTTTACCAACCAAGAATAGGCATAAGGTTTCTATATTGGCATCGAAAGCAGATGATGGGTTTAGGACTATTTGGACTGGTGAAAATTGAGTAAATATTATTCTCCGCATTTCAGTAAATGATGTCTGTCCGAGCCAGCTTGTTGATAGGACAAATCCGGCATGCCCTTCTATTGATGAAAGAATTGTCTGAAGATTTTCACAAAAGAATGCAAAAATGTCTATTTTTTCAACAGCTACTCTGAAGTGAGAATAATAATAACTCCGTCGCTCGGCGTCCATATTCCGTGCCTGGATATAAGGCGGATTTCCAATCACAACATCGAAGCCGGGGTTGTTTTTAAGTACAATTTCCTGAGTACTGGCCTTTGATGGACCAAAAAACACTTCTGGGTACTCCAACTCCCAGTGGAAGAAGTGCTTTTCTTTAGCGGCCTGCAGAGCGGTAGCGGCAATTTCCTGGTAACCGCTCACTGTCGCCGGCGCGCTGCGCTGCGGGTCTTTCAGCCAGGGGATGTTTTGTTCGTCGCGTAAGTACTGCAGGGCGGGCTGGCTCAGTTTTGTGTCAGGGTTGCCAAACCAGCGGCTGGTGTACACATCCAAAATGCGCTTGAACGGCGCAAGGGCATCGGCGGCTTTGCGATATTCGGCACGGCTCTGGTGCACCTGCTCGGCGGTCACATCGCTCAGTTCGCCAACTTGCCGCATTAAATCCGTTGCCAGCATCGCGCCTGTCCACATCGAGCCGAACATCTGGAATTGCTGACCAGTGGATTGAACTGTTTTGAATTCCTTTGCATTCGCCGCCACCTTATGCTGGCGAGTTTTCGTGACCATTTCGATCTCCGCGCGCACTGTATCCACCTGCGCGCCAATCAGCGAATTACCGCACTTCAAATGATGGTCAAGGAACGAGAGCGGCGCGCCGAGCGTGAAGCAGTCCAGCCACAGGCTGACCTTGGCCAGTTCCACTGCCATCGGGTTCAAATCCACGCCGTAGATACAGCGCTTGAGCACGTGCCGCTTGAGCAAATTAACATCCGTCAGGCGCGCCGGGTCAACGCTCACCCCCTGGCGCTGCATCTCAGCCAAAATAGTCCGGCGCGTCTGGCGCAGAGCCGCCGTTACCGGGTTCCACGGGAAGGCGTTCAAAAACGCCAGCAGACGGTCAGTGATGACGTCCACTGCCTCCACCAGGAAATGCCCGCTGCCCATCGCCGGGTCGAGCACGCGTAGATCAAAGAGCGCATCTACCACGTGCCGGAAGGTGAAGGCTGTTTTTTTGGGGTCGTCACCCTTCTGTCCCATCTTCTGGAATGTCTTCTGACGATCCACCGCCGCCGCATAGGCCTGTTGTGCCTCGCGTAGGGCAGGGCGCAGGCTCTCGATGCGGGCTTCCAGCGCCGGTCCCACCGTGTTCTGCACGATGTATTTGACGATGTAATCAGGTGTGTAATACGAACCGGAGGCCTTGCGCTCGTGACGGTCATTCTCGAGATAAGTTCCACCCTTATGGATAACGGACTCGCAGCGTTCCGCCCCTTTGCCTGTGGACTTGACCTTCAGCCCTTCCTTGGCTGCTGTGTGGTACGGCACGATTTCATCGCCTTTTTTGCCTGCCACCACCGCCATTTTTTCGCTTGCCACCCGCAGTTTGAACTCCAACAAGCCCTCATAAATCGAACCCAGTTGGCGCACGCCGAGTGACTTGTAATCAATCATCGCCAATGCCTGGGTCTTCTCGTCAATATCGCGTGCCAGTAAATCCAGCCCCTGGGCAAGAAAACGGTCTGGGATTTTGTGGATGGACAAGAACCGCGCCGCCCTGACCTCGTCCGAGACTTCCGAAGTCTTGGAGACTTCGGAAGTCTTACCGTCAAACGTGATGAACAACCCGCCATTGTATACTGGCACATTGAGTTCAGGCCCGCCCTTATCTATCACCGCAAAGAGCGCGCTCAACCGGTCATAGAGTTCCGTTTCACTGGCAGAATAGGCCGTCTTGAGTTTCTCCGGCGCCAGGTCGGCTATATCACCCGCTTTCTTGGTAATCTCGTCTTTCATACACTTGAGAGAAATCTCGTAGTATCCGCGCGTCTCCTTCACCGGCAATAAATCGCGTGCCTCGGCATACAGCAAAAACAACAAGCGATACAAAAACGTCAGCGTGGCATGGTAGGTTTGGTCTAAGACCTCCGAGTTCTCCAAGAACTCGGAGGTCTGGGTCTGCCGCATATGCCGCACAAATCCCTCTGCAAAGAGCGGGAAAACATTCTCAAAGACATTGTCCTTCAATCGCTCGCCCAGGGCTTTAGCGTAGGATGCCGATTCTGTTAGGAGCGAATCCACAAACGATGGTTGTCCGCCAAACGTCTTTGCCCGGAAAAGTAACCAGAAATAGCGGAAGGCTTCTCCTGCATCCGGGCTGGCAAGCGTTTCTTCCAGGTCAATCTCATAATAATTCGTGGCGCGCGAGTGGGCGCGGGCAGAATACAGCCGCCAGGTCTTGCCGTTGGTCACAATCGCCCAGCCTGGCGAGTCCACTTTCGGGTCTTCCAGAATGCTCACCACTGTTTGCGCCGGGTTCTCAGCAGATGTCTCCGGGTCGCGCTTCTCATCTGTACCATCCAGGTAACGGTCCCAGGCATATGCCAAACAAGGAATCCGCTCACCACTTTGGGTTTTCAGCCAGTAATCCGGGTGTGCGGCTTCATCCCGCGCATCCTTGCCCGGCTTGAACGTCCAGCCCAACGCGTCGAAGACTGGCCCCAGTAACTCGGTGCGTAGTTTGCTTTCCAGTGCACCGGCAAACTTATGACGCGCATCTGCCATCATATTACTAAGCGCACGATAAGCCTTGTGGCGGCCTTCGTCATCCCATTCAGGGCGTTGAGGCAGGCGCACATTGAGATAGTAATCCGAGAACAACGCGCGGTTGTTGAACAACGGCTCTGACCACTCCGCCACGCTATAAGCCGAGAGCAGCTTTTCCCACTGATAATCCACATCCACTTCTGTAAAAGAAAACCGGCGCAGCACACGCAGACTCACCCGGTCGGGATTGCGCCGCTCCACACTCAAAATGCGTGGACGTAGAGCCGCTTGCGGTGCGTTGATGCCGCTTGCCACTCGCTGTATCTCCGGTCCGATGTGCTGCAATAGAACAAAATCCAGACGTTCATAATCTTGTGTCGTCAACGCCAGCAGGAATAGCCCGGCGCGATTCTTGAAAACCCGCGCCAAATCCTGCGTCAACTTCACCGTTACATGTTTCATCTCAACCAGATAAATCTGCAGTGCCCCCTGCTCCTGGTCGGCGATTCGTTCGATGCGCGTTACCTCGCGGGCAAGCGCCTCGGGAAAGCCCATTGCTTCGGGTGTTTGTCTAATCCGCTGGTCAGTAATGTAACCGAGCGCGGTAAACAAACCCGTCACTGCATCCGCGCCGGAAAGTTGTTGGATATCAGATTTCTTCAAGTCATAATCGTCTGAGAGCATGGTTCCTACTCTTCAAACAGTGCTGAGAATAGTTTAGCATAAAACAGCATGTCCGGGAAACAAAAAATGGATCGCTAACACCCCATATAGATATCTTTTGAATATCCCCATCCGTTAGCCAGACACGCCGCTTTCGTTTCTAGCATTTCCCGCCGGAGGAGGTGGCGTTTTGCATTTGTCAGAGCAAATTTCCTTGTGTTTCCTACACGGCTCTATATAGAATCTGTTTCATAACTCAACTTCATCCACTCCAAACGGTTCCAGGATGGTTTGCACTGCCAGCACGAACAGCACAAGGTGACGTTATTCATTCAGAGCTTCTAAAGGAGGCGATTCGAGGTAGTCTTTGAAATTCTCCAAGTTGGAGGAATTATTACTGGTCCAAATCTGGTGCAATTGGGATGGACAGGTTTCTGGATATAAGATAAGTGCTTGATCCACAAGCACCTTATCTTATATTATTTACAACCCAGCATTATCCACCGGGCCAGCTCGTCGATGAGCTTCTTCGGTATCCAGGTTGGTTTGCTTAAGATAGCGTTGCAAAACGCTGATGCCTTCGTGTCCCATCAGTTTTGCCAGGGTGAATATATCCGTGCCGTTTCGCAGCATGGAAAGCGCAAAGGCACGCCGGAAATCGTGCAGTGCGGGTTCTTCCACGCCGGCTTCTTGCGCTCGGCGAGTAAGAATACCCCGCAACCCGTCATAACCCAAACGCTCAGAACCATAGTGCGGGTGCGTCACCCACAGAGCGGCGCTGTCATCCCGCCGGTGTTTCAGGTAGCGCCTGAGCGCTCGTTTTGACTGCTTACCGATATAGACGGTGCGCGGCTTGCGTCCTTTACCCTGCCGGACGAG
>Ga0315284_10000242_pt1 | contig 75103 bp, 91 predicted proteins | sample YL17G09_16_MG_FD_203696 | JGI IMG/M metagenome (GOLD analysis project Ga0315284, IMG submission 203696) | Sediment microbial communities from Yellowstone Lake, YNP, Wyoming, USA - YL17G09_16 | ecosystem: Environmental > Aquatic > Freshwater > Lake > Sediment | place: USA: Wyoming | collected...
TGAACCACGGCTTTCACGACCGCTTCCGCTTCGTGTATACCCCCGTCCCGGTGAACGGGCATCGGCCGCGGCGCTGGCACAGGGCCGCGCTGTGGCTGCTGACTGGCTGGCGACTCACGGTGCTGCTGTGCGTGGCGGCGCCTGCCGTCACCTGGCTGCTGATTCGGTGACACAGATGCTCTCTTTCATTGTCTATGGCCGGCCCCAACCGCAAGGCTCGACGCGGGCCTTTCTGCCGAAGGGGACCACGCGGCCAGTCATCACTTCTGACAATAAGAGACTCAAGCCATGGCGCCAGGAGATCGCGGGGATGGCCAAGTCCCTGTTGCCTTCTACCGGGGGTCTGCTGAGAACTTCCGCCGTCCGGGTGCAGGCCGACTTCTTTTTCAAGAAACCGAAATCGGCACGCAAATCGACGAAACACAAAACCACCAAGCCAGACGTGGACAAGCTGGTAAGGGGCGTGCTCGACGGTCTCACCGGGATCGCGTTCGATGACGATTCCCAGGTGACCGAGATACTGGCCGCCAAGTTTTTCGGACTTCCCGAACGCGCCGAAATCCGAGTAAGTGAGGTCCCCGCATGAGCCAGCGTATTCTTCGCGCCGAGATCATCCCCGGCCAACCCCAGCAGCCGGCCAGCAAGATCACCCGCTTGCGCATCTGTGTCTGCTGCCATGGGCGCATCGAGCCGCCGGCGCCCTATATCCACATCGCGACCGGCCCGCAACCGGACATCTGCTGGACCTGTGCCAGCGACATTTGGGAGACTTTCCACCAGGAAATCTTGAAGGCCCGTGATCGCGGCTGAACCGGAGCGGAGCGGTCTTAACTGGCCGCGCTGAAAGGGGGGAAGTGATGTGCAACTGCGGAATAGGCGTCGTCTGTGAAGAATGCCTCAAACGGAATAAGGCAGGACGGAAGGGAACGGTCATGCCAGAAGCAAGTGAGAAGGCGAGGGAGACAGTGGAAAAGATTGTTGACTACATCCGCACCAACGAGGCGTGGAACCCCGTGTATTGGTGGGAGTGGCAGCCGGAAATTGCCGCAATCATCGACGCAGAGTTCCCCAACACCCTCAGCCAACTGTCTGCGCTATACAGCGATCACGCTGCATGGAGCCAGGTCACGTTTGGCACTGACACAGAACGCGGTCCCCTTGGACCGTTAAAGCATCTCGAAAAGGAGGCGAGAGAAGCGCAACAGGAGCCGTTCAACGCCTACGAACACGCTGACTGTTTGCTTTTGGTGCTCGACGCCTCACGGCGGTCGGGGTTGACGTTGCAGGCATTGATCCATGCGGCGGAACAAAAGTTGGCCGTGAACAAGCGGCGGGAATGGCCGAAGGGACAGGAATCTGACGATATGGTACAGCACACTGGGCCGTCGTCCGACACCACCGAGCAGGTGCGGAAACTGCGGGAGGCGCTGGAACCATTTGCTACCTTCGCAGAAAACTATGTTGATCCTGAAGGGTGGAACGATGTTGGGATTGGTACGTCACATGAACGTATCGTAGATTGGTTTGGACCATCCGACTTTCGGCAAGCCCGCACCGCCTTGGCCGGGAGCGAAGTGGAGAAGGACAACGTAAAGGGGAAAGGGTCCATTCCACTCGTTGAGTGGCATAGCCATGTACCGGCGTGCCCCTTTCGCAAGACCTACGGTGCTGAACGTTGTGCTTGCAAGATTACCATTGAGGAGACCCGCTCGACCAGTTCGCCTATAACTTCACCTGGTTATCCGCTTGGAACTCCCGGTGAAGTACCACCGCCACCACCCACTCCGGCTGAGATTGCGCGGGAGATTGTTGATCCATTCCATCACGGCAACTTCAGTTCGACTGGAGACCGTGTAGTGCGTGAAATCACCGCCGCCATCCAGTCGGAGCGGGATGGGCAGGCGAAGCGTATTCTGGCAGCGGTGGAAGTATCGAAGGAGGCTTCTGATGAATGGGAGGTGGTACTACAGAAACGCATCGAGGAACTGAAGAGGCAGTTGGCTACAGAGACAACAGCCTATGAAGGAATTGCTGAAAAGTACGTGAAGATCATGGACGATCTGTCCCCCTCATCCTGCGGCGTCAAGGGCCATTGCAAGGTGGATTTAGGTAAGGAGAGGCGGTTGAGTGAGAGGCGCGTCGTGGCACACATCTGTACTCCGTACAGCGGTGACTGTGTCAAGTTCCATCCTGGTCGGGTTGGTAATCAACGGACTTGGAGGAGTGATAAGCCAGGCAATTCGCGGATTCACGTGAACCGTCGCGTCACCAACTCCGGCGGTTACTGCGTGAGATGCATGGAGATCAACTGGGCCGTCACCGACGCGCTCGAAGCGGCTGTGGTGTGATTTGAGTTCGTGGCACTTGAATACTGTAAACGGTGGAAAGTCATGCCATCGCAGTTCACAGACAGGGCAACAACCGCCATTCGCGGGAAGGAGGAGGGCAAATGAAAACTCCAAGGTCCAAAGTCGAAAGTCCAAGGGCGCTGACCAACGGTGAACTCGCCACGTTGATCGACGCCCTGCGAATGGCGGCCAGCGATGCCATGCGCCACATCATGGCGGTCGGTCCCTGGGACTTGATGTTCGGCACCTGGCACGGCGCACGAAAGCGCTACCTCGCCCTGCGCCGCAAATTGCTGGCCTGGGAGCGTGCCGCGTGAAATCCGCGACCTGTCCCGGCGGAGCCTGGATCCGAAATCTGCAATCCGCAATCGACTGGCTCTTCGGCTGCCCGCACCCGCGCGAGAGCTTCCCACAGCGCCGGCGCGACCGCCGCAGGCGCATCCAGCACCATCGCCCGAGTTACCGCGTCTGCCTGGGCTGCGGGCGCGAGCGCGACTATACCCTGCTCGACGCTCCGCAGCCTACAGCCTACGGCCCACGGCCCACAGCCATCTTGGAGGTCCGATGAAAACCAAACCACTAGCCGATCTCGACGCCGTCAACAACGCACTCCGCCGGAAGTTGTTGGCCGAGGTGGCCATCGAAGCCATCGAGGGCCAGCTGGAGCTGGCCATCACGCCGCTCGAGGCTGCGGCCCACGACGAGGCGGCGCCCCACCGCGAGAAGATCGAGGGACTCGATGCCGCCATGCACCTCTTCTGGGAGGCGCACCGCGACGGCCCGATAAAAAGCATCCCGCTGACTTTCGGCGTCATTGGGGAACGCAAGGCGCCCGAGAAAACCAGCCTGCGCAAGGGCTGGAAGATGTCCACCATCGTCGGGTTGATCCAGGGGCTCGGCGATTGGTGGTACGGAAAATTCGTGCGCCAGCCGGAGCCGGAGGTCAACAAAGAAGCCGTGCTGATGGCCAGCGACGACGAGCTGGAAAAGCTGCGCGCCTGCGGCGTTTCCATCGACCCCGGTGAGCCGGAGTTTTACGCCAAAACGGATCGCACCACGCTGGCCTCGGCCATGACCTAGCCGCCCGCGTGAAGTAGGGGGCGCCCCTATGCGGGCGCCCGGTCCCAGGCCCCACAGTGAGAGAGGAGAAAGCAAATGCGAACATTGATTCTGCCGATCGTTTTCGCGGCCACTGCCCTGGCACAGTACGCCGCGCGGAGGGCCGCATGCCGATGAAGGCGGAAGGCGGAAGGCGGAAGGCAGTAGGTGCCGCTGGAGGCCTCACGAGTAGCGCCATCGGAGACAGGAGAGTAAGTCGCACGCGCAAAGATCGTGCCATGGCGCGACGGATGCGTGACGGCCAGTGGGATTTCGCCGAACGGGTAGCAGCAACCGGGACAGTCTGGTTCAGCCCCTGGGACAAGGAAAGGCGAACCGAGTTGGCGGATGAGCTTCGCTGTTGTCTGATCTCGGGTGTGGAGATGCTCTACTGGCTGGACCAGCACCCTGAATGGTGGGAGATCGGCGAGTGGGATCACTCCAGACAGGCGCGCCCTATCAGGCTGACCGCCGCCGGTCGTGCGGCGCTGGTTGATCGCGCGAAATACGACATGGAGCCGGTCTACTGGGGATTGGTGGAACCGGGACGGCAGACCATCCCAGCGGCACGCCGAAGGGCAAAATGAACAAGCCCAGAGACAGCATGATCGAGGGCAAACCGCCGGCCAAAAACGGCGACAACAAGAACGGCAAATGGAAGAGCGGAACAGCCGATGGATCTTAACCGTCTGCGCGAACTATTGGCCAACACGGAACTCGCCTACGATCTAATGGACGAACTGTACGCCGAAGAGGCTACGGAATTGCGAGACGGATGGTGGCGATACGAAGATTCCGCACTGCCGCGCATTGACCGAGAATTAGGGCACCTCAAAGAACTTCTGCGGCAAAAGGAACAACAACTTCGGCTGGACGGCCGGCAGCACACCGAATTGCCGTGGAGGAAAGCATGAGCGAGCCACTGACGCAGGCCGATTACGACCGTCAGGAGAACGAACGCGAGGCCCGCGAGATTCGCAACCAGCCGGCACCCGTTGACGACCTGGGCGAGTATACCCCGGAGTTGGACCAGAGCAAGGGAAGCGGGTAAGTGCCGGCCTATTACAACGAAAACGATCCCTTCGCGGCTGCCTGGCTGCCGGAACTGATGAAGGCGGGAGTGATTGCCCATGGTGAAGTCGATGAACGCGACATCCGAGAAGTGCAACCCGAAGACGTGCGCGGGTTCGCCCAATGCCATTTCTTCGCCGGCATTGGGGTCTGGAATTACGCTCTTCGCCGAGCCGGATGGTCAGACGATACTCCCGTTTGGACAGGGAGTTGCCCATGCCCGCCGTTCTCCGTCGCTGGGAAGAAGAAGGCATGTCCAGCGTGCAAAGGCCGAAACCCTGTGCCGCATGTTGGACGAACTGGCTTCTTCGTATGCTGCGTATGCGGCCACGAATGGTTTGCCGATGCCCGCCATCTATGGCCGGAAATGTGGCGACTTATCCGCGACGGACGACCGCGATGTTTCTGCGGAGAGCAGGTTGCGGGAAGTGACGGCGAAACTTGGCTCGCGGCTGTTCGTGCTTCGTTGGAAATACTCGGATATGACATTAGGGCCGCGAGTCTTAACGCTGCGGGCCTCGGGGCGCCGCAGATCCGGCAGCGGCTATACTTCCTGGCCGACACCGCAGGTCAGCGAAGCAACCAGGGGCGGGCAAGCCAAACGGGCAGGCGGACGGAAACAAAACCTCAACGATTTCGCGATGCTGGCGAGTTGGCCGACGCCGCAGAGCCACGACGAACGGGAGCGCGGGAACGTGATGGCGGACCATCATCACTTCCCCCACGACCTGAGCAATGCGGCGAAGATGGCGAGTTGGCCGACGCCGCATACGCCGGACGGCGGGCGCATTCGGAAATCGCAACCGCATGGGAGCAAACGGCAGGCAGACATCGAGACCGTGGCGAGTTGGGCCACGCCGCGATCGGTCGAGGCGGGACACTCAACGGGCAATCCGGATCGAGCAGAAGACAGAAAATCGAGATTGGAAGACCAGGTCTTTCTGGCGACTGGTTGGGCCACGCCGAGATCAACGGACGGCGAGAAGCGTGGGCCGAATCAGCACGGCAGCAAGGGCGATCTGATGCTGCCGAGCCAGGCTTCACTAACGGCTTCTGGGCCGACGCCGAATGGCTCCACTGCCGCCCCGAGCCAGGATACCCCGACGGCCGCTGGCGGGCAGTTGAACCCGGCACATTCCCGCTGGTTGCAGGGGCTCCCGCCCGAGTGGGACGCCTGCGCGGCTACGGTAACTCTCTCACGGCGCCGGTCGCGCAAGCCTTCATAGAGGCATATGTTGACGACTGCGGTGAGTACACCCCGGAGTTGGACCGAGAAAAGGGACCCGAGTAGCACCTAAATCACACGAAAAGGAGAGTAACACGATGGCGCAGAAAGACACAGTGAAAACGGTTAGCGACATGATGCGCGAACTTCAGGCCGAGATCGAGGCCGTCAAGAACGGCAAACTCGATGAATCCAAGGCGCGCGTCGTGGCCCGGTTTCGCGGCCTGCAACTGAAGACCGCGGAACTCAACCTGCAATTCCAGCGGCTCACCAAGGGGCGGTTGCCCCAAACGGAGATGCCGCTGTTGCAGGCGCCGAAAGCAGCGTAGCGGCATTATTCGATGCCACGCGATGTGACCGGACAAAGCGGCAGGACTAGACTCTATGGCGCAACATGCGACCGAGCGGCGCGACTCTACACGACCAGACTGCACGCAGCGGCTAGACCGCACCGGGTTGCACATGACCGGACTGGATACCACATAGCGGCTCGATGTGACTAGACAATATGTTACTTTACGGAGCGGCTAGATCGTACACCATGTTATTGGACAAAGCGGCCCGACAGGGCATGGCCCAACGATACTTAGCGGCACGGCGTGACTGAATCGAACGCAATGGAACGAGACTAACTCGAACGCAGCGGCCCGACAGTAACAGTATATGACGAGACACAGCGGCGGGACAGCGTAGCACCGCATGGCATGCGATCCCACCCGACTCAGCGGCACGGTTAGATCGTACTGAACATGATTCCGCCACACGTAGCGGCTCTGCCGCACTCCGCCAGATTGAACGAGACGTAGCGGCCCCACACAACGAAAGGAGACAGACGTGAACTATACAAAAGAGCAACTCACCGAAGCGTACATTGCGCGCACGGCGGTTATTACCGCCCAATGCGCCTTTTCAACCGACCTGGTAGGCGGACAACCGGCCGATGAATCCGGAGTCGCCGCCTACGTGAAGCACCACCTGAAACTCGAAGGTGACGAAGCAACAGCGGCCGTCAAGCGCATTATGGCCGAAGAAATTGGAGAACGCGAGACCACCCCGGAAACCGGCGAACTGGAAGCCAAACTCAGTTACGGGATCAACGTCATCCGGCGCACCGAACACGGCCCCTGGATTGGGAACTGGATGGTCAAAGCCTGCTTCAAGCAGGCGGCCTCCCGGCTGCGCATCTTCAAGGAGATCATCGGCACCAAGGGCGACATGGCCGAAGCCGGCCAGGTATCCGCGGTCGGCATCAGCTTGGTCGAGGCGGATCACCCTGAGCGCATCTATCTGCGCGCCGCGAAACAGGACAAGCCCGCCTCGACCTACTGGCGGAAATTCATGGGACGCGTGCAGACCCCGCGCGGCGAGAAATCCATCATCCACGATTCGGAATGCGCCGATGCCGGGAGCCGGTTCGCCTTCCAGTACCGACTACTGCCGGGAAAACTGAAAGAAGACGATCTGCGCGACATCTGCGCCTGCGCCATGATCGTCGGGCTCGGCAGCGCCAAGGCCCTGGAATGCGGGAAGTTTTCCATGCCCGCGGGATGCACCATCAACTTTCCGAACGGGAAGAAAGCCTAACAATGACAAATCCGAAAAACCACCCTCTCCTCTCTTTCATTGAGGAGGATACCACCATGGCCCGAAGACCTCTGCAGAAAAAGGGATACCTGAAACAGATTGGCCCGAGTTGGTTTTTGCGCTGGCATGAGGATGTTCGCCTGGCCGATGGCACGATAGCGCGCGCCCACCCCGGCCGCGTGATCGCCCCGGCCGAAGGCCCCGGAGCCCTCAGCCACCGCGAAGCCAGCCGGCTCGCCTGGACCGAAATTCTCAGCAAACTCGATAGCTACACCTGCCACCCCGGCTCCATCATCACCTTGCGCGAATTCATCGAGGCGAAATTCCAGCCCCAGGTCATCAACAAGCGGCACCCCGGCGGACAAGAACATTGGAAAACCATGCTGGGCCACATCCTGCCGGCGCTGGGCGCCATCGAACTGCGCGCCTTCAGCCTTGACCGCGTACAGCGGTTCCTGGACGGCAAGGCTCAGGAGACCTTCAGGGGCCGGCGGTATTCGGTCCAAACGCTCGTTCACTTACGGAACGCCCTCACCAGGATCTTCCGCCGCGCACGCAACCTGGACCTTTTCCCGGCCGACCGGACGCTGCCCACCGACGGCCTTGAACTACCGCCCATGCACCGGAAGGAACGGGGCTCCCTGACCATCGGCCAGGTGCGGGGCCTGATGGCGGTCCTGGATTCGCCCGTCCGTGAGCTCGTCCTGTTTCTGAGCGTGACCGGCTGCCGCATCAGTGAGGCGCTGGGGCTCCGGTGGGACCGGGTAGACTTCGACCGCGCGCAGATCGTAAAGCGTGAGACATTCCGCCGCGGGCGGTGGGGGACCCTGAAGTCGGACGCCAGCCGGCGCAACATCCCGGTGCCCGATGAACTGCTGACCGAACTCGCCCGGCTGAAGTCGAGAACGCGCTGGAACGCCCCCGGGCACCCCGTCTTCGCCTGCCAGAGCACCGGCACGCCGCTTTCCGCGGCCAACATCCAGGCGCGCGTCCTGAAGCCCAAGGCGAGGCTGCTGGGTGTGCCGGCGGGGGTCTCTTGGCATTGGCTGAGACACGCCAACAGCACATGGCTGGCGGCCGGCGGGGTCAACACAACCGACCGGCGGCTACTCCACGGGCACACCTCGGACGAAATGGACGCACTCTACACGCACGGCAACCCGGAGGCGGTTCGCCAGGCCATGCAGTCGCTCACCAAGTCACTGCTGAAAGGGGATTCCGATGGCCGAAACATCGTTATGTGAAATCGCCTGCCCCGGTTGTCAAGGGAAATTCGGAAGGTCGCTCGACGGTCAAACCTGGATCGGGTACAAGGGCCGGTGGTGGCATAAGGACTGCGCCCCAAGGGGCGCAAAGAAGGAACCCAATCCAATTCCCGGAGAGACAATCCCCGTGAGTGTCCCGAGGGGATGCGACGCGAACTCGTACATCCACGGATTTGGCGACGGCATATTGTACGCCCGCCGCGCGAAAGGATAAACTGAGGAGGGTGTCATGAACGAGAAACTGAACGAACCGACCATTGAGGAAATCAAGGAAGCACTGGCGAAGATCACTCCGGGAGAGTGGGGTTGCGGAGGCGGACGTTATCTGCCAATAGTTGCGATTTGTAAGAACAGATACACGCAGATCGGTCGCGCCGAGGGCTGTGCAGATCGGCTATCGAACGAAGAAATAGAGGCGAACGGCAGACTGATGGCCGAGAGCCCGCGCTACATTCGGTTCCTGTTGGCGACGGTCGAGGCGCTGGAATCATGGATCAAGGCGGCCAACCAGTTCGCGTGGGTTCACGATTCGTTCTGTCCGCGCCGGAAGGCCAATGCTGCTTGCACCTGTGGCCTGGACGGTTTCCTGTCTCGACCGCGTCTGTTCGTGGACTCCTACAAGCAACGCGTCGAGGCTCTGGAGAAGGCCCTGTCCGACCTGATGGCTTGGGGCGTTGAACATGACAATCCGGGCATCGGGTACATCACCGTGCAGGTGGACCGGGCGGCGGTGGAGCAGGCGAGGGTTCTTCTGAAAGGAAAACCATGAAACTTGAACAGTGGTGGGAGAAGGCGAAGGCTGGGGAACGAAATGCGCTGGTGGCGCGACGGGTTATGAGCATCCCGACCGAATTGATCCACCACCAGCCAGCAGGCAAGGAAATCACCTATGGCGGGATTACGTGCCGCGTGGCTGCTGTCGCTGATTACCAAGGCAGCATCCCGGATGCCTGGGATGTGGTGGAGAAGATGCGTGCAGGTGGTTGGTTCTTGCAGATCAAAGGCCCTGCGGACTCCCGGTGGGCGGGTGCGGTCCAGTTTACGAGGGATGCGGCGGGACCGCTTTCCGTGTGGACGTTGGGCCGTTCGGTTCAAGAGGCAACGTGCCTTGCCGCGCTGAAGGCGGTCGGCGTGGAGGAGGTTTAGCTCGGCCTCTTCTCCCCCTCAACCGTGACGACCGTCCCGAGTAGCACCGCCGCGGCCTTTAGGTCCTTGTCCAACTGATTCCGATTCGCCACCCACTGCCGCCACATCACCCCCGAAGCAATCGGCATCGCCAGGAAAAATCCCATGAAGGCCGAGGTGACCATCCGCCAGCCAGGCGACAAATTCCCGAGCTGGTAGAACCACGCCATTGCGAACGGCCCCCACTGCGCGCCGAACGTGGAGGCCGTCGCCATGAAGGTATCCAGCAGGACGGCAGAAAACACCTTGAGCGCACTCGTCTGCCGCCAGCCCGAGATGAAGTCGGGCAGTTTGATGTCGCCGGCCATCGAGGTTAGACCGGCGGCTGGTAGGCCGTGGTGGCCGGCGTCCCGTCGGGGTTCGTCTTGAAGTTCCAGTGGGCCTTCAGCCAGCCGGCTGCCGCGATCACTCCCAGCACCACGGGCTTCCACTTCGGTGAAACGTAGTCGGTCGCTCCCACGCCAATGGCGCAGATACCGCAGACCACGAAGTACGCCACGTTCAACACTTTCGTCATAACACTCTCCTTTTCCGCGCCTCTCAGCGCCTTACTGTCCATTCAACGACCCCAACTGCCAAGCCGATGGCCCCCAGGCCGCGCCACAGCCAAGATTCGAGTTTCGTCACGCGCGCCTTCAATGTCGAAAGTTCCCCTGGCTGCCCGTTGCCGAACAACCGTTGTTCCATGCGGTTTAGCACCAACTCGATCAATTCCAACCGCGTCTCGATGGTCTGCGGTCCCAATCCTGGTGTCGCCATGGCGATCCCCCTCAGTTTATTTGCCTGCTCGCGCAGGCTTGTCACGCTTCACCCCACAATTCCGGGTTGGCCACCGGCGGCACCATCACCCGGTATTCGGTCTTGAACCACGTTCCGTTGTCGAATATCAGCGCCACCCGCCGTGGAGGGAGCCCGCGCCGCCATTGGACGTGGAGCCATTCCTTGCCGGCACGTTTTTCGTGGATCACCTTGTCGATCGCCAGATAGGACCGCAACCGGATCCTGTCGAACGCCGCTTGCACCGTCATGCCGGGCACAACGAAATCGACGGCGCACTGAAGCGGGGTGGCGACGTGGAAGCTGTCCGGCACGCCCCCCACCACGGTGTTGAGCCGCGGGCAGCGATACGCCGACGTGATCTGCACTGGCTTGCCGAGCAGTTCCCGAATCGGCTCCAGAATCTTCGCGCAGAACTCTTCGAACATCGGGATGCAGTCGGCCGGCATGCAGTTGGTGAAGTCGTGCGAGTTTTCCTCGAACTCCTCCATGGTGAAATGCTCAGAAAACTGCCGCCTGACCGCCGCCAGCCTCGCTTCGCCCTGCAACTGCGATTTTGTCATTGTCGCCCCCTGTGGTAGGATTGCCAGATGAGGTGACGTATGGACTGAGACGAAAGGCCATCCCGTTTGGTCGTGTCCGTGTTCATGCTGTACTGCGGCATCATTTTCCTGGCTGCCCTCGTCTGGGCGGGGCGCTACTTGGGAGTTCTTCCCTGACCGCCGGCCTGCGCCAGAAGCTCCACATACCGCCTCCCCACCTCTATCAACTTTGCGCTGCGGGCCTCGTCAGAGAGCGTCCTGTCCCGGGCAATCGCATCCCCTTCCGTGCGAAGTTGCTGGAGTTCGTTGGCCATCCGGGGCGATGCCTTCGCGGTTTGAACGTCTCGCGCGACGACCGCTGAAGGTTGCGGGTTCTGGAATTTCGCTCGGCTGTCCGCGATCCTGGACGCGACCGCTTCGGCGGTCGCTTCGCCGGTCGGGACGCTCAACGTCGATCCGGTCTGCGGGTCGTTGAACATATACATGTCCGGAACGCGCCCCGCCACGCCGTTTTGCAGGCCCACAAACTTCCCGCCACCCTGCTCGATGGCCGCGATGTCGCGCTGGCGGGAGACCGTCGCCGGGGAAACAGGCGTTGTCTCTCGCGCCGGGGCCGCTGGGCTGCCAGCCGACCGGGTCGCCCGTCCCAAGGCAAATGGGGGATTTGACACTGGCGGACCCGGAACCGGGCCCATCGCCCTGCCAACTGGGCGCCGACCGAGAGAGGAGGCCAGCCGGTTTTCCACCCCGGCCGCTCTGGTTCGGTAGAATGGCGAATCATGCAGGGCTTCAGCGACACCCCCCACGATGCTGCCAGCCGCCGCACCGGGGTATCCGCCTACCCATGCCCCAACCGCCCCTCCGATACCTCCGCCGCGCACCAGTTTCAGGCCCCGCCTAACGTCGTGACTCTGGGATGCTCTTCTTTGGATGGTTGCGTCCACCACCGTTTGCAGATTCCTGTAGAACGAAAACTCATTGTTGGCCGCGGCAAGGTCCGGGAACTTTGAATTGAGGACGTCCCGCAGGACGTTGGTAGCGGCTTCCTACGCATGAGCCTCAAAGCCTTTTGTCTCGTCCACCAGGAACGCCATTTTCTTCTTCGCCACCGCGTCATCCAGGAACCTGCGCACGGCCACCAAGTCTTCCGGGGTGATCGTTGGACCGTATTTGGCGACGATATCCTGGACTTCCTGAATCTGATTGACAGGGGCCTCCCGGTGCGCAGTGACCTTCCCCGTTTCTTTGCTGGTCAGGGTGTAATCCGGGTGGCTTTTCAATCCCTCCAGCCTGTCGATGATCGGTGCGGTATCGAGCCGGGCGCCGGAATCTGTGGCCTGCTTCACGGCGGCTTCGACGGCACCCCCATGCTCCGCAACTCCCTGGGCGGCTTGTTCACTGAGACCCTGTAGAGTCGTTGCCTTGATATTGCGATCCAGGATCCCGGGGACAACCTTTTCGGACGCGATGACCTTCAGTTTCTTGGTCGTTGCTCCAAGCACCCGTTCGATATTGGTTTCGGCGGTCCGCCTCAGTAAATTGGCGGTGGGGGGCGCAAGGCGTTTCGTAGCCGCCGCGCCCTTCCCAATCGCCCGGCCTCCGTATCTGCCGAGTGCCGCCACACCCGCAGCCGTGGTCGCCATCTCCGCAACCGCACCCGGCAAGTCAGCGCCCGCAGTGCGCAGCAACCGCTCGGTGGGCAGACCAGTCGCCGCTTCGATGCCACCAGCGACGGCGCCGGGGATGTCGCCCCGGCGGGCAAACCCCAGGGCCTCTTGGCCCTTTTCCAATGCGGCCTGAGCGGTGCGATGGAAGTACAATCCACCCGGGCCGGTAAGGGCAGCGCCAAACTCCGGCCAACTGGTCGGCGGGGCCAACGCCGTTTCTACCGGCCCCGTGACCATGCCGGCAAGATTCTTGAGGCCCCGACCAATTCCACGAACGGGTTCCGGGGGTGGGGCTGTGCCCTCAATCTGCGTTCTCCAGCCGCTCCTTGGCGTTCCAATCATCGCCTCAGCGACGCCAAGACGCGGTTCAGGTGGACCTTCGGGTATTCCCGCAGCCTCTCGTAGCCGAGGCGTCGCGCCTTCAAGTTGCCCCGGCTGCCCAGCGATCTCAGCGCGCGCCCGCCGCAGCGTGGAAACCGGCACCGGCCCGGCCATCGGCTCAGTGGCATATTGATCCCACTCATCCGTCGCAGGCACCGCGTATTTGTCCCACTTGTCGGCCATCTTATTTTCCCATTACCGCTTCTGGATGAGCCTTCCTAAACTCGGCGATCTTCTCGTTGGGGATGTTCCACGATCCTCCGGTCGGGGAAGTGAATCGAACCGTTCCCGGCGGAGCAGTTACACCCGGCTGCCCGCCCGCCGGTTGCTGTGCCCCGCCGCCCGCCGCCGGACCGCTGCCAATCCTGAAGGGCACCCCGATCTTCTCCGCTGCGGCCATGCCTTCTGGACTGATTGGGTCTTCGAGGTCCTTCTTACTCACCCGCTTGTACCGCCAGTTGGCCGCAGTGACGCGATCTTTGGCAGTCTTCCCCATTTGCTTTATGGCACTTGCCCACGCCGCCGGGGAGGAATCATTCGCCAGCATTATATCGGAAGACTTCCGATCCATCTCATAGAGAGCACGGTTGTTTAACAGGAAACTCTCGAATTCTTTCTTGGGAGCTTCGGCGGCAACAACCAGCGCCCGGATGTCGGGGTTCCCCGCCGCCCGGTCTCTCAACCAGTTCCAGGGTTTGTTGATGAGTGGCGACCCAGTTAACCGAAGATGTTCGATAACGTCGTGGAGTTCTCCGGCGTGCTGCAGGAAGGTGTCGAACGATTTCAGTTGGGTTCCTTCCTGCCCCGTGGTGAACAATTCTTCATTCTTGATCTTGCGGTTAAGCTCGGCTATGTTGAAGGCCGGGTTCAGCTTCTTGACCTTGGCGTAGAGCAGGATGAGTTGGGGACCACGGAAACCCGCGATCTCGCGGATGCTCGAAAGATCGCCGCTGGCAAGCGACTGCGCCGCGATATCGAGCGCCTGTTCGGTTTCATCACGCTTTTCGGCGGCTTGCTGAATCGTGAGGCGTGTCCCTATCGTCGCTTCGGCTTCATGGCCTTTCAGCCACGCTCGATCTTCGGCGCTTACCGGTTTACCGAGTCCCATATCCTGCCGGATTCTGACGGCCCTGCGCTTGTCTTCCACCGCTGGCTCTGGTTTCTCTTCCTTGGTGACGAATCCGGGTATCGGCTTGCCGGCCGCGTCCGTAATCTCCCTGGTGCTCGTGTCCTGGAACCCGACCACCGCCACCAAGTTGCCGGTCACATCGGGGGCAAAGCCGGGGACCCGTTGGTAGGTCTTCTGGGGTTGCTTCTTCGCAAGTGCCTCGCGGTGTTGCTTCTGGCTTGCGTAGTCGCCGATCTTCGCTGTGGAAAGGCGCGCCTCGCGCTCTTCGGTCATGGTGCGGCGCTCTTCCTCCGCGACTTTGGTCAGGTCGGCGATGCGCTTCTCGCGCATGGCCTGCCCGACTCCGGCCCGACCGAGTGCTTCCCGATACGGCCCGCCGAAGTATTCTTCGTGCGCCCGCGCCCCGGCCCCCATGCCCCCGCCCGCCGCCGCCAGGAATTGCCCGACGCCGCCCACGATCTTCGAGCCCAGCGACGGCTTGTAGACTTGGCCGCCTTGCTCGAAGCCGCCCCAATCGCCCCGTCGGACGGGCAAGGCCGGTTGCGGCCCTTCCATCTCCCGGCGCAGAGCCTCAAGCGCCCAGCTTCGTTGCTCTGGCGTGGCAGCAGGCCCCGGCGTTGGGGGCCCCTGGGCAATCTCCGGCTCCGGTGGCGTCGGTTCGTTCTGGGCCGTTTCCGGTGGCAACTCCGACTGTTCATCCGGCGGCCTCGGCCAGTCCGAACCCAAGGGCCAGAGCGGCCGGCGCCCCCGGCGGCCCAACCCCAGGTAGCCCGCCCAGTCCCGTTGTCCGAGTGACATTGCATTTGCACCCATTGCGCCCCCTTCCTATCCCCACTGGTCCGATGGGTTCACCTGCTGCGTTTTCGGTCGCCTGCTGAACAGGCTCCCCCAGCTAAACGGTCGAGGATTGTTCGCACTGGTCGCCGTGTTGCTGGCGCCACCCGAGGGCGACCAGGTTCCCGGCGACCCGCCACCCGAGAACGTGTTGAAGAAGCTCGACGCGAACCCCGGCTGTCCGGCTGTCGTGTTCGCCTGCCCGGTGATGGCCCCGGCGTAGCCCAGGTTGCTTTGCGCCCTCAACCCCTCCAACTGCTGTAGGCGACTCAGGTCCTGCGCGCTCAGGTTACTGAACCCGGCGCCAGCCGTTGTGTTGGCCCGCTCCCGCGCCTCCTGGATCGCCGTCGTCGCGCCCACGTCCGCCCCGTAGACGTCCTTGGCCGCCGCGCCGCGGCTCCGCTGCGCTTCCTGGATGGCCGCCCGCCGCGCTTCGCTGCCGTAGGCCGTGGACGCGATCCGCTGTCCAGCGATGGTCCCGGCGGTTCCCGTGCGCTCTGCGGCAATCGTTCTGGCCGCCCCGGTTCGCTGTGCCGCCAGCCGGTCGGCCGCCGTTGCCCCCATCTGGTAAATGTCCCCCTCATTCCTCATGGCAGTTTCGGAGGCCGTCTCGCCCTGCTCCCGCGCCATCTGCGCCAGGGTCGCATTCATGCCCGGCACGTACCCGCCGCGGCGTGCCGCCATCCGCCCGGCTTCCCCGCGCGCTGTCTGATAAGCCCGCGAGATCCCGGTGCCCGATACCGCCCGCATCTCCTGCGCCCGCTCGGGAGTCAACTCGATCTGCGCTCGTTCTTCCGGCGAGTAATACAGGCTGGCCTGCTCTTCGGGGGTCATGTACATCCCTTCGCCCCCAGCGCCGTATTCCAACCCCGATCGCTCCCCCGCCGTCAGGTCCAGACCTTCGCGCGCTTCGTCGGAGTAGTCCAGCGCCCTCCGCTGCTCCGGCGTCATCTGGAGTTTTTCCTGCTCTTCTGGCCTGAATCCGCCGGTGCGGTAAACGTCGCTGTAGATGTCCCAGGCCTGGCCGCGCGGCGCCAGATAATCAGTGGTGGCATTTCCGAGTTTGTCCTGGTAGTAGGATTGCTCGTTGATGTCCCGCCCGCGCAGCCAGTTGGCTTGCGCTTCCAGCTCTTTCTTTTTCTTGCGGGCCGAGATGCCCGAGATGATCCCGCCCACCACGCTCCCACCGAGATTGATTGCTGCTGATGCCATCGTTTTATCCCCCTATCCTGCTTGTCTATTCCGGTTCCCGCGCCATTCCGGCGAGCTGGGAACGCTACTATGGCCGAGCCGCGGTAGGAGGCGGCAACATCACCGGCGGCGAAGGGGGATTGCGGCAAGCGCGCAGGGCCCCACTCAGAGTATCGACCATGCCCTCCAGCTCTGCGATGCGCCGCCGTGCCGCATCCTCACGCATCAGTGCCGCGCCGTAGGCGGCGAGAACTTCCTGCTCGGTGATAGCAGGCTGCCACGCGGGGCGTTGTGGGGCCGGCGCCTGAACCACAGGCGTCTTATTGCTGGACGGCGGTTTCTCTGGCCGGCCCGGTTCCTGCGCGGGTGAACTCACCGCGGAGATGCAGAGGGCGCAGAGAAGAAAAATGAATGGCCGCATCGTCATCAGCATCAGCAGGTTCCTCCTGTCTTAAGCCCGCCGGTAAACGTGATCGTGCAGGTTCCTGTGCCGGCCGCGTCGCGCACCGTGATCGTCAGGCTTTGCCCGCCCGATCCGTTCGCCGTGAACGTTGTGGCCGCGAATTGCCCGGCAGTGTCCAGCCAGGCATATTCCGTGCCGCGCAGCCGCATACTAAATCGAGTTGCACCGCTGCCGGCATGGTCTATGTACACGGTCTGCCAGTAATTATCGGCGCCGAATTTCGGCCCGAGAGCGGCATTGCTGTAGAGGCCGAAATACGGATTCTGCGCGCCAGTGCCGCTCACGCCGGCACGCAGGGCCTCGATCGAGCTGTTATCCCCGCCTGTGACCATGAAAATTCCTGCAGGCGCGCTGGCCAGTGGGACGGATGAGGTAAACCCGCCGGTCAGACTTGTCAGCCCCGCAACGCCCAGCGTATTGCGCAGAGTGGTCGGACCATTCACGGCCAGGGTAGCAAATGTCGGGTTGCCGGTCTCGCTACTGCTGAGTAGCACGGCGGAAACGTCGTCAACGTAGAAGTCATTGGTGCCGGTGAACTCGCCGAACGCTAGACGCTGCCCGGTGCCGCCGAAATCATCCAGGCGCACAATGAGCTGGAAATCGTTCCACTCGCCGGTGGTGATTGCAGCGCGGGCGGTGCGGAAGTCGTAAAAATTGTCTGTCTGCGCGCCGTTCCACACAGACCCCCAGCCGAAGTGCACGGTCCCTGTCTCGACATATACGGAGGCCCGCAGTAGTGCATACCCGGACGACGGCAGACCCATCAGCGTTTGGTAGATCGCGGCGTTCGTGCAGTGGTAGGAATAAGTTCCCGTCCGTGATCGCGTGGCGCTCTTGACACATGACCCATATTGGCTTGTCCAACCCGCCGTGGTGTCCTCGAAACTAGGTTCCAGGACGTAGTTGCGAATCAACCGAACCTCACCGAAGACACAAGCCTCGGTGGTGCTATTGCAGCGCAACGCGATCCGCCACGAACCAGCAGCAAGCGCAGCCGTCGTGGTCCAGCGGTAGGGCGGCCGGGCATTGCCGTCATTGGGCGCGATCAACCAGCCAGAATCGACCAGCACGGCATCGGTATCACTGCGGCGAATTTGGAAACCGGCGACGGCATTTTCCGTGGTCGCCGTGTAAAGTGCCGAGAAATAGGCGCTGGCGCTGATGGTGTCGGCGATGTCCTGTGTCACCTCGCAGGGCGCCGACGAGCAGACCAGCCGCAGGTAGCGGTCACCGGTAATATGATTGAGCCATGCCGTTTTGGTGCGGGTGGCGCCGGCGCCCGCCGTCCAGGCCGTCAGGCCCGCGGATTCCATATCCCAATCGGAAACAATCGAGGGGTCGAGGGCCTGCTCCAGTATGGGGAATTTGTTGCGCAACGCGCATTGGCCCTGGCCGAATTTCGTATAGATGGAGCTGGCGCAGGTTTGATCACGGACCACGTTGAAAAAACCAGCGTCGTTGATCCCCGCCAGTGATTGACTGTAGAGGAAGTGCGATTGCCTCACCTGCGGTCCCAGATAGGCGTCAGCGGTTCCCTGGTGGTACGAATAGCCGCCAAGCACGTTCAGGCCCTGGGTATCTTCGGCTCGGATGTTGACCGCACTGTTGGTCTCGAAGTGGTCCCCGACCGATGTATAGAGCTGGAACTCTGCGCGTTTCTGCGTGGGTTGAATCAGCAACCCGTAGGTATTGAAGTTGTGAAGATTGCCGGAGCTGAAAACATCCTGTGTGGTTGAGTCGCTGAGTTTCACGCCGGCGACATCGTTATTCAGGAAGAACCCGTCGCGCAGGCTGAGCCGATTCACGCCGGTCATGAGATGCAATCCAGTGCCTTTGCACTGATAGACGCCTAGGCGATCCAGTACCATCGTTTCATCCGAGGCTGACTCGCCGACCAGTACGCAGTCATGAGCAACCGTTTGGTTGGCCTTGTTGCCGTCGAACAGCAGAGCGAACATGTTCACCCGCGATTTCGCGCCCGCGCCATAGGTGAACATGCTGCTGTTCGCGCCATCGCCCAATGACAGCGTGGTCGAAAACAGTCCCGTCCCGCGGATGGTGCGGTTCGACCCGCTGCCGTAGGTGCCGGAGAGATCAATGGCGCTGCCGAGTTTGAATGTCCCACCGGGGATGAAGGTATCGCCGCGGCCGGTCGGCAGGGACATGGCGGCAGCCGTGATTGCCGCGCTCGAGTCCATGGTGCCGCTAGAATCCCCGCCCCACCATCGGGGATCGGTCGTGCCGTCCACCTCGACTGTCCCGGTGCCGCTGAAAATCCGGTGTCCATCCGGGTTATCGACCGAGCCAGCGGCGAGAACCAAAACCCTCGGGGAATTTACAACGAAGCTGCTGCCGGGGCCGAAAGTGACCGTGATGTTCCCTGGCACCGTCAGATCGACGGCCAGGGTATAGGCCGCCGCCAGATGGAGACGCGCTGGGGCGGTTATGCCGCTGAAGATGTCGGCCGCAATGGTCGCCGCGCCCAGGATACCGCTGGCATCGCATTCGCCGCCGCCCTGGGCCTGGACGCCGGCCAAGCAGGCGGCGATCTGTGCCGCTGGCGTGCCGCCATAGAGCGCGGCGCGGTGGACCTTGGTCGCCGGGTCGACGGGCAGCGCCGTGGCCTGGCCGCCCTGGGCAAAGCAGAAGGCAGTAGGCAGAAGGCAGACGGCGGCGAGTAGAACAATTAAGCGTTGCATCGCACCCTCACCTCCAAGTCAGAACACCCGGCGGGCACGCTGCCGGTGACCTCGTACTCGATCCAGTCATAGGGCAGCCGTGCAATAAGCGAGGAACCGGGTATGCTGGCTTCTGTGTCTCCAGCGGCAATCGAGAGTGGAAGTGCCTGCACGATGGTTTTCACACCGGCAGACCAGCGCTTATGGAATACGATGATCTCCAGTGTTCCGCTGTCCCACACCGTAGGCGTCCAAATCGATATGGTGTCCATCGGGCCAGCCCAGTGAAACGAGTTCCAAAGTCCCGGGTTACCGAGCAGTACGCGTCCCGGCAGCCCAAGGATGAATGCCTCCGCCCCACCACCGCCGCCAGAGGCCTCAGCCACTATGTTGGTCACGTCTCCCGGTAAGTCGGGTTGCCGCTGGGCAAACTCAATGATCCGCCGCAACAGGTCCCGCAGGGGCACATTATCCCGGATGCTGGGATGATCGAGTTCCGGCGCGAAGATTCGCTTGCCCACTTTACATGCTCCGATAGCCGTGAGGTTTGGCGTACACCCTCATGCGGCAGAGGTCGAAATGCTCGTCCACGTTGTTGCAACTCAGGTCCACCCGCAGGCGCTCGTGGCGGATGTTGATTTGGTTCGTGATGTCCTGCGCGGGGTTCTCCGTCAATGGCAACGTCTTCGTCAGTTTCACAACCTCATCAATGCCGTAGAATCGTACCCATAGGCCCCGCAGCGTGATAATTCCTCCGGCCCCGGCTTCATCTACTCCGGCATTGGCGTAGGTGAATTGCGTGGCGTTCAGATACGAAACCTCAATGTCAGTCCCGTTGAAACTATTTGGCGTCACTCCGGCGATATTCACCCTGTCCATGGGTTGCAAGCGATGGTCCGCCGTGGTCGTAACTGTGACCAACCCGAACGTTCGCGCGATGGTTAAAACCGTGGGAGTGATCGGCGCCCCTTGCACCCGCATCGTAACGCCCCGGAAAAGATTCAGACCTTCCTTCCGTGGGCAAACAGCGCCGCAACGGTATTGCTGCGCGATGGCGACCTTCGTGGCCGGCCCGATCAAGTCGGCATGGACCACCGCATCGAAGACCCCGACGTAACTCCCGTCGGAGCTCACGTAGAGCAGTTCGGCCCCATCAACCACCAGCGAACTCGGCACGTTCCCAGCGAATGTCCAGATGGACCGTTTCGTTTTCTCCTCCAAAATGTCAAACACAATCATCTGGTTCGGAACTGATAACCCGACGCCGGGCACCAGGACCAAGACGCGATCCATGGCGACATCAACACGCACTTCCGCGCGCGCGAAGGCCGCGTTGTTTAGCGCCAGCCAAGTTGGCCGAATCGTCTTTGTGATCGGGGTCGGTTCGCCACCGTCGAATTTGTAGAAACCTCGCGCCTCCAGCAGATACGCCACGCGCTTGTCGTTGTCCTCATCGGCGCCCCCGCCGGCCACGCAACTCGGTCCCGAAGATCCCACTCCAGCCACCCGGAACAACGCCCACTCATAGGGCTGCCCGCCATTGTCCTGGGTGGCCCACAAGGCGCGTTCCTTGGTGTAGTAGAGGGTGTCGCCCTGCTGGAAGATGTTGGTCAACCGCTGGCTGTCTTCTCGGCGGACGGCCTGGAACCCCGTCGCCGCGTTGAAATTCTCAGGTGCGTCCGGCTCAGAAAATAGAACCAGGCTAGAATCCGAACCATCTCCCAGTAAGGCCAGCCGCATATTGAAGAAGAAAGGAACCATTTGGCCCGTCAACGTGTGCCGATAGCCCAGGAGCGCCGCAGCGTCTTCGCTCTGCTTGACTTCCGTGTCGCTCAGGTTCAGGGTTACGGTTGCCGTGCCCACTGCGAGGCTCGCCACCACGTAGAACTGCAGTAGGCCAGCCTGCGTCATAATGATGTGCAGCTTCGTGACGTGGGCGGCATAGTAGGTCGCGCCGTACAGGCCTTGATCGAGGTAGACTGGAAGATTGGCAATCACCAGATTGTGCGGGCCGCCCAACGTAAGTGTCGCCGCGCCCCATCCCCCGTGCGTGCAAGCCGAGGTGGTCACAATGGCATTACCCGCCGCCCCTGGCGTCCGGGCTTCCACAACCTGTGTGGTGTTGGTGTTGGTGGTGGCCTTCACGGTGGGGTGCATTGCCAGGCAGGTATAATCAATGCCCGGCAGGCCCGCGAAGTTTATGGCGGATTTCAGGTTGTCGAGTGCCGCCGCCAATGTCCCGCCGATCAAGACTTCGCCTTCAATTGTCGTCAGCGGCCCCGTCCTCCAAGTATATGTCTTGGTGTCAATGGTGAGGGTGTCGCCGTCATGCGGCACATCCGTCCCAGTGAAGGTGCCCGTCGCCCCGTAGTTCACCGCCGTGAATTTCGGCCAAGTGGTGTAGTAGGCGACCGCCGTTTGAGCGCCGGCGGTGGTCGTCAGATGCAGCAGGATCGAGGTGATTACATGATCCACCGTGTACTCGATATAATTGATGGTAACTTTCTGGCCCGCCGCTATGGCCGTGAAGTCGTCTCCCGAGACCCATGCCACAATGTAGTCCAGGCCTGATACCGAAGTCGTCACCGTCCCCGACCGCTCATACTTAAAGGCCGGCCCCACCCAGCCGCTTCGCGTTTCCGCCAGCACTCCAAAGTAGTGTTCACCTGGAGTAATCGAGCCGGCGGCCGGTTGGGTGAAAGTCAGACTGGATTGCGCTTCGGCGGCCAGCGCGAAGGGCATTATGTTCGGCCACGCCCAGGTCGGATCGTAGAGATAGGGCGGCAGTGTTCCCTGGTAGGCGTCCGAGAAGCAAATCACCGCTCGGTCGTTGTAGGGAGCGATGCGGAAATGCACCGTCGTTGCTGGCAACCCGGCCAGTAAATCCATCGTGAAATACACGGTCCCGGTAAATGCCCCGAACGTGATGGTGTCTATCGGGATGGTGAAGTTGCTCCCGTCGATCTTGGTCACGATCCGGGTCCCATTGATCGCCGCCCAGGCACCGGTGGCCCCCGCAATCTTGATCGTCATGGCACTCGGCAGGCCATGATTCCCTACCACCGTCAACTTCGTCGGGCTGGCGTTCGACCCCGCCACAATCTGCATTGCCATCCTGAGAGTAGGATTGCCGGCCGTGGCGTAAAGCAGCAGATGCCGCCTCGAGAAAGGCGCGGCCGTCAGAAACAGTTCTTGATGAAGGATGCCGGGGCTCGCGGCTTGTCCCGTGAGGAACTTCACCGCTTGCCCCGGCCGTTGAAAGACCGAACTGGGAGTGAAGGCGCAGTTCAGGGCGGGGTCTGCATACTCCTTTGGAACATCCTGGGGATCTCCGATGGTCCACAGCCCCAAGAATTCTTCCAGTTCGAGCTTGTCGAATTGTTGCAGACCCCCGCCCATCGCCACTCCTTACGCATAGATCGCCGGCCCGGTGCGCCGCAGGATCACGCCGATCACCAGACCTACCGTGTTCGTGACCGTGCCGGTGAAGTCCAGGCCAATCGCGTACCCCTTGCGCAATTGCGTGTTGAAGATGGTCCGATGCGGCAGGCCGACGACGGAACTGTTGATCGGAGTGCCCGCCAGGTCCATCTCGGCCGCCAGCATTGCCGTCCCGCTGGCTACCGCAACCCCGTTCGCGCAGGAACGCAGCATCAGCGTCATGTCCGTGCCACTGGCGAAGGTGACCCCGACGAAGCTGGCGTTGGCGCAAGTCTCGGTGGAAGCGAAGGCGTTGCCTGCCGTGCCCTTGACCCGCGCGTTAAAGACCGTGGTTGTACCGTCCGAGGACAATCCCAGGATTCTCGAATGCGCCACGGTCCCGGTGCCGTACAACGTCCCTTCACCCGCGGCCTTGTTGACCGCCCGGAGGATGTTCAGGTGGCTGGCCGTCTGGTTTGCCCCGATCAGCACCTCGTTCGCCACCGCGGGGATGCTCAGGACCGCCACGTAGGCGTAGGTCTTGGCCGTTGCGCCCGTACCCAAGGTCACGGTCTCAGCGTCCAACCCGCCCGTGAAAAGGGCACCGCCGGTAAACGTGATATGCCCCGACCCGCCTCCCGCGATGGTGCTCGCAATCGCGTTTCCACCCACTCCGCCCGTGCGGGCCTGGAAGGTCTGGTCCGTGGCCGTGTTGGTGGTCGCCTGGACCGTGGGATGCGCCACGGCGCAGGAATAATCCGTGCCCGGGGTGCCCGTGTGGTTCACCGCGGACAAGGCGTTGTCCAAGGCCACCGCCGCCGAACCGCCAATCAGGATTTCTCCTTCCACCGGCGTCAACGCTGTCCTGAAGGTGTAAGGCTTGGTGCCCAGCGTGAAGGAATCGCCGTTATGCGGCGTGTCGGCGGCGTTCAGAACATTCGTTGCCGCAATCCAGCCCGTGAACACGCCGCCACTCGTCAATGTTGCGGCGGCCACCGCCCCGCCCGATCCCGACCCGTTGCGGGCGATCACCCCGATCAGATCGTAATCCTCGTCGGCGGGGACGAAAAACCGATCCACGCATCCCACCGCATCCAGACAAATCGCAAATCGTTCGAGTCTCCGACCCATTTTCTGCTCCTCTTCTCTGCGGTACCGCTTCGTGGGTTCGCAGAATCACTAACCGCATCCCCTCCGTCTCCGCCCCGCGTTCCGGTAGGGTTTCGGGCCGCGGGGAATGCCCTGTTGTGCCTTGACCGATATGTTGATCACCGCCCACTTGGCCCTTTCGTACTTGCCCTCCAGGTCGGCCGCCAGCGCCTGGGTCTCTTCCTTGCGCTTCGCCGCTTCCGCCGCCACTCCGTAGACCATCGGCCAATAATAGGTGTGGAAACCGCTCGGGTTCGCGGAAGTCGGATAGCCGTACAGCTTCGTGTAGCGAACCTGGATCAACTGCGCGACCGTCGCCGCGTTCACCTTCAGCGCTAGGTCCGACCATTCCCAAAACGTCAGGTTGGCCGGCGGTGATACCGGGTCCGGGTCCAGCCGGTCGCACTTCGCCACTTCCGTCCACTCGTTGCCCGCCGTCTCCCGCTGGAAGATCGCCAGCGGTTCAACCAGATCCGCCGGCAGCCCGGTAATCGTTACGGCGTTCGCCACGTAAGCCAGGGCCGCAGTCGTCTCGCCGAACTCGATGGAGTGCTGCCGCAATTCCGCCTCGATCTGCTCTTTCACCGAACCCGCGAGTTCCAGGAGGAATGAATCGGCAAACTTCGACTTCGCCGTATCCATTACCTGCACCCGCACCGAATCGAGCCAGGTGTGTGCTGCCCGATCCGGCGCCGGCCCGCGCAGCACGCCTTCGAGCTTCTGTTTCTCGCGCGCCACCGCGATCTTCAGTGAGTCGATGTAGCGGGCACCGTTGGCCTTGGCTTCGGCATCCAGCCCCGTGGGAGTGGCCGCCAGGGTCGCTATCCCATAGACCAGGGGCCAGTAGCAATTCTCGAAACCCACCGCCGTGGCACCCACCGCATAGGCCGCCTGGGACTCGTAGCGGATCAGGACTTCGCGGTTGCCCGCCGCGGCCGGCACGCGCAACGTCCCGTTTGCCCACTCGTAGGAGCCGAACACCGCCGGGGCCGCGGCCAGGGGCGCCGGAAGTTCCCGCTTCCGCTCCATCACCGTCCAGTCCGCAGCACCCGCCGCCCGCTCCCATATCTCGATGGGCGCGTAAAAGTCCGTCAGGGTCGCCAGGGAAACCGTCGTTGCTCCGCCCGCAACCGCGATCGCCGCGGAAACCTTTTCGGCGAATTGCAGACCATCGGCCGAGAGGACGTTCTGAATTTCTCCGTGCGCCTGCGCCGCGAACGGGAGTAGGTAAGCGGACGTGTAAACCTCTCTAGCGGTATCATTCAAGAGGTTCGCTGCGTCGGCCATCGCCTGTTCGAACGTTCGGGATGAAATGGAACTCATGTTCTTTCTTCCTACCCCTCTGCCCTACCGTGGACACGAGACCTGATCAGGCTAGAACTAGCCCCTAACTGCACCGCTATCGAACGAAAAGACCATCCTGCTTTCCGCAATTCACTGACATCGGTTGCTAAAATGTCGCGGCGGTACCAAGGACTGCGTTCTCCCCGCTTTGCATCGGACATTTTTAGCCGTGCCTCGGGACTTATCACTTTCCCTAAGCAACGCTTGTTGCCGAGGGCCGATTCTCTAAGTTTGTTGCGTGTCTCTGCGCTCACTATCCTCCCGCGCAGGCCGCTGGATATTTTTGCCCGCGTTTCAAGGCTAAGCGTTTTGCCACGGTGCCTCTCACTGATTTTCTGCCGTTGCTCCAGACTCAACGTCTTTCCTGCGCGGTGCTGATTCCCCATCATCCTTTCGGAAATCCTCCTACGATGTTCAGGCGTAATAGTCTTGCCGCGATGCACATTCCCTATTTTCCGTTTAGTCTCAGGAGTGGCTAAGTCTCCCTCTCCACCAAATGTAGAGTTGTATCCGAACGCTGGATCATGGGATTTCAATAGCGCAATCCATTTCATTTCTAGTGCATTCGCGACCTCGTGATTCTCGGCGCGCTCGATCTCTAAGACTTCCCATGATCCCGGACCATATTTGAGAATGGCTCTTGAAAAATAAACTTGGGGACGCTTCCTCGCATCCCAGAGGTGTTGGCGCCATCTTGCGGACACCCGTTGTCCAGTCTTGCCAACATAACATTTCCTGTTCGTCCGGTTAATCACCAGATAGACGGATACATTCACACCAACCCCCGCCATCGCCTGCGTAAAGGTTCGCTGTGCTATGGTACTCATATGTTCTCAATCGCGGCGACCTGCGCCGTGAAGGTCCCGCTCGAGCAGGTGGCGTCGATGTCAATGTACCAAGTAGCCGTCGAGGCAATCGCCGCTGTCGCCGGGGCGCCAATCAATTGCGGAAGCACGACCGCTCCGGCGGTGGCGACCCCTGCCGCCTGCACGCTCGTTGCCGAGCGCACCGTTACCAACGCCTCGAACCCCGCCCAGGCGTTCGCTACCTGTGCCGCTGAAGTGGTTGAAATCCACGCCTGGTTGTCGCTCGTCGTCCCGTTCGCACCTGCTCGTACCCTGAAGATCAACGTGCCCGTGGAAGACGAATTGCCGACAACCCGCACGCGGAAGGTATCTCCAGTTGCAACCGAGTTCGCTGCGATCGCGCACTTGTAAAGCAGCGTCTCGCCGGTCCCTGACGTAGCGACCGCTGCGGGCATGGTACAAACCGCGATCAGCTTCTTCTTGCCTGCCAGCGTGGTCTGTAGGTTCGTCACATCCGAGATGGGGTGAGCATGGGAAGCAGCGGCTTTGCCTGCAAGGTCCGTTGTGAGATTCGTGACTTCGCTTTCGGCGTGGCCGTGTGAACTCGCGGCCTTGCCATTCAAGGCGTTTGCCAGGTCCGTTTGTGAACTCAGAGTTCCAGTAATCGCTCCCCAAACTCCGCTGCCGCCCGCTGGAGAATCGAACGGTACCCAGGCCGAGCCGGTGTCAGTGCATTGAACCCGCTTTGTACCGCCGCCCACCGTGCAACTTGTCGAGGCCAAGGCATTCGTGATTGTGGCAAAGCGGCCCTCGCATCCCGCAGTCGGAAGGTCAGCAACCAAGAGGCGGCCGAGGTACACATTGCAATCCTGATCGGCCTGAAGGCTCAGTGCTGCGAAGGTGAAGATTGTTAGGAGTAACCGCATTAGAACCCCAATCTCGCAAGCAGTATGTCCCGCTGCGCTGGTGTGAGCAACTGCCACACGTCGCGCCGGAATTGCGTCTGGGCCTGTTTGTCCTGAGCCGCCAGCGACCGAACTTGCCGAGACAATGTGCCGATGCGGGCGAGGTCAGGGCTTGGAGCGTCCAACAGGACTTCCAGTTCGTCAACAGTCGAGGCCATCTGCACCTGCAAATTGGTGACGGCATCGTTGCGCGCTTGAGTCAGCGTTGCCACTGCCTGCTGCTGCACTTCGGTCAGATTCAGACCGGCTAACGGAGAAGCGATCAGGGCCATGGGCGAGAGTTGCGCGGCGGCTATGGGAACCAAAACTAGACTAACAACCAGGACCATCAAAAGTCGTTTCATCTTGCACCTCAGTTGAAAATCAGGTACGTATAGCATGCCGGGTCTGTTGTTGGTGCCACGTCAATCGCAATCGTGAAACTGGTCGCAGCGGTCTTGGCCGTCACCCTGGCCGTGCCGAGCACCAAGTCGGACTGCGTGTTACAGGTCACGCTCAGTTCCGTTCCCAGTGAATTGTCCCGCGTGACCATGATACGACTGGTGGCCGTGACTGCCGTAGTGTTCACTACAACTGCCGTTGCCGTTGCCGAGATGATAACCGCTCCGGCAGCAGCCGTTCCGCAGTCGGCAGGTGTGGCGGTGCCGTCGGCGCAGTTGGTCGTTGTATTGTAGGCACTGGCTCGTATTGGCGCGCCGCCACTGTCGTCGGCCAAGCGACTCTCAAGTTCCACGGCGCTAGTCTTAAGCGCGGGATAAGATGCAGTCGTGCCGCCGAATTGCAACATAGTGAAACCGGATGCCGCACCCCATTTCCGAAACGTCAGGTATCCATCCGCTGCGCTGCGCACGGCGGACCCGTTCCACCAAGATAAGTCATAAGACAGGGGTATATATACTGGACCCCATAGCGTTGAAATTCCTACCACGTGGAACTGAGTGTTTGGCTGGTATCCAAGCATCGTACCAATGCCAACATAACCAGTCACCGGGTCAATCTTAATGACCCGCGTCCCATCCACCCAAATCCCCCCGGTAGTGCTGTCCGTCGCATTGCACCCCACGGTCAGCGAACCGTCTGCGGTGACAAAATCATAAGTGGTGGTGCTGTTATCCGCAATCGTGGGCGATGCGCCGACTTGGTATAACGGCGTGGTGGTTCCGGCTTTCGACGCGCAGACATTCCGGCCCGTGGTCACGTCAGAAGTGCCAGTAGGAATGGCACTCAACGGCACAGTAGCATTCGCTCCGCAAGTCTGCGCGGCGCTGGCTGCTCCGTATTGCGTCTCGCCATTCGCAGTCACGAAGGTCGTTACGAAGACGTGCGTACCTGCCGTACATGAACCGCCAGCGGTAGGAGCATTCGAGGTTGGCGCTCCTGGTGTGGCCTCGGAGATGAACCTCAAGTGCCCGTAGTCGATACGAGAATTGCCGTTGTAGACGTGAAGTTTCTCGGCTGGCGCCGTCGTCCCGATGCCGACGTTGCCGGGAATAGAAATCGTACCAGAACTAGGATTACTAATTGTGTCTCCATGCGAGAGCCGAACATCGGCAACTCCATACGAAGTGCGACCCATCCCGACAAGAGACAGGTCCAAGCCATAATCAAAGGGAGCACTAGTATTGAAGATATATGCCTTGAACGCCGCTCCAGCTCCGGCAGACGATTCGCTCAACGCATTGCCTAGGATGGCAGCAAACGCGGCATTAGCCTTCCTGCGACCCGTTTCCATGTTAAGCAAAGCACCGACAGCCCCGTCAATCTGCGAAGTGCTGAGGGTGACTCCTGTGCTAAGGTAACTTGAGCCAAAGGCTCCGAAGATTCCTGAAGAGCCTGGATAACCGTTGAAGGTTACAGTTCCGTTAACTCGTAGAGTTCCGAAGGTGCCGTAGGCTTGACCGATGGTAGTTCCGGTATCAATCAGCGCGTCTCCTACTGCTCCATAAACTGCTACGGCAGTCCCAACCTTGACTTCAGTGGTGCTATTCGATCCCCAAACCTGATCGTATGCGGTCGAGCCTGTGTCTTGAAGCGAATGGAAACGACCACCTACTAAGTAACCTCCGGAAGCGTGATCCCCACCAGTGCTCTTAACTCGGCCCTCTACACCTCGAAGCACCGAGCTAAGACTCATATCTGAGGTGAGGAACGTCGAGATGCCTTGCTGGGTACCAGAAAACGCAGAACGATCTGAGTAAGAAGCAGAAGTCCCATACCTCAACGCGCCCGTAAAGTTGAACATTCCATTAGTCTTATTGTCAATGGTCTCCCCACTCGACATTTCGATCTCGGCGGTTCCGATAGTCGCATTGAGCATTGAGAGACCATAGGTCCAGCCGGTCGTACCAGCGTCACTCAGAAAGAATCCATGGGTGACGGCGTTAGTAGTAGACTCGTTGTAACCCCAAAAGGCGTGGAAGTTATTGAGGTTCCCAACGGTCCCGCCAGTAAAGTAAGGAGCCATGTAAGAGCGAACACCTGTGAAGGCAGTCCATTGCTCCGCTACATTATCCGCAGCCGTTCGTACTGAGGCGTCAACACCGAATGAACTCCGCGCTGTCGCGCCAGGGTAGCCTACATTATCGGTGTAGGTTCTGAAGTGCCCACCGCGAAGAGTAATTGACTCATCTGCCCCACGTGAACGGGCTACGCCTTCCACAGCGGTCATTACGTAATTCGCATTTGTGGTGTCTGTACGATTAATGGCGAAGTAAGCAGCGTCGATGTCAGCCGCAACGTCTACTGGAATACTTTTGACGACGTTTAGTAAGTAAGTCGCGTCGGCAGCTATACCCAAACCAAGACGAGCAAATTGCGGTGTCGAAGTCGTGGCAATATCCTGCGGAGTCGAAAGTGTAATAGTTCCTGCGCCAGGCGTCGAAGTAATTTGATTCGTTGTGCCGGCTACACTTCCAAGAACAGGAACGTCTCCAGTTTTGCCAATAAGTATTTGCCCATCTGTCGGCGCAGCCGTTGTAACAGCTTGCTTTAAAGCGTTCGAGTAAACAAAGGCTTTCGCTGTCCAAGAAGCGAAAAGGGGAGGATCAGTCAATGGAAGATTGATGTACCCCGAATACGACGCAGTCACAGAGCCAGTTCCCGTAACTGGCGTTGAAAACGTAATCCTCACATAGTTCGCAGAAGCTCCAAAAATAGTCGAAGTCCCATTACTTGTACAAGTCTGCGCGGTGACTAAGTCAGTCCAACCACTAGTACCAGTAGCACTTTGCTCAACGACTACTTCGCACTTGGAAACAGTCCCCGACTTATTCCAAGCGAGCTTGTGGTAAGCTACGCTTGTACCGATTTGCTTTTGAGCACTCGAAGAGGCCGCGCCGGTGGCGGTGCCGACGTAGGAGAAATACATCGCGTAGTCATCGGCGAACGTTGGAAAAGCCAAAAGAAAAACGACGAACAGAAGTCTCTTAAACATCTTTTACCTCACGAAAATGGTGGTAACGACTCCGTCGGCGATCTTTGTGCGCCTCCAGTTGACGTGGTCGGCGTGGCTGTAGTCCCGCCCGGCCAAATCGTTTTGTAAATGTCCAAGCCCGCTTGCGCGATACTTCCAGCTCCAGCCAGAACCGCGCCGGTAGCTCCTATTCCACTTGTCTTACCAAGGTACGGAGGAAACGTGGTAGCAAGTCCGTAAATCAGATTAAGAAGTGGTCCGTACTCCGGCTGTGTCCTGATGAACTCTGCAAGAGTTCGATTAATCGCTGCTTGATCCATCCCCTGGAAAAGTTCGCCAAGCTTCTGGGCTGCTGGGTACAAAAGATTCAGTGCTTGCACCTGACGACCCCGCGCGGATTCGAGTGCCGTTGTTTCCATTCCCCCAAACATCGCCGCTTTTTCTCTCGCAGCCTGCAAATTGTAGTCGGTCATGGCTTGGCCATAAGGCGAGCTGGTCATGCCACCGCCTGCGGCGAATCCTTCTGCGACATTGGCTTCGCCCATTCGGTACTGGCGCTCCATCGCACTTTGCATCTTCGCCCACTGAGCCGTTTGGCTCACAGGCATACCAGTCTTGACCATCTCCCCAAGCGTCCCACCCCCTGTACCAGCCATAGCGCCTTGGAATTGCTGCAGAAGGTCCGCAAGCAATGGAGTCATTCCAGCGGAAAGCTGTCCTGGATCCGTTACACCTCCGGTACTTGGCAACGCCGCCGTACCACCGTAAGGCGTCGCGCCCTTACCGATTTGGCTGCTAAGGTAAGCAAGCAATTGATTGGTAAAATCAGGCGAAATAGGGCCACCCGCCACATACTGTCCGGTATTCTTTACGTCGTAAGTCTGTGGTTGTACACTTGGAGTTGTTAAAGCAAATCCAGACGAACCTTGGCCAGCCGAAGGCGTAAACGTACCAAGACCACCCAATGGGAAGCTAAAGCCATCTCCGCCTCCATAGCCTCCGTAAGGATCTCCACCGCCATACGGATCCGAACCCGCCATAAGATTGGAAGTCGTCAAAGGAAACGCCGGCGCTGCCGGAGAACCACCCGCGACAGCCATAGTACCTCCTACTTCAGGTAGATGAAAAGTTGTCCGCTGTCAAGCGTCGGAACGATAAGTCCGTCGATCCACCCAGGCGATACACGTATTGCAGACAAGTCCGCTTTTCCATTGCTGGAAAAAACAGGAGCACCCGCAGAATTCTGGATTACAGCCGTATGTGCGTCGGCGGTGTAATTCGCCCAGACAAGCTCTTTAATGTTCATACGCCCGTTGAAAAGAACAGACGCTCCTGGAGTATCAATGTATATCGGCCTAGTCCCAATTGTGTTTGCCATAAGTGTCAACCTACTTTACACTTCCGTTTTTTTGTAAAGACTTAACCAAGCCAAGCTTGTCCATATCTCCATAGAACAATGGACACAAATCGGTTCGGTAGAATTTCCTCCGAAGCCTCAACTGCGAAGCAACCTGCAACGCAGCGGCTCCCGCCTCAGGCGATGTTTTGCCATAGCCGCAGGCTACGCCCACAATTCCGTGTCCTCCAGAAGTGACATACTTACCATCCTGCGAAAGCATTACTTCGTAAGGAGCAAAGTGGGCCAAATCCACGTCTTGCAGCGAAAGACCAGCCTCGGCTTTGTACTCTTCGTAAGGCCACGGAAGTACGGTAATCCTTATGCCAAAGGCGTAGCCACTTCGCAGATTCATTTCACGAATACTACCGTATGCTAAATCATGGAAAAACTGACCCAAGTCACCTTGGAACAACTCCGTGAACAAAGTCGGAGCGGCATCATAGCCGAAACGTGGCGTAAACTCCAAACCGCAGATTTCGCCTTCTTCAGTGACTATCGAATTCAAGTCCAACGGACCCACGTAACCGCCTTCGGCTAATACTTTAGTATAACTGTCAAGGCAATCACATTCGTCAGACTTTACCCAAACGACGTTTCCGGCGCAACCCATTGATGGACCAAGTTCGTCATTAGCTAAGTGCTTACGCTCAAGTGTGTGGTTAAGTGGCCTAATAAATTCTTTACCGTTAAACCAGCCCTCAAGGGAGATGGCTACGCCTTCCACAAATTCTTGCAGCTCGAAGCTTGGTTCGCCGCGCGAAGCTTCTTCAAGCTTATTAAGCTCTTCGATTAAATCCTCGGCGCCTTCGGATACGTAGCTAGGAAAAGTACCACTTAGATTGCCTGTAGGCTTAATTGCAAAACGTTCGTTAGAATGCTTTTCTGCGAACTTTGCGGCTTCCTCGAAAGAATCAAATTCCCAATTCCTCGGAACACGAAGTCCGGCTTTCTGCATCAGCTTTCTGGAGAAAGCACGATCGTTCTCAAGCCTATCGGCTATCAAGGCCCCACCTACTACTTTGTAGCCCGCCTGCTTTAGCATTGTGCAAAACGGACCGAAACCCACGGTATCTGCGATAATGATAGTCCTTTCTGGAATGCCACGCAAATCCGAAACTTGATCTATTAGACCAAGTCCAACTTCTTGACACTTATCGTCCCGGATCCACATAGCAACGCTATTGCCTTCGGCTTTCAGCCGAATTGCTACTGAAAGGCTATCGCCGGATTCGCTAAGAATTAGGAAGTGCATTTACTTTACCGCAGCCAGCCAGCATCAAGAACAGCGCGAGAATGGGCGCGAGTTTCATGGTTAGAAGAACTGCTCAAAGTCCGCTGCTACCGAGTAAGCAGCCGCCCGCGAAACACGTGCAACGTTGGCCGCAAGTCCGGCGGCTCCTGCGAATCGGAATCCAACCGTCACGGCCCCACTTAGAACGGTCGCGCTGCCTAGCAACATGGGTTTTTTGAACAGTGGAACCCCACCCAGGTAAACGTTCATCCCGCCAGCGGGAATGCCACCGATGGTACCGGTCGACAGGTTCGCAACCATCTTTACCTTGTGCCACCAATGTCCAGAGACGCAACCGGGAGCGGCACCGCCGCCGCACTGGCGCAACTCACCGACACCAGAAACGGCTTTGTAAATATCAATGTTCGCGGCGTTGTTGTCGAGTACCCTGTAATTATCCGTAGCCTCGCTTCCCGCCTTGGCAATTATGATCCCCACCGTATTCGCAGCGCCGGCGTTTGCAAAGTCTACTTGTAGGCAAAGCAGTTCGCCGGTAGCGGGTGCCAAAGATATAGATGAATACAGGAAAAAGACGTTGACCGCACTCCCGACAGGATTGAAAAACTTCATGTGGGAAATATGGTCATGTGCGGCATCGCCCGAGTCAGCATCAGCGGTCACAAGTTGCGTCACGTCACCAACAACCCACGGCCCGCCGGCTCCAGTATAGGCAATGGAAAATTGAGTAAAGTCAGTCCCGTTCCATTTCCACAGCGAAGTATAAGGTGGAATGGTACCACCTGGAATCGCCGCAAACGTCAAATCTACACGCTTTGCGCCTGGGTTGTCTGCAGCGGTAATTCCCACGTTAGCGCCCGGAACAACATTGAAACCTGGTTCAGTTCCAACTAACACGCCCGACTTTTGTACCCCAACACCCGCAAACGGTTCCCCAACAGCAGCTACAGTTTGCGAAGAAGTTCTGCGAAGTTGCTCGGTAGATTCACCTATTTGATTAACAGCCGTAGCAATAGCCAAGTACATTTCGTACAAAGCACGATTCACCTCCGGATCGCGTACCGCAAGGAACGGCGGCTGATATGGAAGTCTTTCCATTACTACGTACCTTCCCGCACTTCACCGCGAGGTTCAACACGGAAAAGTTCTTCCGTAAACGAAAGCGGCCCGCCCAACGCAGCTCTATTAAGAGTAAACTCTATAATTTCTTCGTTGATTGCCAAATTCGTCTGCGTCCATTTAACAAGTTTGTCTGCGCCTCCGGTTCCGATTGTGACTGAAATCGGCCCAATCGTCTCCCTCTTCGATTTTGCCGTAAGGCTAAATGCCGCCACTCCCAAATCTTCGTATTTAATCGTTGCATACGGAATGTGTTTCTCGGAACCGGAAAGTTGGAAGTCATGGGTTCTTACGAAGTACGCTGCTTCTTCGCAATCAAGATTGGTTGGATTAGCTTTAAGCACCGTGCTACCAAAGGTAAACAACCCCAACGGCGTAGCCGATACGGGATAAGCCGATGCAACAGCCGGTAAACCACCAAGAACAGAGAATTCACTCCATTCATCTATGCCATAGGCCATTTCGGTAATCGAAACCGGCCCCGCACCGGCGCCCACATCGAGGGTTATCACAGCATATTCGCCCTCAACATGAAACGTAGCTACTCCTTCTTTAAGAAGATTATCCGCACCGACTGTTCCTATTGCGATTTCCTGGTACCCGACGTAACTACCAGCGACAGTTGTAACTGCTACAGTAGATTGACCAAGGTCTTCATATTTCAACCTAAACTGGAAAGGAGACTTATCAACGAACGGCCCACCGAAATTTGTGGTTTGCGTTAGTGAAGCGGCTGCTTCACAAGCTAAGTTGGTTGGCTCAGTCTTCTGAGTAGAACTACCAAAAGCAAACAAGCATTGCGGACCACCTGTTACAGAGTAGGCCGTTACTACAGCCGGCAGACTACCAAGAATGGAAAGTTCCTTTCCTTCATCTATTCTATAAGCTATTTCAGTGATTGAAACCGGCCCGGCGTTAGCGCCCACACCAAGCGTTACTTCAGCATACTCACCTTCTTCATAAGATGTGAATAACGCCTCTTTAATAGAATTATCCGCTCCAACAGTCCCTATTGCAGTCTCAACATAACCAGTAAAACCTCCAGCGACAACAGTAGCACTTACAATAGATTGGCCAAGGTCTTCGTATTTCAGGCTGAGTTGTGTAAAAGCCTTATCAACGAACGGACCACCAAGGTTCGTAGTCTGTTTCAGTGAAGCCGTTTCTTCACAAGCGAAGTCAGTTGTACTAGCTGATTTCAGTGTAATACCAAAGCTAAGAAGCGCCTTAACCGTTCCGGTTACAGGATAAGCCGAAGTCAAAGCAAGTCCCGTATACGCAACAACATACAACTCCGAGCCTATTGGATCATCACTTAGAACTTCGAGGAGGTCATCAAGGGTCTGAGTACCAGTCGCCCTTGATATAAGCGTTAAGAATAGTAAAAGCGAAGTACCGGGAAGTAAAACACTAGGAAGAACCGGAATCGGAGGTAAAAGTCTAAGAGGATATAATACATTAATCGCGTAGATAGTAAGAGGCAAATTCCCAGAACTCACCAACATCAAGTGCAACTCGTTGGACTCTTGATCCAGAATAATTCCGCCTGTGAAATCCTGGCCATCAACCCAATCAAACGACCACGAACTAGGGGAAATTGACAGCCTCGATGAGCCAGCTTTTTGCGCCCATCCACTTACTGAAACAGTAATAGGAGTAACACTTCCAGTGTTCGTAATGGTTAATGTATCGCTTAGTAATGTGTTTACATCAAAAGTAACAAGGTAAACATCATCATAACCAGAAGTGTGTGCAACAGCCGTTGTCCCTTGCTGCCCACGCAGAACGGTCCAATCCAAACCAACAATAGTTTGGATCTTCATGCACTCGTCGTCTTTTAGAACATAATCACCTTCGGCAAAGCCAGCACTGCTAGATACCGTAAGTGCTACAGTTGTATCGTCAATGTCAATCGTTAACGAAGTAGTAATTCCACTAACGTTTGGAGCACTCTTTGGCTCGAACCAAATCCTAACTTTAGCAGTCGCACCCGCGGCCATCGCAAACGAAGGAACGAAACCCGTAAACTCTTCGATTCTGAACTTCGTACCAGTGGTTAAAGCCCACACCGTCACATTTAGCGAAGCATCGCCGTCATTGTATAAATACAAATCCGACCCTATAGAAGAGTCAACGACGACGCTTCTATGAAAGATTACAGCCGGATTTACTAACAGTAAACCAGCCATTTACGTAGTATAAACCGAACCGATGGTTCCAAGGACTCCGGCGGACGAACTGAACCTCACCCACGTTTCGTCGTCCATTTGGAATACCCAAACGGCAGTAGACCCGGACTTTGGAATAACAAGCCAGTACGATAGAAAGTCGTAGCCAATTCCTAGATTAGGAATAATCTGCCCAGTCACCGTACCATTGGCCAACGCAAGATCAGCGAAAATCTTCTTCTTAACGGCGCGACCAATAGATGTAACTTCAAGTCCTCTCACACGGTAAATATCATCAGCAGAAACAAAGATAATATGCTGATTGCCATAGGCAGCAAGTGAGTAAGGGTACTTATTACCGATACCTGTAGGCTGCACCGAAAAATGGCTGAACGCGAACGGCGACGTGCCAACGCCAGTCGGAATCATTGCCGATATACCATTCTCACGGAAGATAAGTCCATTGTTCCCCGAAACCGCAAAGCCGTTGATTTCGTCGGGGACCTCCATAAGATCAGCCAAACCCGATGAAAACGAAGTCCAATTATTGGGATTCCCCGCACGACACCAACGGATTCTTCGGGGATAGAGAACGGCACTTTCTTCGGTGTACGCGAGTATAAGTCTACTTGCCAAAACGCCCATGAAACGGGCGCCACCCGGAACATCTCCAGCAAGAGATAATGCCTTGCTACCATCGGTGTAGCAAACCTTCGTTGGTCCCTGAGAAAAATAAATACGGTTGTTTATACATGCATTACCAAACGGCCGGTTTGCTTGACCAAGATCCGTCACGGTTGCGGGCATGGTAAGATTGTTCCAGTATACAGAATAGGCAACGCCATTCTGCACACCTGCAGAGCCAGTCAGCGTCAAAGAAGTATCGTTGGTAACAGACGCGATTGTATACTCAACGGTGTTAATGGTAATCTTTACGCCAACCGCGCCGGCTCCTGTTGCAAACTTCGTACCAGAAACCCACGCCACAGCCGTACCGTTTGTGTTAACAACTCCAGTTGTAGTCGCAAGTGCATATGCATTGTAAGTAGTCAAAACCAACGAATGTAAACTACCATTCCTATCCATGAAGGACTGCATCAAGCGGATGGGCTTCCCATCAGGGGCGGTGCCAAAGGCAGTTAGCTTCGGCCTTGTTTGAATGCGGCCCTTTTGGGTAAAGAAATTAAGAACGTCGTCAAAGGCGTTGAGCGGCGCGTATGGTCTCGCAACATCATCTCGAATGCCACCCCACGGCCCAGAAACTGGAATCTGTTTGTAAGCCATAGCTACGCTTTCCCATGTGCAACTTTCGTTGACAAGTCACCGAACGGCAATTCACCCGCCTCATACTCCGCCTGCATCCCCGTCATGCGACTGGCGATTAAGCCCGGCTGGCGCTTTCCACTTCGTGGATCAATGAAACCATAAAGCAAGTCACGAATCGCAGTAGCACGATCATGTTCCAGAAGCTCCGTGAAACCACGCAACGCAGCGCAATAATCCACGATTTCGAGCCAGTCATCCGAAACTGCCAACTCAGTATTCTGCACGGTTCCCGAAATGGTAGGCAAAAGCCAAATACGCCAGCGTATTGTATAGACTTTATCCGCAAGGGGGCGTATAAGAACCTGACGAACAAAACTCGGGGTCTGCAAGACCCATGTACAATAAATCGAGGGCTTTGTTTTTGTGGTTGTTGAATAATTATCAATCTCGCGGATATTCTTCCGTGCCAACGTAGTTGACTGTTTTGTAGAAGTATCTATAATAGCAAGGCTACGAATGGCCCGCGTTCCAGTTGGATACGTGTAAGTCCCGGTTTCCGATGTACCACCTATAGTAACTCCATCATAGGTACTAAGAAGCTCATCGAACGGATAAGCCATGGCTAGTTCGATATACGCATCGCGTAGCCACAGATAAATTCTTGTAGTCAAATCGGAACGATTTCCGAGCTTTTGCTTGACGCCATCCGCACGATCCGTAATCTTTTGGAAAGCCATATTAAGCGTAGAAAGTATGATTACCAAGCTTCGCCGTTATCGGATGCTCATCAGGTTTATCCAGTATCTGTTCCTTGAACCATTGTGATGTCATTGTATCCAGATTCGCGTAATATAATGCGTTGTGAGTGATATCTATGTCCGTTTCGTCGTACACCTTCCAAGCGATGTCCATTGCCGCCTCGAACATTGAATTGGGCCGGACAGGCCACAATACCGTTTGTGAGTCGCCAAGCACCGTCATGGAAGAGAACTGATTCTTAGTGGCAATTACTTTAGAGTAATCTCCCCAATGAGCACGGACCCGATTAGCGACGACGTGAGCGGTAGCACGCATGCCATCAGGGCCCTCACCGCGGGACTCCCGCCAGATGAGTACTGCAAGCGCCACCCGATTGTAATCAATCCACTCCATCCGACTTTCCTCCGCTGGTTAACACCACGAACGCCGCTTTCAGGTCTTTGTCCAATTGATTCCTGTTGGCCTGCCACTGCTTCCACATAACGCCTGTAGCTATAGGCATAGACAAGAAAAAGCCAACGAAAGCTGAAGTGGCCATTCGCCAACCCGTAGTCATATGACCCAACTGGTAAAACCAAGTCAAGGTATACGTCCCCCATTGAGCACCGAACGTAGCGGCAGTGGCCATGAAGGTGTCCAGAAGTACAGCAGTAAACACCTTCAGCGCGGTCGTCTGGCGCCAGCCCGATGCGAAATCGGGAACTTTGATGTCGACGGCCATTTACTTAGTGAAAACATCCTTGTGGTCAGCCGCCGCTTTCAGACCCAGTAGCACCGCAAGACCAGTAACCACTCCCATAACTTCTTGGAAGTTAGGAAGTTCACCTGTCGCGTGCCATTTAACTGCAAAGCCAAGTAGTGCGGCAACACCGCCGATAACTCCCCAAATCGTAGTACGAAGCGATTTCGGTTGCACTTCAACTCTCCTTTTCTTCCTCTTTATGGCGCTCGTCACATACCTTTTGCAGAACGTAACGAGCGTCACTGTGATTCTGAAGGTCCAACAAATCGGCCTTCGTTAAGACTTCCTTCTTCAGACTTCGGAACATGCCCCAGGCAGCACCGGCGCTAAAGATTACGCCAGCGGCGCCTGAGATAACTGCTGTTCCTTCCCAAGTCAGTTGGAATAGCGCCAAAGCCACAAACGCCTCCTATTTCACCTGTGAAACTTCGCTTTGCGATAGGAAGCCCTGGCGTATGTCCAACTTCTTCTCGACGAATTTGCATTTATCGAGATTCTCATCGGACATTCCGCCAGAGCCTCCATAGACTTTGCGAAGGTTCTCGCATTGCTCGCTTCGCGTGCGACCGAAGCGGAGCGTTCGCGTCTTGCTGGTTTTAATCAACATTACGCGGCCCTTAGAATAAGCCCAGCTTCGTCGAAGTTCCCGGCCATACGAAAGATTAACGGAACAACAATGTCAGCGCCATCGGCCTTCGCCTCGACAGCAAAGTGCGCGAAGTAATTATCGAGGAGTCCACCATCACCGTGTAGGCAAGCGTACTTATTGTAGCCGTAGGAACCTACATCGTGGGCGAAGTAGTTACCGCAAACGGTGCTGTGGGTGATAACGCTACCGCCTCCGGCCTGCATGTAAATGTCACAGTCGATAAGTGTAATATCCCCTGTGAACACGTTGCGTTCAATCCGAGTACCTTTGACTGTCCCGGCAGCCGAAACCATACGAACGCCTACACGACAGTTCTCGAAGCGGTTGCCAATGATATTGTTGTACCAACCACCGTGGATAACAACGCCACCACCCTCGGTTGCAACTCCAGCACTGCCCTTGCCATTACGAATGTGGCAATTGTAAACCGAACAGCCTTCAGCTTGGTAAGTCGTACTACCTTCGCTATGGAAGTAGACATTACCATAGGCAAGGTCGTCTCCAGTACCGTTGATGTCAAGGTTCTCAATTGCAACGCATGGAGCATTAACGGTAATAATCGGAGTGTGCAACGTAAGCGCCGCTTTGATCTGCAAACCAAAAACATCATGGATGTTATGGGGAACGCCGACCAAGGCAAGGTGGCTCTTCGCGTAAGCGATGCTAAGATTTCCGGCCGCTGCCGTTTCGCGGTACGCGACTGGGTCGGTATCCGCAAAGCCTTTATCGAGGATGTAGATTACATCGTAGGCAGAGGCCAGGAAAATGGCTCGTCCGACGGTAGCTAACGCCGTGTCCGGCGAATCGCCTTCAGCCCCATCATGACCGGATATTCCATCTACAACCCAAACACGCGATGCGTGAGCACTTTTATGCTTCCAACCAAAGTGGTTCGCACCAATCACAGGAGAACCCTGAATACCTCCAGGAAAGTTCGTCATTGTACTACCTCCCAATCAAATTCGGATGTCTACGTACACGAGCCGTTTCGTCTCTCGGTTCCTCGCCAGCGTGAGCCAGTGTCTCTCTTATCTTCCGCTGGCGCACCAACTGCGTTTCGTTATCAACATCCTTTGGACAGAGGAGCAAACCATCTTGCATTTGCAACTGATCCAAGGGAAAGTCAAACTTACAACGGTCGCACCTCGACCAGGACACTCCGCGCAAGCCACTATGTCGCTGCGACGGCACAGGCAGACCCTCCAAAAGTGTCAACTAAACTAACACTTTAGGGCGTCGTGCCCCAAGTCCCAAGCCAAGAAGCAGCACCTACCGAATACCGACAGTAAGCGATATTCTTTACCGACAGAGTATCAAAGTCGTCAGAGTAATCTTCGGTAAGCGGCTTGCGGTCAAAGAACTTCAGTTGGTGAAACTGCTTCTCACAAAGCAAACCCCACGCCGTTGGTGACGTAAGGTATTTACCTACCTGGAACTGCAAGCCCTGACGTAGAAGGGCATTGACTTCATTGTTAGCCGTTCCCGGCCTGTTCGGCGAAGCGAGGTACTCAATCGCAACGAAAATCAGTTCTGGAGGAATCCAAAGATACGCCGGACGCAAAGCGACTGGGAAACCAACAGCGTCGATTAAACGCTCGAAGTGCCGAATCCCAAGTTGAAGCGACGTTTGCGATATGTCCATGTCCGTCGCCGGCCTGTTTGGATACGTTCCAGCGGAAGCAATAATTCCGCTAACACCAGGTCCAAGAGTCGTTGCGGCAGCACCACCGAGCAAGGGATGTGCCGAGTTGAACAGACTAACACCGTCGTTCGATGTTACTGTAGTGAAGCCTAGGTTAAAGATATTAGCACAGTCCTGTTCTTTACGGAAATTCGCGGACCGTGTTAACGTCTTTGGTGCCTGACGAATGAGGTTGTACTTATCGTCCTCGATAAGCTCGAAGCTAGCACGCACGCCAAGAGCAAAGGTAGAGTGCATGAAACGCACTGATGGACCTTCAATCAAGGCAGTGTAGTTAATAGCCTCACTCTCTGGCTTTTCAACCATTGGCCCGCCTCCAGCATATTCGATTTCATCTTCGTAGGCAGAATCCGAAGCTTCGATGTTGAAAACCTTATCGAATTCGGATTCTGCTTGAAGTAGGTCGTTCCACTGAATAAACAGATGGTGTAGACCTAAAGCCAGCACTTGTGAATACTGACCGCGTACCATCGACATTTCTCCTCCTCCTCCTCCTCCTCAACTCACGAATGCTCGTTCCAAGCGGAACGTCTTACGCGAACCAGTGTATAACAGCCGGCATGACGATGAAGTAAACTCCACGGCGCGAGGCCGCAGCAAGATTCTTCTCGCTTTCGTCAAGATCAACAATCTGCACAGCAGCATTGCCACCAGTTTTGGACTTATCCACGTACCAGTAGCCATCAGAGTCGATGGTCAAGCCATAGTTAATACCAATATCAGCTTGAGTCAAAGACTGTCCAGTTGGATTGATCTGTCCTTTAAATACCGTTTCGACAACAGCAAGTTCAACTCCGCAACGGCCATCGTTGATGGGCGCGCCACGCGGAATCTTGACGGCGGAAGGCATGTGCGGAACGGTGCCGTAGTGAAGTGTGTGCGGTACACCAGCTACAGCAAGACCACTTCCCGCTTCTTGACTAAACCCAACGATGGAATCAGTCAAGTCAGTGCCATCCCACGCTTGCAGAAAGCCGTCGGTATGGATTTGAACTGGAGTACCATCCAAGAAGGTCTTGGACGCACCTTCTTTAAGCCTCCGCACAGCCGGCTGGTTGTCAGTCGTTGTACGGCAAGCTCGGATCGGCATTGACGCCATTTCTCAGCCTCCTATTCCTTTAAGATCTTTCTCGTTTGGGGTAAAAACGGACATCTTCCGTTTGAGTTCAGGCGGCTCACTAACTCCGCCTAAAGCTTCTTTAAGAACACGCTCTCCAGTCTTGCCATCCTGTTTCGAACCAGAAGCTCTAAGCGCACGCTGTACATTGTATTTCTGTTCGCCAAGAGCTTTATTGCGGTCGATTTTCATTAAAATCAAATCCATGCTTTTGAAATGACCGTCTTTAAACACGACACCTGGAACTTCGGCGTCGACCGGAGTCGCGTTGACATAGCCCTTAGCTTTGGCTTGATCATATAGGAAACCGTCCTGGAAGGAACAGTTCGCCCACTTGAACCAAAGCGTAGGATTCTTCGAAATTACATTCTCAATTCCAGTAGACGTAAGCGGCCTTGCAATGATGTTATCATCGAACAGGAAAGCCGCATCGCGTCTTCCTTGTGGTGAAAGCTGTGGCATGTTTTACTCCTTAGCTTGAAACGATACGTGACCACTTGGACTGACCTGCATACGTTCCTTTTGTGCAAGAAGGTGTTCCGGGGAAATCTTCAAACTACGGGCCATCTTCACTTCGTCCTCGGTTAGTTCGGCCTTCTTCGACGGAGACAAAGGACTAGCTCCACCACCAGATTCGATAAAAAATTCCGACTTGTCTTTGGTGATAAGTTCACCGGCGTGTGAACCGACAACCTGTTGGAATACACGCTCGTAAGTCTCTGGAAACTGACGGAATTGCAGTGGGACCGTCTCGAAAAGCTTATCGACCTCCCCACGGAACTTCGTCAAAAGCCTCGCGTGCAAAGGGCTCTGCTGAACACGCTGCTCACCAATAAACTTCGCGGACTGCGCAGCAAGAGCTAACTGGTTTTGGACAATCGGACCAAGACGTTCACTAAAGGCTTTGTCCTCATCTTCGAGGATACTCGTTGGACCTGTTGTTGCAGTAGCGGCCGCTGCACTATGACGGTTCGCTTCCAAAACTTGGATCGAAGCCTGCGCAGCCTGCAAATCCGCTTCGGCTTTCTGTAGAGCCGCTGTACCCTGCGCGTGGGCTGTCTTAGCAGTCTCGTGCTCCGCCGACGCTGCACGAAGCGTTTTAAGCTCCGCAACGATCTCGCCAGGCGTCTTTCCTTTTAATTCCTCCGGCATGTCGCCTTCGTCGTCTTTAACCGGAGGGTCACCCCTTGTCCACTTCATGTTTACTCTCCTTTTTCTTGAGTTCTTCCGGCAATGCCAGAATCTTCTTTAGCACCGCTACCGCGCCCTGCGCCTTAAAAACCTCATTGAGATTGCTGGAGCATTCCAGGGAGTGTTGCCAATGCCCCAGCTCCCCCTTGATCCACTCCAGGAACACTCGCGCCGGCTGGCTGTCCAACCATTGGTGAACCACCTCCGCCTGTCTTGGCTCGTAGATGCTCAATTTGCGCCTCCGGTACAAGCCTTGTAGGCTCATCCTGACCAAAGTTCCTCAACACGGATTTCATCAACGAATCCGCCGAACGGATCGCGTCTATTAAATAATTCTTAATTTCTGGAGGAACCATTTGGTTCGCGGCTTGCCCAATCATGGCAGCTATCGCCCCATAATGCTTCATCATAATCTGAACTAACATAATGTCGGCTTGCTTTTCAAGTTCACGATTCAGCGAAGCCGTCGCCGCAAGGACAGGCATAAAAACGGTCTTATTTTTAATTGCATCGAAAGCCTTCCGCAAATGCTCGGCTGACTTTCCGTACGAAGCAAAACGACCTGGATCTGTACCGAAGTACGCAATTTCATTTGCAATAACGCGACCAAGACGCAAGTGTGCGGTACGAATATCGCTGATGTGCATATCAGTACGTGTGTTACCTTCCTGTAAAAGGGACAACGTACCCATTGCGGTGTATACACCACGTTTCGTAAACGTACCCGCGCCAAAGCCTTGCATCGGGGGCGAAACGCCACTTAGCTTGTCAGCTAAGTCAAGACTTAAACGCTCCTCGTCGATGTTCACCTGCGAAGGCTCGCCATGAGAAATTGCCTCGATGTCGTCCTTCTCAGCCGGTATATGAGCACCCGGATATATATCAAAGCCCTCGCCCGCAGCCGGAGTATTCGGCGAAACACGAAACATCTTCGCATTGGCGACAGTTTGTGCATCACGTCTCTGATTATGAATCTGCGAAGTTTCTTCCTGAAAAGTCGAGAGCTTCTCAGCAAGTCCGTAACCGTAGTAGCTTCCGTCACGCGGAAAAAGCCTTGCGCCAATCCAAGGTTCGTCGGGGAAGAATGAGAAAATACTTCGTAGAAGCGTACCGGAGTTGTAGTGATAACAGGCTATCAACCTTGCTTGCGAAGTTCCTTCTCCGTAAATGCACCAGCACTCGTATATATACCACTCCCGGGAGTCCGGTCCTTGAATGGTTTGCGCTCCCACTTTGCTTTCAACTTCTTTTTGCGGAGCAGTTGGGCCTGATGCATCGGGTGAAGCAACAACGGCGTTGTAGATTTCGTTCTCTTTTCCACGCGCATACAATTCTCTAGCGAAACGGCTCTCAAGTTCTTGCAGATTCAAACGAACGCGGTGCGCCTTGAAACTAGCGTTCTTCAGAACGTTCGTTTGTACAGGAATGAACAAATCCTCGAAGAGAACCTTTTCCGGACGAGGACCGTCGTAAACAGTGTCGTCGATGAAATCGTACTTACCAGTACCATCACCCGATGGAACGGCAATCGCTTCGACTTGCGTTTCCCACGGACATTTGATAACCGACGTTCCGTATTGCACAACATCGTTGAGGAACTCACGGTAAACGCGGTACAAATCCAATTCTTCAGGCTCAAGAGCCAAATCCGTTAAGTAACGTTCAATCGCCATACGAAGCGGTTCGGCATCGCCTCCAAAATCGCCACCGACTTGGAAAGGCCATATTGGACGAAGTTTGTAAATTGCGGCAATTAGCCTTGCTACTAACGTATCGGCGTGTATAGCCACGATTGGAACAACAAGGTTACTGGCGTTCGGGAATGGATAGTTGCGTATCCTCTGTAAAGGCTGGGACTCGTAAACACGCCGCCAGCTTGGGAGCTTAGTTTCATGGATTTCGCGGAGACCTTCGATGCAGGAACGCAGATTTTCCTTTAGGAAGGCTTTGAACTTCGTTTCGCCTTCCTTCGAGAAGTTCACATGGATAGGCTGGACCATGAAACTACTTCCGTCTCCTATGAGGCTTCTGCCCAGTCGAAGCTACGCATACCGCGTAAGGGTTTACCTTTTTCTTCCCACGTCGATTCCGCGCTCTAACATGCGCGATGCAACGCATGAGCTTCGCTGACATTAGTTCACTCCCACCGAGTAAGGCTTCCCCATTTCCTGCAGACGTTGTCTATTAGACGCCATCCATGCAGGCATAAATTTAGAATAGGCAAAGCTTTTCAACACTTGTGGCGCGTAAGCCAACGCATCGAGGATGTCGCAGAACCTTCCCTTTGGGAACGTCGTGTATTCCCCAATGAAATCCCCTTGATGCCTCTGGCACCAGAAACGTCCTTCTTCAAAGATTGGTTGTAAGACGGTAAGAATGCGTGATTCCTTACGGCGTGTGATAGTTCCGTCCGGCCCTTCGACTTCGCCCTTGAGCGGGATTATCTTCAGATAACGATTCGCTTGTCGATTGCGATAGTCGATATGATAAGCAACAAACCGCTGTGCAGCGACCGTTTCAACGCCAAGTTTACGAATGTTCCACTTATCAGCAAGCTCATAAATCTTACCGAAGTAATCGTCGTAAGGCGCAGCATTTGCCCAACAATCTAGCAAGTAATAATGGTCGTCGTCGCTTAATCCCAATACGACCACGGAGTGGCGGCAACGCCCCAAACCAGCGTTGCCGGCGTGCGCTGGATCGGTAACCTCAGCTAATCCGAGATGTGTAATCTCAATGTCTCTACGAACGCTACCATCGTAGACCTCGTGTTGGACAACGAGACGACCGTCTGGTTTGGTAAAGAGTTTGAAGTGACGCAGCCACTCAGGATGGAAAGCCGCGTTCTCAGGGGCAGCGGGGTTATTAAGGAACTGCGCGGAGAAGTTGTAACTACCAAGTTTCCTCCGAATTCGTTCGAGCTTCTCGACAGAGAACATTTCCGGAAAGATCGGCGTATCCGGAGGATGTTCTGGGCAACAGCCGCCCAAGGCGCTATGCGAACTTATTCTGAACCAAGGTTCGTGTTCACGAAGGAAGGTATTCAGATCGTGGTAAGACCACCGATTGCCAACGACAAGTTCATCGTTTTCGTGGATTGCATCTTGCGACTCAAAGGCACCAACGACAAGTCGATGGTAGTCTACTGTCTTATCCATCACCGATTGCGACTCAACGGCTTTGCGGCCCACTAAATCATCCTGGACGATCCGTATGTAGTGCCTACTTTGCAAGGCGGAGCCCACGCCGATGAAATCGAATGTTCCTTCGCCGTGTGAAGCTCCGCCCTGTGGTCGACGGCAATGCAAGGAGAAGTTGGTCCAAGTTTCTGTGGTAGTAGGAAGAGTTTCAGGAAAAAGGGCCCGATAAACGGAGTTCGACTCAAAATGGCGGCGCGTCCTAGAACCAAGCATCGCTGCGTTAGTAATCGTCTCACTAACAAGGAGAGTTCGCGTTGCCGAATCATGGACGCGCCGCATGAAGGCAAGGAACTCCGCGGAGTAACCAAGTTTACTTAACAAGTCGGCGTCGGAATTGCCAAAGGGCAAAGCCCACCACATCGGAAGAGCTTCGCTACAAATGGTCGTCTTAAAATGGTCCCGTGGCAATTCGTAAAGGTCTTTGAGATGGGAACGCTCAAAAGAAAGACAAACAGGAAGGTGCAAACGGGGAGTAAGATGATTACGGCGAAGCGCGACTTTTGCGAAGTAGTATAAACTACCAAGCGAATTTATTCGGTGTGTTAGCAGTTTCGCTTCGGCAGAAGACGATTCTTCGATGGGAATTAGTCTAAAACGTTCTGCTAACGTATCTGCCATTTCGTTTTATGGCAGGAGTCAGGATGCACGGCCCGACCCCTATTTCGCCCCCGTACAGGCTCATTCTGTACCATCTGCAGTAGTACAGAGTTAGTTCGGTTTACCGCTAGGTCCTATCGGCCCTGCAATTACTTCAGCTACAATAGCATCCGCTTCGCGGCCAAGGTTTGCGAGTAACTCACCCGGAACGTGTGGAGAATCCGGCGACAGACGAATCGCGTCTTTTACAAAGACCCTCTTCGGATCTCTGTCGAGAATTTCCTTGGCTGCTTCAAGCCTTGCTTTTAAATCACGTTTCTGTAAGACTCCGTCCACGAGTGCCCTCATTGCCGCAGGAACCGCTACCGCGAAGTGTGCCCGAAGCGCATCGGTTCGACTTGCGAGAATGCCGTCGAGCTTTGAAATTACGCCAGTAAACTCCGCCTCTTCTTCAAGTTTATACTCCGGCAGTGCTACTATTCTACTAAGACAGCTTTGCGTTAAGCCAAGTCCCCGCATGATTTGTTGGTCTTTGATTCCTTGGCAACGCAAGCGTGCTATCTGCGCAATTTTCAGACGAACTTTCGTGTGGAATTTGAACTTTGGAACCAATTCAGAATCCTCAAAGCTCGGCTAGATAAACCACTGGTTACGTAGTAAGTGTCTCATTGAAGCGGGCTTTGTGTCAAGGAAACTTTTTTTGTAAGTTCAATTGAATCAATCGTTTACGACTTGACAGTGAATGCTTTATACAAGTAAAATATCAAGTGATGCTCTGCCCACTCTGCGAAGGCTCTGGCGAACTGCACTCAAGCCAAACAGTAACTCCGAAAGAGGCCGGCTTTATTCTAAAATTGAACATGCCTTCTATCTACCAATATATAAGACGTGGAAAACTGTATGCAGAGCGTCTTAGTTCCAACGGTCGCCTTACGATTACCAAAGCTTCGCTTATGGAATTTATGGGACTTAGGAAACGAAGCGCGAAGCAAAAAGTATCAACGAAGTTAACACTTTCGCAAGGAGCGTAGACGTGCGTAACTTACTTTGTACCGCTGCGGTGCTTATGGCAGTAGCTATTGCCGTAGGCGCCATCGACGAGGAGACAAAAGACATGAAACCCATCCAACTCACTAGTGAGGAAAGAATCACCGCTGAAGCCCTTGCACTAAGAGTGCGTACCGCTGAGCAAGAACTTGCCTTATTGGAACAACGTCACGCAGTTGTTTTACAACAACTCCCGTTTCTCCGTCAGAAGCGTGATGGTTACGCCAACGAAGTTCTCGCAGAGCACAAAGCTCTCAAAGGAAGCACAATAAACTGGACCGACGGAGTTATTATTCCTCCAACGCCAGAGGCAAAGCCTCCAAAGACGGAGCCCGCGAGCGCGAAGAAAGATGAATCCAAAACGAAGTAACAAAGTTATTTTCATCGACTGCGAAGGTATCCACGAAATGCAAGCCGATGCGAACCGTTTACTTAGTATGCGCCTTGATAACATACCACAATTCCCCTACAAACGTAAGCGAAGCTTCCATCCTTTCTTCTCCCGTTTCCTCTTCTACCCCCTTTTAGTTTTCCTCTCCATAACACTCTCCTTATTCCTCGTCCGGCTTTGCCAAAGATACTTCTGATTCTGCCAAAGGTACTCGTAGAGACTCTGATTTTTTCCTGGAAAAATTGTTTAGAGGGCCAATAGGGTTAAGGTTTAGATTGTAGGTTTAGGGCCTACGCCCTCCAGTACCTTCGCAGTCAATGGCGAAGTAGTAAATAGCACACTACTTGTAGAGCCAAGCTAGACTGAAGCTGCGCGGCTGACTTGTCTGTACCACCGTACAGGTCCACAAAGCCGAGCAGCGGCTCACTTTGACAATTCGATTAGGACTGAGCAAACGCTAGTCTCCCGTATGAGCGGGCGCGCGCGCAAGCGCGAATCTAAACGCAAGCTCATGAACGGGGGATGACATGACTGAAGTAATCAAAAGCAACGGGTCCATCGAACTTACAGGTAAGAGTGCCGATGCGCTGCATGAGTACTGCGACATTGCACTAGACGAAACGGGCAAGCCCGCGAATCCTGCAATCGTTGCAAACCTCGCGCTTCGCAAGGGCCTGAAAGCAAACGCAAGCTACCTCAAGACAATGACCAGAAACGGGCTCGCCGACACACTACGCAAGCTACGCGTCAACGGGGCCGGCGAAGACGTTTGCAACCGGGCACAGGACCTCTGCTTTGAGAAAATGGACCGGCTGGACGCCTACATCAAGTCCGTTGAATAACGGGTGTCCAATGCGCTGACAAGTCTCAGAGACTTCGCCCGCGCATACGGGGGATTAGCGAAGCTTCAAAGAAAGGGGGATGTGAAACATGCCGAGATTCGATTCGAACGAATCTCGCCTAAACCGTACTATCGACCGCGGACGCGGGCGTGACATAGATTCTCTATTCACGCCTTTTAAGTCCCGACGCATACCAACACAATCGCCTAACGATTCGTTACCGAAACGTGAATATCCGTTAGGAAGTGGGTATGTCAAGGGTCTTCCCAAAGAATGCAAGCATTGTGGATACACGCAAGTGCATTGCAAGTGTGGAGCATTCGTTTGGGATACACCACAAACGCCCGCGGGTCGGAGAGTGCGAAACGGCGAGATCGTCACCGACAGTTTGCTACTTGCAAAGTTCATGTGTATACACGCAGTGCCGTATGTTTTCAACGGCACGAAGTATGGATGTAAACGGTGTAATCCACGTTCGTGAACACCAACACGGAACGTGATGTGTGTGTGTGTGTGTGTGTGTGTGCGTTTTATGTGTTTACGCGCGTGCTTCCACGTTCCACGTCAGTCGCACGTGACGTTTCGTGTGTCTACGAATTGACACGTTTAACTTCGTTTTGGCGTTTTAAGTCTTTGGCAAATTCGTTGCGTCTTGGTGTCTTATTATTATAATCCTATCCATCTATGATATATATATTTTTTAATAGGGACAGAATCCAGAGCAAGGCATAGCCTTTGGCTAAAGTATTAACTTAGTTGACACTTTTGCCAAAGGCAACACTGTTGCGTTTCGCAATCTTCGATGAAGCACGGGTGGGTAGTGTGTAACGTGGAAACACAGCTACACGTGTAAAGCACACAGAGCACACAGCACAGAGTATTTTATAACTTCTTTGTTTTCAGTAGTTTGCAACTTGACAACACTTCGCACACACAGTACACTCATAAATGAAGGCAACAAAGGAGTGTAACTTTGGACCAAGAACTTTGCACTTGCAGACGACCCGTTTCAATTCGGCATTGTCCCAACTGCGGAAGCACAAACGCCTACGCAAGACACTCAAGTTCAGTGATTCTGGAGAATCCACTTTCGCCAAGCGAACGTATAGTCTTAAGAGGATTCATGTGTCGTAGATGTGGTACTACGTACCACGAAGGTGAGGAATGCAAAGCGCCGAAGGCAACAAAGCCAACCGACACTGGCACAAGAGTAAGCCCAGATGTACCACTTGATAGACAAATGGGCCCACTTATAGCAAGAGCGTCGGACGTGGGCCGCAGGCGTATATTGGGATACCTAAATAAATATCCCTCCAACTTTACGGTCAAGGCGGTTCACGTAGACGAACACGGGGTGGTAACGATAGATGAATCCATACACGAAAAGGCTTCGCCATGATTGTATCAATTGCAATTGGCATTGTACTAGCGTACGTTGTACTTTGTGTCTTGGGATTAGTCTTTGAACTAATCGTAGATTGGTTGTCCTAACGGACGTTGCGTTCTGGGTTGGAAGATTAGAACACTCCGTTCGGCGTTTACACCGTAGCGACCGATCCTAGCATATGCGGAGAGAACGGTACTTCCAGCCCAGAACGGAGCGTCCTTCCTGATGGTACGAGTCGGTTCGATTCCGACTGAGGATGCTCCACACAAAGATGAAAGGGGGACGTATGCACACAGAGACCTACACAACAAGAAAGGGCCGTACACTGTTCCGGCCCGTCCTCTCCGAAGAGGAAATAGGAGCGGCGGTAATGGGAAGCAACGACGACGGCTTCTGCCTTGCCTGCGGCGCGTTTGGGCAGCAAGTGGAACCCGATGCCCGCCGCTACACTTGTGACTGCTGCGGTGAGCCGAAGGTGTTCGGAATACCCGAACTGTTGATAATGGGTATTGTACAATGACGAAAACCAAGTATGCCAAAGCACAAGCCGCAAAGCAGCGTTTGCTTGCGGAAGCGAAACTTCGTTCCGAACGGCAGCGGAAGCTTTCGCTGGAAGTACACCGCAGGTTGCACGCAATCGACGAACTCGCTAACGCGGTACAAATTCCAATCTTCAAAGATTGGGTCAACACGGAACTTCGTGAAGAGCGTGCCGCGAAGCGCAATACGTTTCGGATTTGGCGCAAAGCGCAAGCTCAAAAGACGATCCTCGTTTCGAAGGAGCAAAGCTAATGGCAACCGCCACACAACCCGTATACTCCGTATACGTTCCCAACGACGCCGTGCGGATGCACTTGCGTTTGGCGATTTCGCACATTACGGAGTATCTAGGAAAGCTACCACAACCCAGATCGCCTAACGATCTGTTTCACCTTGAGTTACTCGGAACGGCGCTGACGCTGTTATATAAAGCGGGGGAAGGAGCTTCGTTATGAAAACCTTCGTTGTAACAACGAAAGTTTTGGTGTCCGCGGAGACGCCGGAAGCGGCAAAAGAGATAGGCGAGTTTTTCCTGTTCAAAAACTGGCGCCGCGACACCGACAAAGAAGACGGAGAGTTACTCTCCATACACGTAGAAGAAAGGTTCAACGAATGACGAAGAAAGACTATAAAGCATTCGCAAAAGCGATCGCCGAAGTATGGAAGAAAGCGGATAGCGAGAACTGTCTTTTAGGCGTGTATTTCTGGTTGTTGGTAGCGAAGATTAAATGTATCTTCGCCAAAGATAATCCAGACTTCAATGGCTTCGACTTCGATCAGGAAGTCGATAGAAAACGATTGGGGTAACATGAGAATCATCCTACGATCCTCGCCCAAAACCATCGAACGATGGAAGTTCATCGTCGAAGTCACGGGCCTTTGGGCTTGTTGGTTTTTAGTCTTGTGGTACGGAATATCCAAAGGATGGAAGGAGTAACAAAGTGGCAAGCGCACAATTTCCGCGTTGCAGTTCGTGTAGACTTCCTGAACATTTCAAGAATGTGTTCATCCTCGATCCGCGAGGCGTGGGGGGACATGGCTGGTTACTCATCAACACGCAAAAACCGGGTCCCCGTTCGGGTTTCAACGCAGTTGAAGCCACTTCGCTTTCGGAAGCGTTGGAGTGTATGAAAGTAGTACACTTTTTTACAACGGAAGTAAAAGAGAAAGCCGCGTGGGCGGCGCTGAAGAAGTTCATTACTTCCAAAGCGAAGCATCCACGTAACTGGAGACAAAAGCTTGGATGGAAGGAGTAGCTTCGCTGGCAAACATGAACTAATACGAAAGTATTAACTTTGTTGATACTTTCGCAAAGCGATAAGGCAAATTATGAAACAACGTCACCACGCCGCTGGCTACGTTTACCAACCCCGCAAGAGCGACGATCCCACGCGGGTCCAATGGCTCATTGCCAAGCAACTCCGTAGAATTGCCAAGCGCGAACGCGCCAGAAAGGAAACTGAACATGAAACCAAAGTGCAAATTGACCGGCGTTGATGGAAACGTTTTCGCTATTATCGGACAAGTTCGCAGTGTACTAAGAAAGGCCGGGCAACAGGATAAGGCCGCGGAGTTCTGCAAACGTGCCTTGATGTCTGATTCCTACGACGCCGTGCTGCGACTTTGCTTCGACTACGTAGATGTTTCGTAACTCGTTGAAAACAAAGGAGTTCACTCGCTTGACAGCTTTCGCTTTCTGTGCTACACTTCCATCATGGCGCGCGACCGGGGGCTTCCAAGTACATTCTCACAAACATCCGCTTCCTTCCCCGGTCGCAGGATGCGAGTGTCTTTAGTACTAGAGGCCCTCGGTCAGGTTTGGTAAGGAGTTTCAATGAGCGCCCTTTCGCAAATAGCCGATATGCTGGAGCGTCAGAGGCTCGAACAGAGTTCCCTTCCGAAGGAATACTCGGTTCAAGTAACGCTGTTTGAATACCAAGGCCGTTGTCCAAAAGCAATTTGGACTATTTCTTCGGTGTTAGGTGGGCTTGAGGACGCCAAAGCACTCTTTGAGTGCACGAAAGATACTCTAAGAAAGCGCGCGGAAACCGTCGAAATCGACTCGTAAGAGCCTGCAAACAAAAGAGTTACTAACATGCAAAGCATGTCTGTCCTTGACAGGGCAGTAAAAAGTGCTATAATGAAATTGCAATGGGCGCACGCCGCCCAAATTCACAGAATAGTAGAGGAGAGTCCATATGCAAAGCGTTCTCGAAACGGTCTATGGAATCAAAGCCGTAGATTCCAAAGGCAAGGAGAAAATCGACGTTATCTCCGAGAAGAAGTACGAGACTCTGATGTCCGAAAGGACCGAAGGCGAACCCGAACCAGACATTTCTGCAATCCAATGCTTCAAGCGTTACCTCATCGAAACGCTGGAAGACTTCGTCAACCTTGTTCCGGATGTTGCGGAACAACTCAATATAATCAACCGTACGGTGGGTATCAAGGAGACGGACGCGATGCGCGACCTACTCCGCACCGCCGGATTCCAGGGAACCGAAAGCGTTTACGACTTGGCGCCGGCTATTGCGGCAAAGTCCGAAGGACGCAAAGCGGCATCGCCACTGGAAGCTACACTTCGTTCGGCGGGAAAGCTCTCCGGCGAAGACATTGCAAAGCTTCTGGTGCTGTTGCAGGAGAGGCTCCAGGCTACTTCGTAACGAAGTTCAGACTCCGGATGCCCCCGCCGGGTGTTCAACTCACCTGTAAGGGCGGTCAACCAGCGGGGGACCACTCGGAGTCTGAGCAAGTTGGCGCAGAAGCTACGCTATCGTTCGGGCGTAGCTCGGCGTCCCCCGGGACCGCCGGGTGTTCAAAGGACAAGGTCTCCAGTCATCCTCCAGACCATGTCCAAAGGACATCCGGCGGTTCTTTTTGTTTCTAGCGAAAGGAGAAACGTATGAAAGACGCGGAACGATACGCGGTAAAAGCGGGATTCATGCTGGACATTCCAGCACCTGAAGTAATCCGAATCCAAATCGCCTCCGACGGAAAAACGGTGTGGATCAACACGGAAAACGGGTGTGTTTTCAGGGCGTGTCGCATTAAGGAATTGAATTTGCAAGACGACCGCTTTGAGGACCTTCAAGGCTCCTTTGAAGCTGGTCTTGTGGCGGCGTTAGGAGAAGAGGAAACAACGTAGTGCGCTTAACCTCAACAATCTGGTGGGACACACGTATTCAGGCTTACAGGATGCGTGCGCCTTTCGAAGCGAAACTCATTGACTTTCTTAAATCCACGATTCCATCCAGTCAGCGTAGTTGGGAGCCGAAAGTAAAGGAATGGATATTCGTCGAATTATATTATGTTCCGATGAGATTCATGGCCGAACGCATGTGGCCCGGTTCAACGTTCGTTTCCAAAGAAGAAACCGAAGCCGCAGAGCGCACCGCTGGTGCGCAGGCGCGTTCCGCTATCAGTGGAGCTTCAAAGACAGAATTGTGGCAAAAGTTCGCAGAATTAACGGGTTGCGTTGGGGTAAGCGATGCCTCAAAGATTGGTCTTGATAAGGCAAAAGCCAAAGTCGCTTACTTACGGGCAATGATTAAATTCCATCCCGACCGTGGAGGCGACCCCGCGAAAGCGACGGAACTGAATGTAGTTTGGAAGGAGCTTGAAAAGCTTTTGTAGAAAGGAGTAATCCCACATGGGAGACGCAATCGTTACAACGAAAAAAATCGGCCTCGCGCCGAAGCCCGGTTCGCTCCGCGACCGTTTAGCGAAAGCCAACGGCGCCGGCGCAAGCGAGAAGGCTTTGTACCTACTCTTAGATTGCTCTGGTAGTATGTCATCTTGCGATGGTACCAGAGCAAGCAAGATCAACTTGCTAAAGCAAGCCGTGGACCGCCTGCTAATCGAAGCCTGCAACAAGCAAGTTCGCATAATCGCTTTCCCCGAAAGCGATAGCTGTCCCGCACCGCGTCCAGCGTTGCTGCTCAAAGCCGACGTTGATGCGTTGCAAGCCGGCGGCGGTACGCCTATGGGGCAAGCTTTGGCTACTTTGTATGACGAAGGCGCTAACGCAGAGCGTGCTATCATTGTCTCCGACGGAGACGCCACTGACCATCCCCTTATCGTGCTACGGGACGTTCTCGAAAAAGGAAACGCCATCATAACCGACTGCGTACACATTGGTACTTCAAGTGACGGCGAAGCTTTGCTTAAAGAAATCGCTTCGCGTACCGGAGGTATCTACATAAAGTTTACAAGCGTGGAAAATTTCCGAACTTCGTTCAAATTCTTGGCTCCGCAGCATAGGGCTTTGCTCTTGGAAGCCGGAGCCGCTGCAAAGCTGGGAGCGACGGAGGTACAAACGTGATCCACGACGGATTTACTCACCTAAACCTTTCTAGGCAACGCAAACACCAACTGCGCTGCCTAAAGCATGGACTGTGCGAAAGGTGTAGCCGCCGCAAAAGGTTTAGGGGCACAGGATGCTGTCGGCGCTGTATGTACAAAGTTCGACTACGAACGCGTCAACGGGATGGATGCAAAAGGCAGCAGATCGGCGGACGCGGACATCCACGAACGGAGTTGAAAACATGACTCGTTGGTCCGAAGACGAATCCAACTATTGCGCTACCTGCGGTAAGCCTGCAATCGAACCGCGTACGATTCCCGGTCCAACTGGCCCTGGCTTTCCCGCTGGAGGTGGTCCGCCGGAAACCGAAGGCTTCGCCTGTTTAAATTGCGGAGCGGTCCTTTGTGAGGATTGTTTCATTGGAAATGACGGTTTGTGTGCTGATTGTGAGGTCGAAGAATGACTGTAGACCAAGTTCTTAACAGCAATTTGTGGACGCCAGCCGAAAAGTCTGTTGTCAAATGGCAGTTTCGCAAGTTTGGACACTTCTTCACGGCGCTCTTTGGGACAATGGCTCGCGCAGACGAAGAGAATCTAACCAAGCTTGCGCTTGGCTTTCCGGATGAAGTCGCCGGCTTCCGTGAGTGGGCGCATGGCAACCTCGCGGAGCGTTTGCGAAAGGCAGGGTTGGAGATTTGACCCAAGAACAATTAGAAACGCTCGCGTCGCTAATCGAACGTCTGCATTCCCTTGGCGTAACTGCGAAGTTCGTGGACGTTGCCGAAGGCCCTGTAGTCACGGTGTACCGATTCTTGCCTACAGGCAAAACGCGGGTGTCTCACCTTGAAGCTTTGAGCGCCGACTTCGCGGTAGCGACTGGTAGCGAAGCTATTGTCGTGAAACGTGTTCCCGGCGATACTGCCGTTGGCGTTTTCGTCCCGAATCGCGTGCGGGTGCCCGTACATTTCCGTGATTGCGTAGCCAAGGCTTGGGGAGTCAAGGACGAAAAAGCAGTCCCGCTTTGCCTTGGGATCGACAATTATGGAAACTTCATTGTCGAGGACCTTGCAGAGATGCCACATCTTCTTGTTGCGGGCTCGACTGGCTCGGGAAAATCTACCCTTTTAACTTCGTTAATCGCCGCAAGTGTTTACTTAGTTGATAGTTCTAGATTAGCACTAATACTTTCCGATACCAAAGGTGTGGAGTTCGCGCATTTCGCAAAAGTTCCGCATTTGCTCTTCGAGCCAGCGACAAGTCCGTACCAAACCTGCGAAAGGATGGAGTGGCTCGTAAACGAAACGGATCGGAGGATGAAGGAATTCAAGTACGCCGGACTCCGTAACATCAAAGAATACAACGAAGGAAACCAAAAGCCATTTCCGTTTATTATCTTGATAATCGACGAACTCGCAGATATTCTAACTGATAGGTCGAAGACCGACGACAAACTTTCCCTTGGAAAGCTCGCTGCGGCGCAGTTATCAAGAATTGTTGCGCGATCCCGTGCGGCTGGTTGTTATGTAATAGCCGCAACGCAACGACCTTCGGTAGATATTGTAGCAGGCTCAATTAAGAGTAACTTTCCCGCGAGAATTTCATTCCGCTTGCCATCGCAAATCGACAGCCGAACAGTTTTGGGGTATGGTGGCGCGGAGCACCTACTATCGCAAGGCGATATGCTATTCGTTAATCCGAACAAGCCGGGCCTCATACGGTTGCACGCGCCTTTGGCATCTTACGTAGACGTGGAGGCTTGCGTAGAAGCTTCAGTAAGGAGTACCAATGCCTGAAGTAGATGGATGTGAACATCTCTGTCCAGACTGCGATGCACTTTGGTATCACATCTTAGCTGAAAGGGAGCACTGCCAAATACCGCTATTAAAATGGCGTTGTCCAAGGTGTGAAAAGGCACACCAAGCAAAGTTGGTGGAAGCTTTCCATAAGATGGTTGATATGCCCACGACGAAAGCGGGCTCCTTTTATCTTTGTGGCAAGGAGCGAATGGAAGAGGAACTTCTCAATGACACCGCTCCGCAAACGTCAACCGTGTTGGTGTATCGTCCCACGACTGAAGCTCTTGGCGCCTGCGCCGAATTTGCTCGACAATGCGAAAGTGCCGCGGGTGTTACGGAAGTGAGGAAGATTCTGGACGATTCGCGTGGAGCGGAGTCCGCGGCGAGGAACTTATGGTTGTTTCGTGGTCAGCTTACACTCATCGCAGAAGCAGAGCTTGCTCACCGCATGATGCTTCGTAGTAAGAGGTTCAGCCGGACGCTCACCGCAAAGGCGAAAGCCATGGGCGTTCGCGTGAAGGAAAAGTCTTTAGACAAGAAGCACGCAAAAAAGTCCAAAAATTTTTCCGAAGCAGAGTTGCAAGCTTTGGCTGCGAAGTTAGCAGCGCTGGGAATCTCGCCGGAGAAGTTGAAGGAGATGCTTGGATGATCCAAGCCTACGGCGACACGTTCCGTTTTACCTACGCCGATGGTCGTGTTTTAGACGACATTTCCCAGGCGTCCTCCGAAGAAGTAGCAGAGCTGTTAGCAAGCTACCGTGGTCTGGTACGCAGCTTGGAGCACTCGCTAGACGAAGCTCGTAAGAGCCACGCGGCGCGAATTACTCCGTCTGGAACAGTTAAAATACGCATCGGGACCACGAGGCGAAGAGCTTCGCCAAAGATGTTGAAAACAGGGTTGGCTGCGCTTGCGGATTCTATTCTAACCGCCGACCGCGAGACGGTGGCCGCGTTAATTAAGCAGTTGTCCGGTGTTTCGCAGCCGAAAGGCGTACCACAAAATGTCAACGACGATGATTGCCCCTTCTGAGGTTGTACGGACACCGAAGGCATTATACGAAGTCCTTCCGGATGGCCGCTGGAAATTTAACATCGACCATACAACTTTGCAATCCTTTACCACTTGTGAAAGGCTTTTCAAATTCAAACATCTCAATAACGCCCGCCGTAGAGGCGGCTTCGCCTTTAATACTACTGTAGGCATTTGGTGGTCCGAGGTAATGTCGGAGTTTTACGAAAGTATCCATGATAATGGTAAAGTAACACTTGGCGAAGCCGTGCAAAGCGCAGTTAAATACTGGCTACGCTATGACATGGAACGATTCAAGACAATCGCATTGGAGAAGTACCAAAAGTTTGGGGGCTCCGAGATAGGAGTTGGTTTACGCCCTAACAGCGGTTTACACGCCGGCGCCGATACAGAACGTTACGTAAACTTACCTACTGGCGCCATCGCTATGGTCAGTGAATACTGGACGCAACGCGCTGAAGCGGATGCCAGAGACTGGAAAATACTCGCAACTGAAAGCCATTTCGGAATCACTGATGATCTAATTCTTGCCGAAAACGAATACGTAATTGTAAATTGGACGGGGCGTATTGACTTGGCAATTCTGGATCACCAAGGCCGGCTAATTCCGGTTGATTTTAAGACTAGAGACTACGTCGATCCCGCTGCGATTCTACTCGACTACAAGCCACATCCGCAAACCGCTGGCTATATAGTAGCAATGAACCATCTTGCGGGTCAGCTTGGTGTACCACGGAACGTGGATCGTTGTATGTTGATTGTATGCGGACGGTTAACGCCTGCGGAGCCGCGCAAGAAAGGTAATCCAAAGAAGCCCCGCTTCGCACAAGTGTACGTTCCATATTCGCAAAGCGAACTTGCGGAGTGGCAAGAGCAGACGCTAAGGAAAGTATCGCGTATGCGCGAAGCCCTTGAAACAAACTTCTTTATTACCAAAGAAGTCTCTTGTCACAATCAATTTGGGAGCCCGTGTGAATTTAGGGAAGTTTGCAACAAGCCTCCTGAAGTCCGCGATGCGGTTCTCCGAAGGGATTATGAGGTTATACTTCCCTGGAGTCCCGCTCGTCCTGACGATAGGAGTGTGGGAAAAGGAGAGAAACCGTGATAATTTTGGTTCTCGACGCTGAAGAGCAAAAAGTTTTACTTTCGGCACTGGATTACGGCGCATGGAGTAAAGAAGTTCTACCGTATGTTCTTGCTTTACCGAAGCGCATAAAACTTGCACAAAGTTTCCTCCGGAATGGGGAGGAAAGTGTGGGGGAAGGAGACGTACTGTGATCCAACCCATGGATTTGAAAAACACCAAACCGTTTGGTCAACTAACATTGGCTATCGTCGGCGCTCCCAAGAGCGGGAAGTCACGGCTTGCGTCCACCGGGCGCAAGTCTATGCTCTTCCTTGACTACGATCTTCGCAGCGAGGCTATTGCCGGCAGGGACCAAACCTTCGCGGTTAAGATGATCGACCCACCAGCACCGGGAAACGCTACGTCCGTTCCGGACACGTTCGACATTCTATCTTCGATAGAAAAAAGCCGTAAGGTTTGCGAACTGTCTTCAGCCGCAGGCAAGCTGTTTCCGGAAGCGGATCCGTCTCTGGAACTGAAAACGCTAGTAATAGACAGCGCCGATTCGCTGGCGAAGCGTTCACTCAACTTCTTACTTTCCTCATCCGACAAAATTCGTCACTCCCTGACTGTCGGAAAGTTCACCCACTATACCCCTAACAGTTGGGTTGGCTGGGTCGCCGACGTGGGCCTTGTGGAAAGTATTGTACTTCGTTGTATTGCAACAGGACTCGATGTGATCTTCGTTCTCCACGAGGCCCCTGAAGAATCAGCGGAGTCGACCGAGGAAAGCCCAAAGTTCACCGGCCGTATTACGGTGTATCCAGTGCGCTACGGCCGTCTCTTGAAATACTTCAACGAAGTTTGGCGTATGCAGTTGGTCCCGGGGAAAGAGGGACGGTACGTACCGCAGGTGCGTGTCTGCCAAGATTGGAATTTCAACGCTTCGACTTGCTTGCAACTTGATCCGGTTGAAAAGCCGGACATTGCAGTGATGCTTGCCAAGCAACCAACGAATGTTCGTTAACAACCATCGCTACGGCGATGAATCAAAAAGGAGAGTAAGACCAAATGGCCAAAATCAAGGTCTCAAGGGAATCCTTGGAGTTTGAAACGTATCCCCCTGGGGATTACGTTGTCCAACTACATGGTTTCAGACCGAAAAAGTCGAACGACAAGAACTCCACCAACCTACAGCCCCAACTCAAAATCGTGGGGCACCCTACGCTTGCCGGCAAACACGTCTTCTGCAACCTGAATGACGGTGCCGGATTCATTATCCGCGACTTCGTCCATTGCATGGGCTTGTTTATGGACAACGAAGTTCCGGGTCAGGAAGTCGGGGACCGGGGTCTAGAACTTCCTGGGGAGTTTGTGAATTGGGACGATGCCGATCCAAGCAAAGCTCAATATGCCGGTCCGCTTTTGGGAAGAACCGGCCGTATTGAGCTTGCTGAAACGCAGGCGCGTGACAAAAGTGGAAACGCTGTTCCGAACAAAACACGGAACGAAGTTAAGCGTTTTTATTGCGCGGCACCGGGTTGCACGGTTCAACACAAGGAGTCGCTTATCCGTTGAACGAAGTAGCGCAAGCGGAGCTTTTGCATACTCCGCTTGCGTTCTTACTAAGGCGAAAAGGAGCAACCATGACGAAAGCAGGAGCAAGTGAAAGAGCGTTGAAGGCGGCGGAGGAAGTGAGGTCGCTCGCCATGGACTATTTCGGTTACGCCACGGCGACTGGCGACACGAATGAGGTATACCAGAAATTCCCGGTAACAGGGGTGGCCGCAATCATCGACGCGGAGTTCCCCGCTGGCGATAGGCGGAAAGGTGAACGCCGCGAAGGTTCATCGTCGGGAACGGATAAAGACTATTGCCTTGCTGATGGTTCCTACCGCCGCAAGTCCGAGCGTCGCAAGAACACCACCGAGCAGGATGGGCAGGCGATTGGAACTCCCGGTGAAGTACCACCGCCACCACCCACTCCGGCGGAGATTGCACGGGAGATTGTTGATCCATTCCATCACGACAACTTCAGTTCGACTGGAGACCGTGTAGTGCGTGAAATCACCGCCGCCATTCCACTCCAGTCGGAGCGGGAGAGGCAGGCAGACCACGCTGAAGATGCACGATACTACCAGCGGTGCAACACGGATCAGGCGTTCCGCATCGTGGAACTGGAGCGGCAGTTGGCTGATCTCCTCCAGTATGTTACGAACTGCGCCAACATTTTACCTGGAAGTGGTATACTTGCCGTGAAGATTAAGCGAGTTATGGACGACCTTGACAAGCACCAGCAAGAAGTTGCGGAACTGAAGCTGCAGAACGCACAGAACGTCGGCATCATTCGTAACTTGACCGAGCAATCCCGAGGCCGCTGGCGGGTTCATCCCGACGAAGACGGTGAAGCCGGTGAGACATGGGCTGCTGCCTTTGCTGATTGTGATATGCAGCGCATGGAACTGGAGCGGCAGTTAGCTGAACAGCTAACGGCAAACGACCTGATAAATGAGCAATACGATGCCGCGTTGGACGTCGTGATCGAGCAGCAAAACCGCGCCAAGGTTGTAGAGGCACAACTTTCCCCCTCGCCCTGCGGCGTCAAGGGCCATTGCAAGGTGGATTGGACGGAGAGGCGGGCAGGTGAGAGGCGCGGAAACGCGGTTCCTGGCATCGAGGATCGTCGTAAGTATGGATCAGGTGGATCGTGGTTGGAGCGTCGCATCACCAACTCCGGCGGTTACTGTGTGCGCTGCGGGGAAGCGGAGGAGGCTAAACTAGAAGCCATACGCCATGTTGCAACTGGCTGCGGTCTTGCTTGTCGGCCACGCACTAACCTGGATGACCTTGTGACTGCGATCAAACACGAAACGGGGCGGGCCGTCACCGAAGCCCTCGAAGAATGCTGCATGGTCCTCTGTACCCATTGCCATTGCCTTTGCTGCGGACCAGAACCAGGCAATGCGGAAGTGAAACCTGCCGTGTTAATAGAGGGCGGGTGGTGGCACCCGGTAATCTGGTTGCCAAGCGGGGGAGCGGATCGTGTGCGCTGCGGAGCAGCCGCCATTCGTGGGTCGGTGCAAAGCCTGCGCGAATGGTACGCATGTCGCATCACCGACTCCGGCGGTTACTGCAGGAGATGTAAAGAAATCAATAGGGCCTGTGCAGAAGCAGAACTATCCGAAGCGGAAAGGCAAGGAGAGAGAATCGAGAAGGCCGTCACCGACGCCCTTGATGCGGCTGTGGTACGGTTTGAGTTCGTGGCACTCGAATACTGCGAACGCTGGAAAGTGATGCCGAAGCAGTTCATTGATAAGGGGACGGCCGCCATTCGCGGGAAGGCGGTGAAGGGATGAGCGGCCTGATTCTCACACTGGCGATTGTAGCGATATACTTCAGCATCTTCCGCTACAAGCTGGAACGTCACAATGATAAGACCATTGAGTGGCTGAAGAAGGAGAAACCATGACCAGACGAGGAGCAGTTGCGTTACTGGCGGTTGTTGCCGGTATTACATCAAAGTTGGCCGCTTCACAGGTACTCGCTACTTTCAAGGGCGTTGTCACCAAGAAGAAAGAAGCCGCGTACCAAGCATGTCTTGCCAAACACGAGAAACAGAATACCATCGCTTTCGAATGTACGCCACCCGACCTCGACGCGCCTTATTGGTGCGAGATCAACGCCGATAACTGGGGCGGCATTCGCATCGTCTCCGGCAAGGAAACCATTGAGATCACAATGGCGGAAGTGATGGAGGCGCTGAAACTGTAGTTCATCCTGGAGTGAAAGGAGCACCATGAAAGAAGAGTCGGGGTGTCCAACAAGAGAATCACAGGTCCAACAAGCTCTCGCGGCCCTCGAACAAGTTATAGGAGACTTGAAAACCAGGCCAGAACTTCTAGGCGGGCGACTGATGCGCATTTTGCGGATAGAACCTCCGTCCGCACTTGCCAAACCCCCGCTCGAAGACAGCGGCCTTGCACCGCTGGCCGCTTCGCTACAAGCATTCGCAATGGACCTACGGGTCGTTGACGATGCGCTTGTATCGCTCATCAGCAGGTGCGAAGTCTGAAGAACGCATTGGCGTGACTCAATCGCAAGGAAGGGGGTGATGTGGAATGCCTAAAATGCAAGTGGTTTGCAGCCGGTGTGGATTCTGTTACGAACTGGGCGGAAGCCATGCATGCCCCGACGTAACTGCGCGCCCTGTAAATCCCGCAACGACCCCCGCGCTGTAGGCACCGTAGCGGCGCTTTTGGGAGAGCGGTGCGCAGAGAAGAAACGGGGAGTAAATGGACGAATATATAGGAATCAACGACATAATTGTTGTAGACCGCCAACGCCAAGACCTTGGTGACATTGGTGCTTTAGCAGAGTCTATAAAGATTCATGGATTGATACAACCAATCGTAATCGAGAAGACTTTGGACCTGCTCGTAGTCGGCGGGCGCCGTTTAGCCGCTGTCAAGAAGCTTGGTTGGACGCAGTTACTCCATGGTCGAGACTTCATTTTTAAAGACGAACGCGATCCACTTTCTCTTGCCGCAATCGAACTCGAAGAGAACCTTCAACGCAAAGAGCTTTCCTGGCAAGAAGAAATCGACGCTAAGAACCGCCTTTTGGCTCTGATGCAAAGCAAGTATGGTACTCCATCGGGCGGCGCCCCCACACGTGCCGAAAGGCTTGGGCTGCAACAGCCAGGCTTTGGAGTAAATAAGCTTGCCATAATGCTTGGTGAGTCCGCTACGCAAACATCCAAAGATTTGGAACTGGCAAAGCTTGTGAAGCTCGTTCCTTCTCTTTTGTTGGAACCAACAAAGACGGCCGCAATGCGGAAGGCACAAGTGCTGTTAAGCATCGCCACAATGTCAGGTATCGGACAGCCGAAATCCGTAACTACAACTGAAATGGCTCCACAGGAATGGATTCTTTACGAAGGTGACTTCCGCATGAACGCCGACAAAGTTGCTGATGAGTCCGTTGACTTAGTATACACCGACTTGCCTTATGGTGTAGACATAGATTCTCTAATGTCGCGGCATGCCACGGGGACTTTACGCTACGAAGATACAGAATCCATTGTTAGTTTACTACCAGATATTGCGAAGCAAAGCTACCGTGTTTTGAAAAACAACCGCTACGCGGTATTCTGGTTCGGCTTTCGTTACCATTGTACCTTGTTAGAAGCTTTGACCACCACAGGCTTCCGCGTTGATGCCATGCCCTTTATTTGGTACAAAGCTGGCTCATCCGCTCCTTCAGAGCAACCGCACATAAAGTATGGAATAAAATACGACGCGGCGCTGATTTGCGCCAAAGGCAGTCCAGTCTTTATTAGACAAGGTCAACCGAATGTAATGGAATTGCCCGCGACTCCGCGTTTGGAGAAACTGCAAGTTGCACAGCAACCGATTGCGCTGCCGGAAAAGTTCATCAAAGATATGGTTGTGCGTGGAGCAACTGTGTTGGACTGGATGTGCGGCGCCGGGACTACAGGAGTAGCCGCGTTGCGGTGTGGGTGCAAAGTTATACTCTTTGAGCAGGATAAGCTCTGCTGCGAAGCTACCAAAGGTAGAATGATGCAGGAGGAGAAAAGGAATGAACCTACTTGAAGTGGTCAGGCGTAAAATAGTGGTGAAAGACTTCTTAAACCGTGTAACGGGAGGCGCACGCCGAGTTACATGTAAACATTGTACTTCGGTAATCACGGTCCATATGTCTGTTGGAGGCTCCGGCGAACTCGATATGCAGATAGACGACTTCCTAAAAGAGTTGCTGGAGAGTTCGCGTGTAGAAGAATCTTCAACGGATCAGGTCGTGGAACTGGAAATTCCGCAATGAACTACACTGAAGTCCTCAAAGCTCGGTGTAAAGAACTGAATCTCAACTACGTTGGGATTCGCGGGAACCCATTCGCTCCCATTTGTGTCATTGGCGAAGCTCCAGGCGATGAGGAAAATAAATCCGGCTTGCCCTTTGTCGGTGCCTCTGGCAAAGAGCAAGACAGAATGCTCCACGAAGCGGGTATAGCACCAAACGAAGTGTGGTTCACGAATCCTTACAAAGTCCAACCTCCGAATAACGACTTGTCGTTGTTGGAAACCAGGGGTATTCCCCCGGACCTTTACGAGAATCAATTCTACGAGGAACTACGCCAGTACAAACCGACCATAATCATTTGCGCCGGCGCGACTGCAATGAAACTCCTTTGTCCCCAAACAGGGAAGCGGAGAGGACAGAAGATCGAATTTCTAATTGGCAAATGGCGTGGTTCTATCCTTACAAGTCCTAGTCATATTCTAACTTGGTCCCACTATGTAATCCCCGTCCAGCATCCCGCTTACATACTTCGTGAGTGGTCTGAAAGACAAATCTCGGTGATGATTTATGAAAAGGCTAAAGAAGAATACGAATACATGCGTAAGTTTGGTAAATTGCAACCACTGCCAGAGAGGCAGTTCCTACTGGCGCCGAAGTTTCCTACTTTGTATGAGTTTTTAACTCCGTTGATCGAAAAGCGAACGCGGATTTCCGTTGATGTAGAACTTTTATGGCAAAGACAAAACAAATCCCTTGGTCTGGAAAGCCGGAGGTTACTTTATACTATCGCAATTGCCCCCTCGCCTTATTTGGCGACATCGTTTTGTTTGTGGGATTATACGGAACAGGAAACGATCGGACTTTTCGCACTTCTGTCGGAACTGTTCCAGAAATGCCCCCAAATTGGACAGAACTACTTGTCATTCGATTGCCATTGGCTCGGAACCGTAGGTCTTCGGCCAAACGTAAACCTTGTTGACGATACGTTAGTAAGGCATCACGTCCTTTGGATAGAACTTCCGCACAAGCTCGACTTTCAAGCTATGCACCTTACAAGAGAGCCATTCTGGAAAGATGAGGCACACCATTGGTATGTTGGTGCCGATAAGTTTGCACTCCTACGATATAATGCGAAGGACGCCGCAGTTACTTACGAAATCTTCCTGGAACAGGAAAAGGAACTAAATTGTCAGGCTTAGAATTTTGCCAATACGAAACACAGCTCGCTAGATGTTTGCACAACATCGAGCGCCGCGGGATCGCCGTCGATGTAGCGAAGCTAGAGGCTTTGCGTACTGAAGTATCACAAGAAATTGACAAAGAGCTTGCCGAAATTGCAGATGAAACCGGCACGAAAGCGGTGCTTTACAAAGAGGAAGCGAAGCAAGGCGAAATGGTACTAAACTCTGCTCCGCAAGTGATAAAGCTTTTAGAATCCAGAGGACTCGAAGTTCCCGCTTCGCGTACCACGGGCAAAGCCACCACGGCGAGTGATGCTCTTTATACTTTACTAGCAAAAACCGGCGATCCAATCCTACATAGTATATTGAAAATTCGTGAACTTGGAAAGCTTCGCTCTGTTTACATCGCGGCCCCGCTGCATAACGGAGTTCTTTACACCTCGATTAGAGCAACCGGAACGGAGACTGGAAGACGATCCTCATCCGAGAGCTTCGCTCGTCTCGGAACGAATACGCAGAATTTGCCAAAGCACTCACAATGGGGAATGAAATATCGGGAGTGTTTAGTAGCAAGGCCCGGTAAGGTTTTCCTGCAGGTCGACCAAAAGACTGCTGAAGATTGGCTCGTCCATGGAATGATTGCAAGTGCCTCCGGCATCGAAACTGGAATCAACGAGTTACTCTCCGGAGTAAATCGCCATAAGAAGCTCGCGGCGTTTATTTTCGGGATGCCAGAGAATGAAATCTCCAAGGATTGCATCCAGTATTACCTCGCAAAGCGAGCGCGTTACGCAGGTTCCTACGGAATCGGATCGAATCACATGGCCGAAGCACTCGCTTCCGAAGGACAAGTCGTTAAGCCTTCCGAATGCGCTGTTTTACTCGACAAATTCCACGAAGCGGAGCCCGCGATACGCGGCGTGTTCCAAAAATGGGTAATCGACGAAATTTCGCGCGAGCGTCGTCTGACAACTCCATTGGGACGAACACGTATTTTCTTTGGACTACGTCCATATGCCGATAACAACGCAATTTTCCGTAAGGGCTTCGCCTTCATTCCACAGTCCACTGTAGGAGACAACAATGGAATGGCCATCGTTGCCATCGAAGATGCTCAGCCAATTGTATTGGCTGAGTCTCACGATTCCATCCTGGTCGAAATTAACGATAGCTGGGTGGAAATCCGGAACACTGCGAAGCTGATCCAAAAAGCCTTCGATCGGAGACTTTGGATTCCTCCAAAAGGATTCGGGGTTACGATCCCGATTGAACTCGAAATGGGTTATAATTTGGGCTGTATGACCCCATGCGCCTTCTTAAGCGACCATGGCTTACTGAGTACATGGAACGCCTTAAAGAGTCAAGCGAAGCTCCTCCCAGATTCATGTACTGGTGCGGAGCGGCAATTATAGCTGCGGCTATGAAACGTCACGTTTGGCTCAAGCGAGGTACTCACAAGCTTTATCCGAATATGTACACGGTATTAGTCGGCCCACCTGGTGCGGGTAAAGGTGCAGCGATAAATCCAGCGATAAACGTAATACGTCCGTCTGGCACAATTAACATGCTGTCGGATAGACTAACAGTACCTTACATTCTCGAACGGCTAGCCAAAGGCTTTAGCTCCGCTACTATAACGCAAAGCGGTGGTACATCAATCGGATTCGATAGTTCCGTACTCTTAGTAGCAACAGAACTTCCAGTGTTACTACGCGATCCGGATGGTCTGAAAGACTTATCCGACTTGTGGGACTCGCGTGAGCATCCATTTGACTACGGCACCCGTGGTAAGGGTCTCTTCACAATTGACAAGCCGTGTGTAAATCTCCTCGGTGGTGTTACCCCAGGTGGAATGGTCAGAGCACTTCCAGAGGAAACGATAAGCAGCGGCTTTACTAGACGAATCAATTTCATTTATGCTCCGCATCGGGGCAAAGATGTTCCATGGCCGCCCGACATAATTCCTCCGGATGATTTACTAGACGACCTTCGGTACATCTCTTCGCATTTGCAGGGAGAATTTAAGTTCAGTCCAGAAGCACGTATGAAATTCGAGCAAGTCTACTATGCGTCAACTCCAGGAGATATTGAAGACGAAGTGGTAAGCTCGTACAAGTCCACGAAGTGGGTCCACGCAGCGAAGCTTGCAATGGCGTTGAGTGCAGCGCGGTGCGACGATTTGGTAATAAGCCTCGAAGATATAACGCAGGCGTCTAACGAAATCGACCAAATCGAAGAAGATATACTAAGAGTCTTCCGAAGGGTTGGCGAAAGTGACCTAACAGTCGTTGGGGACAAAATACTAACGCTTATTGAAGCCAGGGGCTACGCCTCGCGCAGCGAGATTACAAAAGCTATGTGGCGCCACGCCACAAGCGAAGATATTACAAGGATTATGACAACGTTAATTGACGCCGGAATTGTAATCGAAAAGCAAACAGGCAATAAGATTCTTTACCAGGTAATACCACCACTAGCTCTAGGAGGGGCTACACCGTGATAAGAGAAGCAATTGAAGCTGGGATCTTCTTCGACAAGCTCCAAAGTTTTATTAGGATCAAAGTCTGCGTCTCACGCAACGAAATCCTAAGAGCCATGTGGCGCTACGCTTCGTCCAGGGATGTACTTGAGGGTCTAGCATTGCTAATTGACGACGGTACTATAATCGAAGCGTGCAAGGGTGGCAAAGTCGTCTACCAAATGCCACCATCGGCATCAGTCGTAGGAGGGGCTACGCCTTGACAAAGACACTTAAATACATATTATCTTTTTTGCTTGGTTGTACGCATCGCCGTGAGACGCGCCCGTTGCGAAGGCGTATGCGAAACGGAAAGCTCAACTACTACAAGTCAAGCTACGTAGTATGCCTGGATTGCGGCCGCGAACGCGATTGCGATACTTGGGATCCAAAGAAGAGTGAGGAAACGTATGTTGGACATTCACATTCGCACGATACCACACGGGTCACAGCGTTATAACACGGTTGGGGATTGGGTGTTCTTTGAAGGCCCGTCAGGACCGGCGCTTGACGTTTTGGTCTCTGAACTATCAAACCACCAACGGGAATTGCTGATTGCCGTTCACGAACTTGTGGAAGCGTTCCTTTGCGAGTACAAAGGAATTACCAATGAAGGGGTCGACCGATTCGATTTAAATTTCGATTTTGAGAAAGGCGGCGAAGGCGAACCAGGAGACGATCCCCGTTGTCCTTACGCGAAACCGCATGGAATCGCTTCGTCTGTCGAACGCCTCGTTGCCACCGAATTGGGCGTTAGCTGGTCTGAGTACGAAGCGGAGCTAGGGCTTTTAGCTTTGGAATGGAAAAAGAAAAGGGAGTGAGAACATGGACTGCATCCTAATCCCGCAGGGAGCGAGGATACTCGTCGAAACTGACGAGTTCAAATATACTGGCGTATTGGTAATACCTGACAACGCGAAGCGGAGACCGACTACTGGGGTAATAAGGGCAGCGGGACCGCAAGCTTCATTATGTACCATCCCCCACGATCTTGATCAGGAGCACAGCGGTCCTGAAGAGTTGTGTATACACAAGTGTATGGGTCTTCACATCGGAGACCGTGTCCTTTACGGCCAGTTCTCTGGTACTCTTGTACAATTCAAGGGTAAACCCGTATACACAATCTTCGGTGCGGACGAAGTCCTCGCCAAAGTCGTCTCCGACGAAGTCCTTGATTATACAGCGGCGGGCTAAACACACTTATGACGAAGTATCAATTAAGTTGATACTTGTAGCAAAGCTGTGTTACTAGAAACCCCGCTTCGCTTTGCCTTTTTTCTTACCATTACCCGAACGCCCAGAATAAATCGGAGAGTTCGCCTGCGTCATCGACGCCGAGCGTTCGAGTTTCTTAATTTCGGCTTTGACTTGGTCTGTGGACATTGAGCCTGAAGCCATCTTACGATCCTCCTTTGGATTTACTTCTTTGGGCCTTTAGCCCCTATCTCAAGAATTGCCTTGGTAAGTATATCAAACTCTTTCGGTTTTAGGTTTCTACCAAGACCTTCGGTTAGCGCGCTGAACACCGCCTTAACCGACTTCCCCTCACGTATCAGCGAAGCCGCTCTGTTTACAGCGTTTTCCTCGCCAATTAGCTGCGTTTCCGTCGAAGCTACTTGAGGAGTCTTTCCCGCGATAACCTTAGACTCTACGCCTCCAGCAGCATCAATGCTAACCGTCGTACTGCTCGGAGCCGCACCAGTTTCACGTCTCGTAGCCTGTCTCTTCGCTGCGCGGCCCTTCGCGTCCAAGAATGGACTCTCCATAATTTCTTGGTGAAATTCTTTCGGGACGCTTTCAATTGGCATCTTGCCTTGTTTCACCAGCGCCATAAGACGCTTAGCCTCTATCATACTAGGTGAAGGACGTCCTTTAGGACCAAACTCTCCACGAAGGTATACTTTGACGGCGTTTTCCCAGTCGGGGACGATAGGAGGCTTGCCGGAAGGCTTCGCCGCCGCAGTTGCTCTTTCAGCCGCTGCACGAGCTTGAGCTTGCGCTTGGGGACTTAGCGGACGCATCGCTGGAGGCGTGTCAGCCGATGGCGGTGGCGCCCCTCCCCCACCAGGCGGTGGAGGCGGTCCGGGTGGAGGCGGCGGCGCAGTACCAGGTCCTGGAGGAAGCTGCGGTGGAGCACCTGGCTCCATCGCCTTAAACTCTGTCGCAGGCGATAGCTTACTGCGCTCACCTTCCAAGGTGCGCCACGCTCTTTTTACCAATACGTTCGACACTTTGTAGCCCCTACCCGTTAGGACACGGCTTACAGCGATAACAGCGTGCAGTGGTGAGCCTAAAGCACCACGAGCTGCGTGGTAAGCTTCCCAGCCTGACACTCGATGATACCACGGCTTGGACTCTCCGATTGCGTAATCTATAAGCCGCGCGCCGGTCTTGTTTACAACTTCCTTGATGTCACCCCACGTTCGGAGTATTTGGCCAGCCTGCGCGGGCTTTGCATACTCATCCGCGGCTTTGACGACCTCTCCACGTATTTCCTCCCTCAACGTATGTAACGCCCTCGCCTTTGGCGTCTGACTAGCGGCGAGGCCGCCTTCATATAAGTGTTTGTCTATCAAGTCCTGCATCCAGCGCGCACTGTCAATACTAATCCGACGCCCCGCGATAATCTCACCTCCCAATTTCTGGAGCTTCAAGGCCTCGGACGGTTGCCATTTCTTCGACTCTTTAAAAAGTTCATTCAGTACAGGAATAGATGTTCCCGTCCTAAGCTGGACAAGTGGCTGCTGTGCAATCGGACCAAGCCGCTGCATAGCAAAGTCCCATGTCCTTGTCATGGCTTCATCACCAGCCACTAACTGCCCTTCGAGTCCTCTTTCGGATAGCTTAATGCCTTGCGACCGCGCGGCTTCGGCGATTTCCGGAACGGAACTTTCCAAGCGCGGGACTTCGACAACGGGCTTTCCCTTTTCGAGTTTGAGGCGTCCTGGAATGGAACCTTTACTTGGAAGACGTGCAATACGAGCCGTAGGCTCCAATGGATCTATAGCAGCTTCCAGGGAAAGTATAGCACGTGGACGCTCAATAGGACCAAATACCCGAGCGCCAGCTTTGCTAGTAGCGCCCACGACTTTTCCAGTGACCTTCGGCGCGGCAGCGTACACCGCGGCTTGTGCAAGTGCGCCGCCTATGTCGCCACGTCCAGCCTGCTCTCCAAGTCCTGCTGCAATTGGTCCCAATACGGGAAGCACCGCTGCACCAACACGCCCCGCAGCCTCTAAAGGACGCCCACCCTTTGCGGCTTCCCAAGCTTTACCAGCCTCAGCAATTTGGGGTTCAAGTAACCGCGTCGTGGCGACTCCAGCCGGCCCACCAATTCCCATGGCTATACTTTCGGCTGCTCCACTAGGTGGAGCAAGCATACCCGGAACAAAGCCCGCTATAGACTTGACCGCCTCCCATCCTTGTCCAAGTAAATGACTAGGGGTAAAACCGGCGTAAGGCTCTCTTGTAGGCTTTTCGCCTTCCGTACGGGCTTGCTTGTGGTACGCCGTAAGGATTCGACGCTTTGCTTCCGACGAAGCCGCTACAAAGCGGTCGTCCCGCAAAACATCCGCCAGTGGTCGTAGTTGTTGTTCGTCCGGCATAACTTGTTACGGTCGTGGTTGGAAGATAATACTTTCTGGCGACGGCTCCTTAGCGGCGCCCGGCGTAATGCCGCTGTAACCTGGCGCGAGTTCGGCATAGCCTTTAAGCCAATCGTGGAACACATCCACACCAGATTTAAGCGTGGCTGCATCCATTTTAGCTACATTTAACACGCTCTCAAAATTTTTAACCATTGTAATACTGCCACCACCGCGGGCGCCACCATGAACCATTCCCATACCAGACATGAGTAATTTGATATTAGCACGAAGCTTCTCAAATTCTGGTCCTTTACCATAAGTACCAGTCATGAATTCGTTCCACCTAGAAGCAAGAGGACCAAGTTGCCCTTTGGCATCGAGACCATCAATGGTACTTCTAACAACATCAGCATGTTTCATAATAGACCCCGCACGCATCGCCATATCCTTAATTTGCGCCGTAACATGCAAAGGCGTAACGCCGCCCTCAGCTAATTTAGCAGTCACAGCCTGAGCCAGAACCTTATTCCTTTGAATCAACGTAAAGTTCTTGGGATCGTCAAGTGACGCTTTAGCCCAAAAAGCAACTTCGGTTTCGGAAGGTGTAGGGTTATTAAGATTGAAAGTGGCTGCTGTAACCATTGTACGGTAGCGTTCTATAGAAGCCAGTTTACCACGTTCATCCGCGGTAGCCGTACCAGCCCTCTTTTTGGAGTCCAGCTCAACATACAATTGCTCCATCGACGGATGTATTGATTGTTTCCAAACAGCATAATCTGCGGCATCCCTACTTCTATTCTCCGGTCTTACTAGCCAAGCATTCATTTCCATTACTCCTTCCGGAAGCGAATGCAAAGCGCCACTCACACCAAGGTCTTTATCATATGTTCCCGTCTTGGTGTTAAATTGCATTACGCGAATCTGCCCATCAGGACCGCGGACATCCTTCGTTTCTGCAGCAATTGCAGGTGGCTGTTCGGGCCTGCGAAGGGCCTCAGCCTGCGCTGTTAGTTGTTCGGCGTGTGCCAAAGCTTGTTTAGCTTGTGCTCCTTGTAAAGCAATCGACTGCCTTTCTTTAGCCTGCTCCAGCTTCCTGGCTTCCTCCGCCTGCGCCATTTGCGTATACTTTGTAATCGCCGCTTGTACTCCTTGTCCTTCCGGTGTAGCCGAAGCCTTCATTATTTCTTCAGGATTCCCCGACATGAACGCTTGAAGAGTCTTAACAACTTTGGAAGTTTTCTTGTCGTCAGTGGCAATCCCTTCGGGGAGCTTCCCGCCACCTTTGAGCAAAAGTGTATACGCTGCGCTTTCCGACGCGGTTCGTCTTTTGTCCATTGACTCCTTCGCAAAGTTGCTTGCAAATTGGCTCAAAGATGAAATAGCTCCGCTAACGACCGCTCCAGTCCTTGCCTGCGGCGAACTATATTCATAAGGTATCTGCTGCGGCATTGCTTGACGCTGCTGCGGAGCCGCAGGCGGCAACGCCGCGGGCATTCCTGCACCGGCAGGCGCTCCCATGGGAACCGGAGGTGGCATCGCTCCAGCGCCAATGGCCCCAGGCTGCGCGGGCACCGACTGTGGACCTGCGCCAGCACCTTGGCCACCGCCAAGCGCGCGTCCCGTCATTGACATTGATTTGGCAATAGCATCCAGAATCGCTTTAATACGTTCTGGAGGAACTACGTTTTGCGTCGCACTTTGTGTAACATCAGGCATGGTTAGCCTTCCTCAAATGTTCTCAATCACGGCGACCTGCGCCGTGAAGGTCCCGCTCGAACAGGTGGCGTCGATGTCAATGTACCAAGTAGCCGTCGAGGCAATCGCCGCTGTCGCCGGGGCGCCAATCAATTGCGGAAGCACGACCGCTCCGGCGGTGGCGACCCCTGCCGCCTGCACGCTCGTTG
>Ga0315284_10000245_pt1 | contig 74877 bp, 75 predicted proteins | sample YL17G09_16_MG_FD_203696 | JGI IMG/M metagenome (GOLD analysis project Ga0315284, IMG submission 203696) | Sediment microbial communities from Yellowstone Lake, YNP, Wyoming, USA - YL17G09_16 | ecosystem: Environmental > Aquatic > Freshwater > Lake > Sediment | place: USA: Wyoming | collected...
ATATTCAGCTGGAAGGAGCAAAAGAGCACTTATTGCTTACCGCATAGGCAAAGAGCGAGAAGTCCATCTTTGATTATATCGCCAGTTTATCCGGGAGTAATTATTTTGGGAGCGTAGAACTTATCTCTTCTCAGGGAGGAGCGGAAGCTATCAAGTTTACACTGCGATGCAAATTAAGATAGGAATAATCAAAGAAAAATTAAAAAATCGACTAATCCTTCAAGGGCTCTCCAGGGAAAAAAAGATCATTGCGATTATTCTCCTTATCCTGGTGGGTTTCCTCTTGTATCAATCGCTGCTTGCCAGCCAGTTTTTGAGATTAAAGGCAACTGACTTTCAATTTAGCTCTTTAAAAAAACTCTTCAATTTTTACAACCACCTCCTTAACCGTACTGATGTTTTAGCCACTGAGGCCAAAGAAAAAGAAAGGGATATGGGGCGCATTAGAAAGAGTTTTATCGACGAAGAAGAACTGCCGAATTATTTTACCGATTTAAGAAGTATGGTTAAATCAGAGAATTTAACCATCGCCAGTTTAGATTTTAAGCCGCAAGAGCTGGTTAAGGATGCGAAAGGAAAGACGCTGGAATATGTTAAGATGCTGCCTTTGGATATTTCTCTCAAAGGGAATTACTTTAATCTGATGTCTTTGCTCTATAAATTAGAAAGCGCTACCCCGATTTTCGAGATAAAGTCAGTGCATCTAAAACAAGAAAATTCCGAATCGTTCGATGTCTCTATGGATATTTCTTCTACCGTCTATATCTTAAGTAAAGGTATTCAGAGATGAAAGGATATAATCTAATATTTATTTGCTTAATTTTATTTTTCTTAAGCCTCGCATGCCAAAAGCGCCAGGCGGCTAATCTTCCCAAGCCCAACATACAAACAAAGGCAAAAGCAGAAGAACTGGAAAGACAAGAGACGGAATCTTTATTGCGGGGATTAAAACAGAAGAATCCCTTCAGGCCCGACCATGCAGTGGGGTCTTTTACCGCCACCGGACAAAGCGAAAATGTGCTCAATGGAATCTTCTGGGATAGCCAAAGGTCACTGGCGATTATCGCAGATACGGTGGTTGCCGTAGGCGATTACGTCGAAAACAAAAAGGTAATACGCATAGAGAAAGACGCGGTATTTTTAGATAACCAGGGCAAGGAAGAAATCCTCAGACTTGAAGCTGCGTTACCCGAACCAGAGCGTGAAGGAGCGCCTTAATGGAGAAAGAAAAGAGAAGGGACTTGCGTATTAGCGTATCTGGACCATACACCGTAAGATTTCTCATTAGTAAAGCAAATAAAATCTTTAGCCTGCAGCGAAAAAAAGTTGCTCATGCCCGAAACCTTAGTGTCGGTGGCATGTTTATCGAACTACCCGCCCTCAAAGAGAAACAGATGCAGAGGATTATTGCCGGCAAGGATAAATTAATCCTGGAGTTAGAAACTCCGGGAAGCAAAACTCCCATCTGCATTAAAGGCAAAATTACGCGATTAGAAAAAAGGGATAAATTCGGCAAGCCCGTTTACGTAGCCGGGCTTTCCTTTGAGGGTATAAAAGAAAAGGATAGGGAAGAGGTTCTGCGCCAGTTAGTTAATATCTGTCTTAAAAGTGGTTGTAGGATAGCAGATTAACGCCTATTGCTTATAGGCGCTGAGTCAGGCTGAAGAGGAATCTGGATTCGGTTTTGACCATCTGGCGGTCATGCTCCAAGATCGAGAGAAGCAATGCCGAATCTTTTTTATTTTTTAGTGCAGCCAAGGTTTGATTAAGGGAGCGGTATAATTTTTCGAGAATTAAAGTTCTCGCGCGCAGTCTTCTTTTCGCAACTTCGGGTTGAATAAATTTTAAGAAATAAAGGCTTAAATCCAGGCTAAATTGCGGGCGTTTAAAATCCAGGAAACTCGCTCTTAATAATTCGTTGAATCTGGCATGCCCCTTAGCGGTTAATTCGTAGACAAGGCGTTGCGGCCACCTGCCCTCTTTGCCGGTTTTTTTCTTAAGTAACCCCTTATTCTCTAATATCTTTAAAGGATAATATATTGATTTTGCATCTACGCCGATAAAAGGAGAGAGGATAGTGCGTAGTTGTTTTTTTATTTCGTAGCCGTGTTTGGGGCTTTCTTTTAAAAGGCCTAAAAATAAAAGTTCCTGCGTGATCATTGTACCAGGCCTATCTTTCTGAATTTTTCGTATCGGCGTTTGCGCAGCTGTTCGTAAGAGGTGCCCAGCAACTCATTTAAATTTTTCTTGATTACCTCTTTTAATTCTTGGGCCATCTTGGGGGGATCGCGGTGTGCTCCACCCTGCGGCTCAGGGATTATACCGTCGATGATACCCAGCCCTAATAAATCGTTTGCGGTTAATTTTAAGACACTGGCAGCTTCCGCAGCCTTTGCGCTATCCTTCCAGAGGATTGCCGCACAGCCCTCAGGAGAAATCACGGAGTAATAGGCGTTTTCTAAGACAAGTACGCGGTCCGCTACCCCTACGCCTAAGGCGCCTCCCGAACCTCCCTCGCCGATGACGACGGAGATAATTGGAGTCGCCAAGGTACTCATTTCTCTTAAATTCAGTGCGATTGCCTGTGCCTGGCCCCTTTCTTCGGCGCCGATTCCCGGATAAGCGCCCGGAGTATCAATAAGGATGACCATGGGAAGATGAAATTTTTCTGCCAGCTGCATGAGTCGCAGTGCCTTGCGATAACCCTCGGGGTGCGCGCAGCCAAAGTTACGCATGAGGTTTTCCTTAGTATCCCTTCCTTTTTGATGGCCGAGGATCATAATTTTTTGATGGTCTAATTTTGCCAGCCCGCCGATAATTGCCTTGTCGTCGGAAAAATTCCGGTCTCCGTGCAATTCCACAAAATCGGTGGTCATCATATTGATATAATCTTTAGTATATGGCCTTTGGGGATGGCGGGCGATCTGGACCCTCTGCCAGGCAGTTAGATTTTGATAGGTTGAGCTCTTGAGCTTCTCCAACTTTTCTTCGAGGCGTCTTATCTCAGAGGCGAGGTCTATCTTTTTACCGGAGGTAAAGCTCTTCAGTTCATGAATTTTCTTTTCTAATTCCAAGATGGGTTTTTCAAAATCAAGTCCGTTCATATTCGTAATATTATTCGTTTTTGGTTAAGCGTTACTCGACAATGGCGACTTCCGTCCCCGTCGGCACAATCGTATATAATTCTTCTACGTCCTGGTTGGACATGCGCACACAACCTTGCGTCACTTGTTTGCCTAAAGTTGCGGGTTCATTCGTGCCGTGGATTCCGTAACCCGCCAGATCAAAACCCATCCAGCGGCTTCCTAAGATATTTTCCGGGCTACTCGCAGGGATAGCCGTGCCATCCTTAAACCAGGTAGGATCGACGAGTTTATTGACGATTTTGAAATTACCGACAGGCGTGGAATTATTTATGCCGGTAGATACAATATAAGTCTTGATGATTTCCTCGTCTGCTTTTAAGATGAGCGTACTTTGTGATTTATCTACGAGGATACTAAGTGGGCGATTGAAAATTTTTATTTTTTTTCCCGGCAATATTTTATTGCTCTTGAGATTATTAGAGCGCAGGATTAAATCCGCGGTGGTATTAAATTTCTTGGCAATCTTAGCCAGGGTATCTTTAGGCTGGATTTCATAAGTAATGGATTTTTCGGTAAGGGTGGGAGAAAATAATAACCTGATATTTAAGTCTTCTAATTTTTTTTGCCAGCTGGATACCAGATTAGAATTCGGCGCCTCAGTGATCAATTTTTGGTATATCGTCCTTGCCTCTTTGAGATTCTGTCTCTCTTCAAAACTTTTGGCGAGGGAGAGCATTTCCGCGATATTATCGGTCTTCTGAAGCCTCGCCATATATTTGATGCCAAGTATAGAGACGAGAATGATAACTATCACCACCAAGCCTAGATATAATATTTTTTTCATAATTATGATCACTTCCTCCTTTTAACCAGCCTTCCTTAAAAAGGCAACGCTAATCCCAAAAAGCATTCCCACCAAGACCTCAATGGGAGTGTGTCCAATGAATTCACGTAATCTGTCTTCTTTGATTTTACCCTGCCAGTATATATCCTCCATGATCCGGTTTAAGATCTGTGCTTGTTTTCCGGTTGCTCTCCTTACCCCTTGCGCATCAAACATCACCACAATGGCAAAGGTAGCGGCTAAGGCAAAGGCTACAGTCTGAAAGCCGTAATCTAGGCCTACAGACGAGGCTAAGGCTGCGGCACCCGCAGCGTGGCTAGAAGGCATTCCCCCTGTGCCGATAAACCAACGGAAATCAAACCGCTTCCCTTTGATTGCGGAGATAGTAACCTTTAATGCCTGCGCCAGAAACCATGCCGTAAGGGTAGTGGTTAAGACGTGGTTTCTTAACAACTGAAGGAATATATCTTTCATTTTATGGGGCGGGAGTAACCTCTATTTTAATCTTTGCAGGATATGTGGGATTGCCATCTTTGGTCAGGTAGCCGCGATTGCCTTCCTCTATCTCTTTATTCTCGATTTTTTTGATTAAATGCGTTTTTACCTTGCTTATCTGCAACTTTAATTCTCGAACCGCCTTTTTCAGCTCTTTGACCGACCTAAAACGCGCTTCCAGCGCAATCTTTGCTTTCATAACCTCTTCTACCTGGGCGGTTAGCTGCTCTTGGTTTTGCTGGAGGCTAACCTTTTCTTGCTGTAATGCTGCCAAGGAGCTATTCAGTTCTTCGATTGTCTTCTGCGCTTTTTGCAGTTGCCCTTCGACGCTGGAGAATTTCTCCTGGTTAATGCGAAGCGTTTCTTCGGCGGCTCGTTTTTCCTGCAAAATCTTTTGCTTTTCCTGTATTTGGAGATCTAATTTCTGGGTGAGTGTTATTTTTTCGTTTTCTAACTGGGATAGTTGGTTTTTTACCTGCTCCAGATTTTTTAAAACCTCGTATTTTTCCTTAACGGTGAGAATATAACTGTAAGAGGTAAATAGAGCCACACCGGATAATAATGCGATAACTATGGGAACAGCGTGTTTCTTAAGCATAAAACACCCCTCCAGGCTAGGTTTTCGCCTTAAAGAAAATCATTTACATTATATAATAGGCGGCTTAAAAAGCAAGTGTTTTCCCTCAAATTCCTTACCATTTTGCAAGGGAAGTGGTATAATTGTAGAGAAAGGAAGAACTGTTTTTTATAACGGGGGAGAAAGGTAACTCTATGCTCAGGCCAATTAAAACTTTTTTTCGAAAACTTAAGCCCTTTGATAGACGCAAAGACAATCGCTTTCCACTCCACTTTTATTTACAATGTGTCTGCGTTTATACTCAAGCAGGCCAAAGGCAAGAGGTTCAGTCCCATATCAAAAATATTTCAAAAGGCGGGCTTCTCATAACCACCAGTGAAACTACGATTCATCCTGGCAAGGAAGTGGAGATTCGTTTTCAATTGTCCCATCAAGAGGAAATGCATTCTATTCATGGTAAAGTATTAAGGAGTTATCGCAAGGACTACTCGAGTTGGCATTATTTAGCTATCCAGTTTCATAACCGGGAAGAAGAGAGCGTTAAATTGTTACTGGCTTTTGCTTCCAAAGAATCTTAATCAAAGAGAAATGGCAAAAAACAATCCACCTGGGCACAGATAAAATTAGCAGTGAAAATCTCAATTATACCAGCAAAGGCATTGATACAGGAGAAAGGTTGATATTTCAATTTCAGAATACACAACTGGGAACCGTATCTGTAGGTTCTCAAGAGAAAAAAAGAAGAACCAAAAGAAAAGAAAGAGCCAAAGAAAAACCTTGGTCCTTAAATAAAGCTTAACTTTTATATCTATGCATCCGCTTTATCATCTGGGCACTAAGGACATTGGGGGAGAGATGATAGAAGGAAAACCCCAAGAGACTAAGTGGTATTTTAAAACTTATTGGATAGTTATTGCTTTTTTATGTGTAGGCCCACTGGCTCTGCCATTAGTCTGGTTTAATCCTCATTTTAGCCAGAAAAAGAAGACAATCGTAAGTATTATAACTATTATTCTAAGCTGGTATTTAGGCTTTTTACTTATTAATTCCCTGAAGTCTTTAAAACAATATTACGGGATAGTCTTTCAGAAGAACCTCTAATTGCTTGAGTAGATGAATAAAAAACAATTAATAGTTGCTTGGGGTTTAGTTGCTTATATTGTCGGAGGGTTAGTTGTAGTAATTTCTAATTTAGAAACTTTTATTAAAATACTTCTCTCTCAACACCATCTTTTAATGCCTGTCTATAAGACATACAGCATTATTTTACTTGTGGGCATTGCAATGATTTATTTTTTAAGGAATAAGAAGAAATGAAATCCTATACTCAATATTTATGGTTTAATACTAAAAAGAGGCAAGAGTTTATAAATATAACTCCGCAGGTGGAAGAGGCGGTTAAGAAAAGCGGAGTTAAGGAAGGGCTTTGTCTTGTTAATGCAATGCATATAACCAGCTCGGTTTTTATCAACGATGATGAGTCCGGATTACATAGTGATTTCAGTGTCTGGTTGGAAAAGTTTGCACCATATGGAAAAGATAAATACCAGCATAACCTTAGTGGTGAAGATAACGCAGATGCTCATCTAAAAAGGACAATAATGGGTAGAGAGGTGGTAGTGGCGATTACTAATGGTAAGCTTGATTTTGGTCCGTGGGAACAGATATTCTATGGAGAGTTTGATGGTCAGCGTAAAAAGCGGGTTTTAATAAAGATAATAGGAGATTAAGACGCTGAAGGAGAAATGAAGGAAAAACAATTAATAGTTGCTTGGGTGATTAGGTAATGATTTAAAGGCAACTCTCTAAAATAGGGGGTTGCCTTTTTGGTTTAAAAGGAGGTGTGGGATGAGAAATAATTTGTTAATAGTTTTTGTTCTATTGACTATAATATTTTCAAATTTATCCGGTGTGGGTTTTTGCGAAACCAGAGCCGACAAGACTCTACAGAATGATATTTTGAGCAACATGGTAATTATAAATAAGGAAACAGGCGAGCCCATACATGCTGAGATAATATCGCAGAAAGTTTTGAAAGTTGTCAATAATCAAGAAACAGGGCAATGGGAAGAAACTTTGGAAGAGTGGGTAGTCAGTTTTGCCGGGAAAGAAGTGTCTTATATTATTAAAACAGTCCCCAGCGTTCAAGGTGGCGTAGATTATACCATTATACCTAAGCAGGTAGCCGAGAAGCTCGGTCTTTTAGGAAATTAAGTTTTGATTCCCCTTCTTTTTATTGTCATTTTCCAAAAAGTTGGAGGAGATCCTAACGGACTTACATTGTGAACGCAATACAACATTTGAGTTTGATTTAGTAGTCAGCCTGCCCTAAATCCAATACCATTTTGAGATAGAAGTGGTATAATCTGATAAAGGGAAGCCATATGGAAGAAACATATCTTACAAGAAAAGGTCATCAGAAATTAATCGAGGAACTGGAATATTTAAAAACGGTAAAACGCAAAGAGCTATCTAAAGCAATTGGGGAGGCAAGGGCTCATGGTGATATCTCCGAGAATGCGGAATACGATGCTGCGAAAGACGCACAAGCTTTCAATGAGAAAAGAATCGTAGAATTGGAAACAAATCTTACCTCATGTCGTATCCTCGATGATGAAAATATGTCTCAGGATGAGGTTTTGATAGGAGCGACAGTGTGGCTGAAGGATTTAGGCAATGATGAAGAGCTAGCATATACCTTGGTTTCAGAGATTGAAGCGGATTATTCGCAGAATAAGATTTCCATCTCTTCCCCTGTAGGTAAAGGACTTCTCAACCATAAAGTTAATGAAATAATTGAAATTAAAATACCCATCGGTTTTCTCAGATACAAAATATTAAAAATCTCAAGAGAGTAACCAAAGTAATTTGGTTTTGCGGTACCGGGAGCAGTTTAAGTAACTCACCATTATACCCATTCCCCTCAGGGCTGGACATAACCGTTCAGCCCTTTTTATTTGTAAAATAGTTAGTTAGATTTGACCACCCCTTGTTATAATCTGAAACCCGCTCGCTAAATTGCTTACAATTTTGAAATCCCCTACCATTTTGGAATGGAAGTGGTATAATTAGGGAAAAGGAGGAGAAATGAAAATAGCCCTAGTAATTATAATAGTATTGGTAGTTGGTTTATTATTGTGCAAGAAGTTTTGTAAATCTTGTTGCAAAACTGATAAGAAAGAGTAGGTAGGGTAGCTGTTCTTAGAATCTGGAATACTCACCCGCCCCAAAGCGACCGCAGGGAGTCCTAAAGCGAAGCGTAGGATAAAGGAGCAGTTTAGGTAACAGTTGATGCTTATTTCTTGACAAGGGACTTTTATGAGGTATACTGTAAGTGGAGGGTGGGTAGGAAAAAGATACATATAGTTAACCATCCTTCTAAAGCAAGAGTGAGGCTGTGAAATCAAATAGTGAGCCTCGTGAGGTTACAGAGTTGAAGAGATAGCCTCGCAATACTCTTGCTTCTTTTTTTATATGCTCCTTAAAAATTCCCCACCACAATCCTTTAAATAACCTAAAATCCCTGTTAGATTTCTCCACTTTTTACGTCTATTAGAGGGTTGCTCAAAACTCAGGTTTTTGTAATTTTTAGACCCGCTCACTAAATTGCTTGCAATTTTGGAATTTGTGATAAAATATGATGTAAAGGGTTTTTGGTTGGAGTAAAACAAAAGGGGGAACAAAAATGAAACTACAGAGTCCCAGGATAATGATGTTTGTCTTAATAGGAGTATTATTTTTAAGTGTTTCTTCTGTATGTGCTGAGACTGCGGAAGAAGATTACAACCGCGGACTTGTCTATGACGAACAAGGCAACTTGCCCCAAGCCATATCTGATTATACCAAGGCCATTGAAATCAACCCTAACGATGCGAAGGCCTATTTCAACCGCGGGGCTGTTTATACCAAACAAGGCAACTTTACCCAAGCCATCTCTGACTGTACCAAGGCCATTGAAATAAATCCTAACTATGCAGAGGCCTATAACAACCGCGGAGCTGCCTATACCAAACAAGGCAACTTTACCCAAGCCATCTCTGACTGTACCAAGGCCATAGAAATCAACCCTAATATTGCAGAGGCCTATTTCAACCGCGGACTTGTCTATGACAAACAAGGCAACTTACCTCAGGCTATCTCTGACTATACCAAAGGCATTGCAATAAACCCTAATATTGCAAATGCCTATTACGGCCGCAGCCTTGTCTATGACAAACAAGGCAACTTACCTCAAGCTATCTCTGACTGCACCAAGGCCATTGAAATAAATCCTAACTATGCAGAGGCCTATAATAACCGCGGTAAAGTATATTATGAAGAAGGCAACTTTACCCAAGCCATCTCTGACTATACAAAAGCCATAGAAATCAACCCTAACGATGCGAAAGCCTATAACAACCGCGGACTTATCTATGACAAACAAGGCAACTTACCTCAGGCTATCTCTGACTATACCAAAGGCATAGAAATCAACCCTAACTATGCAGGGACCTATAATAACCGCGGCGTTGTCTATTATTTTGCAAAAGAATATGACAAGGCCTGGGCAGATGTGCATAAAGCAGAAGGATTAGGATATACGGTTCATCCTGGATTCCTCAATGCACTTAAAAAAGCATCAGGAAGGGATAGGTAGATAACTTATTCCAAAATAAAAGAGCAGTTTAAGTAACACCATCATATCCCACAGGGCTGGACTTAATTGTTCAGCCCTTTTTATTTGTAAAATAGTTAGTTAGATTTCCCCACTTTTTACGTCTATTAGAGGGTTGCTCAAAACTCGGGTTTTTGTAATTCCATGAATAATGGGGAGATGAATGATGGGTGGATGAATGATGGGGAGATTGACTTTCTAACTCTCTGTGATAGAATATATTGCAGAGGGTTTTTGGTTGGAGTAAAATAATCCGAAGAGGAGGAGAAGATGGAAAAGAAGATTTCTACAGGAGTTATTTTATTTGCCTGGCTCTATCTTTTATCGGGATTAGGTTGCATCGCAGGAATTATAGTGCTCAAAAGCAAATTAGCAGCATATCCCGGCCTATACCCCAGTAGTTACTATTATGTAGCCCAATTTCATAATGTTATAGGTTCAATTTTATATCTCGTAGCCGGAATAGGGTTATTGAAATTATTAAAATGGGCAAGGATGTTTACTATCGTTATTAACATTCTATTTTCAATATTTTCCTCTATAACCTTTTTTATTTATACCCGCCCCTATCTTATTCCTTATTTTATGAGGTTGAATAGGAATAAATCCGCATTGTTAACTAATATAGGCCAGATAATGGTCTATGCATGGTTATTACTTGTTATTTATTACTTTACCCGTCCCAAAGTAAAGGAGCAGTTTAAGTAACATATCATCATAACTAATCCCACAAGGGCTGGACTTAACCGTTCAGCCCTTTTTGTTTGTAAAATAGTTAGTTAGATTTCCCTACTTCCTGCGTCTATTGTGGTAGAAGGGTTGTTTAAGGCTCAGCCTTTTGAAAAATAGCACATAATCGTTCTTTGACAATGTGGTTATTTATTGAGAAGCTGTTTTAGAAGCCCTCGGATAAACCTGATTTTACTCTTTTGTTTAGTTTTAACAGCGGTAATGGCAATGGCTAATATGCTGATATGAGCTAAGGTGCAGTGATTGCTGACAGCATTTAGCCTAGTGAGCATAGGTCGTTGCATATAGAAGTTAAGCAGGCGTGAGAATCCCCGTTCACTGCCGGATTGCATCTTGTAAATCTTCTTAAAATAGTCAGAAGTGGAGTTGATGGCTGAAGAGCGATAGCTCTTGTCTATTCTAGTATAGGCATAGCAGCCGCCTTTGGAAAACTTCGGATGATTGACCGGACATTGATGGTTGTATTTCTCTGCAAAGCCTTTTAAGTGAATGACGGGACAGACAAATTTCCTTCTGATTCTGCCTCTGTCTTTGAATTTGCCCCAAGGGCACATCTCAAGGCCGGCGATACAGACCCTGGTGTTATGTTTGGTGAATTTAATATCTTGTTTTTTAGTCCTTGGATTAAGAGGTATGAAGTCTTTGGCTTTTAGCGAGCACCTTATATATCTACGGATATATTCGGTATCGTGAGCTGCGTCAGCAAGGATTCCCCTAGGGCTGCATTTAAGATTATTTTTTAGTTCTTTGAAGGCTTGGACAGTAACCGTGCACTCAGATACATTAGCAGGCAGGGTTTTTTCAAATACAGGCAGCTCGCTTAATGAATCAAAGATAACGTGATTGCGATAGCCCCAGAAGTAGGTAATTTGCCTGGTGTTTCTGCTGGATGTTTTAAAGAATTCTAACTGTTGCTCTTTGGAATACTTAGCTTTATTTGTTGTTGTCATAACGCCTAATCGTGCATCAGGGTCGCCCTGAGGGAATTTAGTTTTATCGAATTTCCTCTCAACGAAAATCTTGGGGTTATTTTGTTTGACCCAGGCCACAATAGCCGTTGAGTCTATGGAAAGATACTTACCGCTAATAACACCCAGCTCGATGAGGGTTTTAAGCTGGGCATTGCGGATCTCCTGCAATAGCTGGTTTGGCATCTTATGCAGGAATTCCTCAAAGCGATGCCGTGAAGGAATGCGTTTATCAAAACCTAAGATGTAGGCTATACCCAGATTGCTTGATAATTCAAAGGATAACTCTGATAACGTCTTTATAGCCTTAAGGTTCTTATAAACGAGAGCCCGGCATATGGATTGTCGGGAAAAAGGCCTTCTGCCTGTTTTAGGCAGTTGTTCTTTAATCTTGGATAAATCCAGATGTTCGAAGATAGATTCATAAAGATTATAGTTTGCCGGGTAAAACAGCAGTTTTTCCCTGAAGAATTTAGGCATTATGGCCTCCTGTAATTTTGAGCAAACCACAAGTAAATTGGGTTACTGCCAAGATACTACAGGAGGGTTGAGGTGAGATCAAGTTAGACGATAAATTGTTAACAATATGGGAGTGTTGCTCAAAACAAAGAAATCACCTCCACTAGTTAATTTGGGGCTGATTTTAAGCCAAAATCAGCGAAAAGGCGGATAAGTTGATTACTTCTCCGACGAGGAAATAAGTGGAGGTGAGATTGAAATCAGAGAATCAAATTCTCCGACGAGAAAATAGTTTTGAGCAAGGCTCCTATTATAGTAGGAGGTGGTCGATGTTAGCCAAGGTAAGTAGTTTCGGTATATCGGGGATTGAGGCCTATCCCGTGGAAATTGAAATAGACATATCACTGGGCCTGCCTACAGTCAATTTAATCGGGCTGCCGGATTTAACCATCCGGGAGAGCAAAGAACGTTTAAAACCAGCGATTAAAAATAGCGGATTTCACTGGCCGGCAGAGCGAATCACGATTAACCTTACCCCTTCAGACATAAAAAAGGAGGGAGCATCTTTTGACCTGGCAGTGGCACTGGGGATACTGGCAGCCTCCGATCAATTAGATGCAGAAAGATTGAAAGAATACACCATATTAGGAGAGCTTGCTTTAGGCGGCGAGGTAAAGCCGATAAGAGGAGTTTTGTCTATTGTTAGTGCCATGACCAAATGGAAAAAGCAAAAGATCATCGTCCCTTACGATAATGCCAGAGAGGCGAGTATAATGCCAGAGATTAAAGTTTATCCGGTAACAAGGCTTAAACAGGCAGTACAATTTATCCACGATCCCGAATCCATCAAGCCGTTGAGTATTCAAGTCGATGAATTACTAAGCAGTATCGTGGTAAATAATTTAGATTTTTGCGAGGTTAAAGGCCAATCTCTGGCAAAGCGCGCCTTGGAAGTTGCAGTTGCCGGCGGGCACAATGTGCTGATGATTGGGCCACCGGGCTCAGGAAAGACCATGCTTGCCAAGAGAATTGCCACAATTATGCCGCAGATGGCCTTGGAAGAGGCCTTGGAGGTAACCAAGATTCATTCCGTAGCCGGAACCTTGCCTTTAAAGGACGGTATCTTAACCCAGCGTCCGTTTAGGGCTGTCCACCATACCATTTCCTATGCCGCCTTAGTCGGAGGTGGCTCTTTCCCTCAGCCCGGCGAGATAAGTTTGAGCCATAACGGCGTATTGTTTCTTGATGAATTGCCCGAATTCCACCGCGACTGCCTGGAGGCATTAAGGCAGCCGCTGGAGGATGGATATGTGCGGGTTTCGCGCGTGAAAAAATCAGCTTTATTTCCCGCTTCTTTTATGCTCGCCTGTGCGATGAATCCCTGTCCCTGTGGTACACAATACAAACGTAAAAACCTCTGTCGGTGTTCAACTACCCAAATAGCAAGATATCGTGCAAAAATCTCTGGACCGTTGTTAGATAGGATAGATATCCATATAGATGTCCCAGCTGCCAGATACCAGGACTTAACCAGCAACCTCCCTGCGGAAAGCTCCGCTCAGATTAAAGCAAGGGTCGAAAAGGCGCGCGAAGGTCAAAGAGAACGGTTTAAGGGCGAAGGTATTTTATGTAATGCTTTAATGAGTCATAAGCAGGTAAGAAAGTTTTGTACATTAGGCAAGGAGGAAAGCGAATTACTAAAAATGGCTATGGCTGAGCTTGATTTCAGTGCAAGGGCGTATGACAAGATATTGAAAGTTTCAAGAACAATTGGTGACCTTGCTGGATCAGAACAAATTAAAACAGAACACCTATCAGAAGCGATACAATACAGGAGTTTGGATAGAGATTTCTTCCTTTAAGCCAAGAATAACTTTGAGTTTTTCTTCCGTTCTTCTGTAAGGCTTCCTGTTTTTTTATTTCCCAATTATATACTGTTGTTTCGCTAACGCCTAATCTCTCAGCAATATCTTTCATTGTAAGCTGCTTATCAAAACATATCTGCGTTATCTCCCGCATTTATTACCTATATTTAAAGAGAGTATTTTATCATAGATGTTTTTGGCAATGAGAGAATATCCAAAATCATTAGGATGAAAACCATCGCTCGATCTCACATTTAAACCATCTCTTTGTGCTTTTACAAAGGTAACTTCATTATCAATAACCGGCACATTAAGTTTGGCATAAATCTTGTCGAGAACAACGTCTGCATTACCCCAAGGGTTACCATAGTGGTACTTCATAAATAGAATGGCAGCGTGATAATCCTTAGCAATTCGCACCATCTCTGCTATATTATAGTTAAGACAATAATAAAACGCTTGCGAGCGCACAGGATCACTAGAATAAAACGGGAAGCCTCTGCTTCTTGATACCTCGTTCCATCCGATATCGGGAGGCGTAACCAACTTAGAATGATACTTAAAGACTTCCGAAATCAGCACTAGCTTTAAGAACCGGTATAAATGTATCCTATTAAGTAACAACTCCAATTTTAAAAATTGCCTTTTTAGAAGACTTGCAGTATAGAATTTTATTATATTGCTTTCTTCGAGGTTCCAGGGATCGTTAATACCAATCATTACTACAACCATATCTGGTCTATACGTTAGGGTATCTTTTCTGAACTTATTTAATACTTTTGACGAATTCGTTCCTGGCACGCCTAAATTTACCACTTCAAATTTGGTGCATAATCCACTATTATCTAGTAACTTTTGGAGCTGGCTAGGATAACTAAATTTTTCCACATCGCTCGATCCTTCTCCATAAGTGCTAGAATCACCTAAACACAAAATCTTATAGGTATTGCTGCTATTCTTATATTCCTTTTTTATCGCTAATTCTGCTATCAATCCAGAAATCATGAAAAACCCTTCAATCAAGAAAACAGAAATAAACAGAGAGAAAAGTATTAATAATATTTTCTGTGTTAAGTATTTTGGACGCATAAATTTGTTCCTATAAAATTTTCAGTATTCTGCTTTTTAAAATTAATTTTGCTACCAAATTCAAAACCAATAAAGCAAAAAAAGAAGGACACCTATCCTTCTTAATTATACCAGTTCTATTTCAAAACGGTAAGGAATTTCACTTCACAACAAACTCAAGATATGGACATTCAAGGGGCATAGCTGAACCAATAGCCATGACCAAGCTAAACTTCAATAAATTCCCTCACCCTATCCAAATTCTTCCCCTCAGGCTTAATATTCCTAATCTCCCAATTAATCACAGTATCCTCAGTAACTCCAAGCTCAGAGGCAAGCTCTCTGATAAACAGACCTTTATCCATCCTTGCCTTTCTTATCTTTTCACCTAAATTTCGAGGGTTTTTTGGGTATTTAGGGTTAAATTCATTCAAATTAAGGCTTATTTCAAGGATATAAACCAGGGGCAAAATGTTGTCATTCTGTACATCATGGATGTCCATGTGGTTACTACACCGACCCGAAAAGGACCTGCCGTTGTAATTCCACCAAGGTCCAGAATTATCTGGCCAAAATCTCCGGACCACTTTTAGACCGGATTGATATCCAGGTTGAGATTGCTGCCTTAAAATACCGAGAACTAACTGATACCAAAGAAGAAGAGTCATCTCGCGATATCAAGACCCGCGTGGAAAAGGCACGCCGTCTTCAACAGGAGCGGTTTAAGTCAGAAGGGATATTTTACAATGCCTCAATGAATAATCGCCTGATAAAAAAATACTGCGAGCTTAATCCAGAGGCAAAAGAGCTCTTAAAGATGGCAATGATGGAACTGAATTTTTCAGCGCGCGCCTTTGATAAGATTTTAAAGGTTTCTCGTACGATTGCCGATTTGGCAGGTTCGGAAACTATCCTTGCCCTACACATCTTGGAGGCAATACAGTACAGGAGTCTGGATAGGCGCTGGTAAATATGAATATTTAGTTTAATCAGCCTAGTTATTTTTTCTTTCGCTAACTATACGTTCTATGCTATCGCGAGATAAAGTAACGGTACCTGTACTGCTGCCAACATTTATTTCTAAAATTATATCATCTTCGGTTTCTCTTTTTATTCTTCCTTCTATAAGGCGTCCGTTTTTTAGATACACCATGTCAAGCGCAGGAGATATTATTTTATCACTGGCAAAACCTTTCAATTCTTTTATATCATAAATGGTTTTTTCTATAAAAAAATACCTTTGCGCAGATAACCCCTTTGCTTTTTCAAGCGCCGCTAATGCACCTACGGAGTCACCTAGGTTTCTATGTATACTCGCTAAGGTTAAATAGGCCCCTCGATAATCAGGATTAATAGTTAATGCCTTATCTATAAGTTCTTTTGCTTTAGCGTAGTCTCCAATCCCATTATAGGCGTAGGACATATCAGCCAGCAGAAAAGGGTCGTTAGAGTTTTCCGAAAGTTTATTTTGGCAAAAATATATCTCCCTACGGTATTCTTCAAGCGCCTCTTCTGTCCGTCCCTGCTCTCTATAAATATCCGCTAGGTCATTATGCACATTGGGATAGGCGGGATGCGCATTAATTATATTTTTATATTCTGAAACAGCCTCGCTTAACCTGCCGCTATCTCTATATACGCTGGCCAGACTATAACGGATATTTACATTTCCGGGGTTTAAGCTTAAGGCCTCCTTCAAAAATGGTATCGCCTCGTTGTAGTTTTCAAGATTCATAAAAGCCAAGCCTAAATTATTAAGAAGGGTGGAATCATTCCTATTTATTGAGAGAGCCGCTTTATATTCATCGATAGCTTTTTTAAAAATTTTTTTTTCAAAATAAATATCTCCGAGCAGCTTATGAGCTAAAAAGAATTTATTATTTAGGCGAATAGCCTCATTTAGCATAGCCTCGGCTTCAGCATATTTATGATCGGTATAGCAAAAATATCCGAGCACGTAGCGGGCGAAGAGAAAATCCGGGTTAATTTGTAATGCCTTATTTAATAATTCGTGCGCCCTTAATTTATCTCCTATTGAAAATGCCTCTACGCCAGCATTTATAAGCTGAGCCACATATTCGAAAGAAGTATAATTTATTAAATCTTCAATTTCTGGGTTATCCGGAGCAATGGCCTTCGCCTTCTTTAATATATCTATTGCCTCCTGGTACAATTCGTGTCGAAGATACATGTGCGCTAACGCCTTGTAACCCCAGAGAAAACGGCTATCAAGCTGGATTGTTTTCTTGTATTCCTCTATCGCTTTATCTTCTAACTTTTCATTCAAGTAAGCATTGGCCAGGCCGTAATGAACCAGGGCAACCGAAGGATTAATCTTAAGCGACTTACTAAAATAACCGATAGCCTCTTTGAATAAGTTCTGTTTATAATAATTATTTCCACGATTGTAATAAAACGCCGCTAGCTTGTTTTTACCTAACAATATAAAAACCGCCAGCAAAACCAAAAGAATTAATAGCTCAGATATCTTTTTCATCTAAAATGTTTATCAACTACCTTAAATTAGCACGTCTTTGTAAACCCAGATATCCATTATCTCGCGAAATGAATATAAAGACTAAATTATTTTTAATTTTTATCAGCGTATTCAAAGATATGAACCCGCTCGCCGTTTTTAAAGGCCAACGGTAAATTTTGTTTATCGCATATACAGCTAAGATGGTCTATTTCGTATTCCAGCATAACGGAGTATTTAATATGTTCGCAAGGGATACCAGAAGGAATGTTTTTTAAATAAAGGACGTCTCCCTCGCCAATCGCGGGATATTTTTCTTTTAACTGCGTTAATATATCTTTCGCCAAGCGCCCTTTATTTTCCCACTTTTTTTCTTCGCTTCTCGTAAAAATATAATTTAAGGAAATAAGATAAATAAAAATAATTATAACCATTAAGCGTAACAGCTTAAAATTAATAAGATTAGAAAATTTATATAATTGAAAAAGCGGCATTGAAATTAAAAATATAAAAGCAGAAGCAATCAAATACGTCCATCTTGACTCAAACGCGAAACCGCCTTTTATTACCGCAAACGGAAAATATGAGAGAAGAAACCATAGGGCAGCAAATTTTAATTTGCCCGAACCATAAATTATTAATAAAAGCAAGGCGCTGATAACGGCTGTACCAAAGATGAAGAAGTTGCCTTTTGTGCTGATAAGGTTGGCGGTATTTATATCTGGCCAAAATAAGGAGCATAAAAATGACCGAGTCATCAAAAGATAGTTCTTCAGAGTTTGTATACCTATGGCACAGCTGTAGGACGGCTGAAAAGAGGAAATATAGGTCAACCAATGCAAGATCAAATAAATACAGAGAATCAATAAAAACGGCAAATATTTAACTGCCTGGCGTAAGGAATAGCCATCTCTGCGCCGCAGTAAGAACTCATAAAAAAACAGAACGGCAATCAAAGATACGGCGTTTTCGTGGATGAAGAGGCCGATAAAAAAACAAACAAGAGCTAAAACGTAATATAATTTTTGACGGTATTTAAGAAAATTTATAAAAGATAAGAGGCAGGACAGATAAAAAATAGCGGCAAAGGAAATATTCGCTGCGGATATCCAATAGGTTGCTTCCGCATGCACCTTAAATACAGAAAAAAGCACTGCCGATAAGAAAGATATAAATGTATTATTGATGAATCTGTTATAAAGATAGAAGAGGAGAATTGAATTTATGATATGGATAATTATATTTAAAAGGTAATAGCCCGCCGGGTTCTTACCGAAGAGAAAATAACCCAATTGCCAGATTAAGGATTTTAACGGTCTATATTCATAACTCCACAAAGAACTTCTAGGACTGAAACTAAAAATAAAATTACTTCTCCCGACTATTAGAATATTTCCAAAGTCATCCTCAAAGAAATAGTTATTTAACATAGGATGATATAATGTAAAAATAACTATTATGATCAGGGAAATAAATACAGCATCTTTTAATCTAGAATTGGTTATTCCTAAGCTTATTTTTTTCTTCGATTTATCCATGTTTTAATTATATCATAATCGCTTGGTTTAAAAATATTAAATTGCAAGTAGATACAGGATGACGAATCTCTTTGAAGTAACGAAGGCCTTATTCATAAAGACTTGCCAAGATTTACAAAAAGAAGTAATATAAATAAATACTTAAGCCGGAGTAAAAAGATGAAAAAGGGTAAGTTCACGCTTGCGATAATATTTTTTCTCTTATTTCGCGGTAGCCTCTGCCTTGGCCTTGCCCCAGCTGAATTAGGGCAGTTTAATACTGAAGACAGGGTGCTGATTTTTGCTCCTCATCCTGATGACGAGGCGATTGCTACAGGTGGCGTTATCCAGCGAGCGCTAAAAGCCGGCGCAAAAGTAAAGATTGTCTGTTATACCAATGGCGACAACAACGAATTAGCCTTCATTGTTTACGAAAAACGCATTACCTTTAAAAAAAGAGAATTCATCCATATGGGCGAGGTGAGAAGAAAAGAGACGATTGCGGCAATGGGCTCTTTGGGCATACCGGCGCAGGATATCATCTTTCTGGGTTACCCTGATTTCGGCACGATGGAGATTTTGACCAAATACTGGGGCGAAACCAAACCCTTTCGCAGCATGCTGACTAAGGTTTCAAAGGTGCCATATCCTGAATGTTTATCGCCAAATGCTCCTTATGTGGGAGAGAGTATCTTAAAAGACTTAAAAAGTGTGCTTTTGGATTTTAAACCGAATAAGATTTTTGTTTCGCATCCTGCAGATAGCAATAGAGACCATCGGGCATTATATTTGTTCTTGCGGGTTGCCTTATGGGATCTGCAGGCACAGATTAAACCGCCGGTTATTTTTCCTTACATTATCCACGTGGTGGGTTGGCCAAAACCACGTGGATATCATCCGGATTTAGAACTTATTCCTGCGGATAAGTTTAAAGAGAGTGGAATCTTCTGGCAGAAGTTTGTGTTAACGCAAGGCGAGATCAAGGCAAAACGCGATGCCACTAAGTATTATAAAAGCCAGATTAAATACAATCCTGCCTATCTTTTTACCTTTTGCCGCAAGAATGAGCTTTACGGAGATTTCTCCAGCGTGGAATTAAAAAAGCAGAAGGCAGGGCTACTCGATTGGCAGACACTCAAGGCATACGGCGAAGAGGAAAAATCTACGCGGGCAGAGGTTAAAAACCAGATTGACCGCATCAGTGCCCTGGCCTATGCCTGTAGCGGTGATAATTTATTCATTAAGTTAACCCTCACGCGCAAGCGGGCAGGAGTTTCGATATTCTTATTAGGCTACAGTAAAAAAACGGATTTTGCTCAAATGCCCAAGATGAATCTTTTTGTTGACAAATACGGCCTGCACATCAAAGATAAAAAACAGACGTTTTTTATTAAAGAGATAGAATTAAAATACCTTGCCGATACCATCGTTATTAAAATCCCCTTAGCCGCTCTGGGCAACCCTGATTTTATCTTAAGTTGGGTAAAGGCACGCACGAGTGACCTATCAGTAGATGAAACGAGTTGGCGGGTTTTAGAGCTACGAAAAGAATTCCCCTAACCCCATCAGCTTCACATTGTTTTATTCCTGTAAAAAATTCGCTTGACAAACCCCGCGTTTATAATAAAATTTAAATAGTAAAATTTTACTATATTTTGAACACCTAGATTATGAATGCGATTGAGGTATTACTAAATAGCGCTAAGAAATTCCCAAAAAAGCCCGCCATAATCTTTAAAGACCAGCCGATAACCTTCCCTCAATTAAAAGATTTCTCTTTTCGCTTTGCCGATAGCCTGATAAATTTGGGTATAAAAAAGGGAGACCGGGTTGCCATATATCTTCCTAACTGGCCAGAGTATATTTATAGTTATTTGGCGATATGGTCTGTGGGTGCCACTGCCGTGCCGTTGGATTTTATGCTTATTGAGGAAGAGCTGGTTTCTTGTATGGTCCACGCTGAGGCAAAGATATTAATTGCTAAATCCAAAGCAGGCATCTCTCTGCCCGCACTCAAAGGAAAATGCCATACCCTGGAACAAATTATTCTCTGCCACGAAGTAGCAGAACCGTTTTTATCCTTTGAAGAGCTATTAGAGAAAGGAACAAATAAAACTCCGAGCGTAGATATCCAGGATAACGATTACGCGATTATTTTTTATACCTCGGGAACTACCGGCCGGCCTAAAGGAGTGTTGGTGAATTATCCTCAGTTAGGCGCTCCTCCTAAGGCAATGGAGTTTTTCGTGGATTTAACCGAAAAAGATACAACTGTGTGCGCGCTTCCATTTTCGCATTTAGGAGGCTTGGTCTATTTGCAAAATAATATCTTCATCGGCATAACCGTGGTTTTGATGGAACGCTTCATTCCCTTAGAATTTCTCAAGAATGTCCAAAATTATAAAGCGACTTGTTTCTGGATCGTGCCATCAATGTATTATGCGTTTTTACAATTAAGGGAGTTTGAGACTCTGGATTTATCGAGTTTGCGCTGGATAGTTTCCTTTGGCGCATCAAGTTCTCCCGACGCCTTGCGCCGGTTTAACCAGTATTGCCCGCACGCCCATTTTCTTAATGGTTGGGGCCTGACTGAAACCAATGCCCCTACCGTAGTTCTTGCCCTGGGCTCAAAAAAGATTGAAAGTATCGGCAGGCCTGCTCCCTGGATACAGGTAAAGATATTTGATGAAAATGATAGAGAATTGCCTCTCGGCGAGGTAGGCGAGATAGTGGTCAAAGGCTGGGTAGTTACGGATGGTTATTACAAGGACCCCGAGGCTACGGCCTTGGCAATGCGCAACGGCTGGTTTCATACCGGAGATTTAGGCAGATTTGATTCTGACGGCGACATTTATATCGTGGGCAGAAAAAAAGAGATGATTAAGGTTGCCGGTGAAATTGTCTTCGAACCAGAGGTAGAAACAGCCATACATAAACATCCGGATGTCGCAGAGGTGGCAGTAATTGGGGTAGCGGATAAATTAAGAGGCGAAGTTCCCAGGGCCATTGTCGTATTAAAAGAAGGCAGGTCTTTAAAGGCAGAAGACCTACAGCAGTTTTGTCGTCGGCACTTGGCGCATTTTAAGATTCCGCATTATTTTGAATTCGCTAATTCACTTCCCAAAAATAGAGTAGGCAAGATTGATAAAGAAAAATTAAGGCAAGGACAATTCTAGGGTGAAAAAATTTATTGCTTGGTTTAGCCACGGCCTAATCCGCTACAGATACGGTTTTTTGAGTCTGTGCCTGATTATCAGTTTATTTTTTGGCTATCAACTGAAGAACCTTTCCTTTAAGACCAGCCTCGCAGATTTCTATCCGCTAAAACACCCCTACCTTAAGATTCAAAATAAACTCACCGAGATATTCGGCGGCCTGAATCAGGTTTCTATTGCTATTGAGGTAAAAGAAGGCACCATCCTTAACCCGGTTACTTTAGAAAAGGTCTGGCAGATAACCAATGAATTGTATTTAACTGACGGTATCAATGGCGGCAGAGTGGTTTCGCTCTCGGCAAGAAAAGTAAAACATGTAGAGGCCAATGCCGAGGGTTTCCTTACCCAATGGCTGATGCATGACCCACCGAAAGGCGAGCAGCAAATCGATATTTTAAAAGAGAGAATCGTCAGAAACCCCATGGTTTATGGTCCGATGGTCTCTAAAGATTTTAAGGCAACCTTGATTCAGGCGGATTTTGAATCCAATGTGTCATCGCGAAAGATCTTTGATGTTTTGCAGGGTATCAAGAAAAAATACGAAGACCCCAATAATATAATTTATATGTCCGGACAGCCGCTTTTACAGGGGTGGCTGGATTTTTATCTTCCGAAAATGGTGAAGCTCTTTATGGTCACCCTGATAGTTATGTCTTTGGTTTTGTATTATGCCTTTAAATCCAAGCGCGGGGTATTTTTACCTTTACTCTCCGCTTTTATGGCTACACTTTGGGGCTTAGGCCTAACCGCGTTTTTTGGTTTTAAACTCACTCCCGCAACCATCTTGGCACCCTTTCTTGTCTTTGCCTTGGGGGTTAGTCACTCCATCCAATTTATCAAACTCTATTATGAATATGTGAGTAGGCATAAACGTAATTCCATGGTGGCGGCAATTTATATTACGCGCGATTTATTTATACCGGCATTCACGGGTCTGGTTACCGACGGGATTGGGCCGTTTACCTTATTCTGGATTCCTTTGGGGATGATCAAAAGCTTAGCCATTGCCATTGGATTTGGGGTAATCAGCATATTTTTTAGCACCGTAGTTTTAATTCCCAATCTACTTTCGTTTATGAAATTACCCAAGCGCCTTGAGGTAATCCGCGAAGAGAAAACCACACTTACAAATAGAATACTGGGCTCATTTGCTAACCTGGCGGTGCATAAAAAATCGCGGCGTATCGTCATCATCACGTTTTTTGTTTTAACCGCGCTTTCTCTATTCTCCGCCAGTCGGCTCGAGGTTGGCGATAAGCGGGCAGGCACTTCACTTTTGTTTAACAACAGCCCTTACAACCAGGCAGAAAAATTTATTAGCGAAAAATTCGCCACCTCTGATCCCTATTATATATTCGTGGAAGGTAAACATGAAGATACCTTTTTTAGTAGCGCGGTCTTAAAAGAGATGGATAGCCTGCAACGTTATTTAGAAAAAGAGGTCAAAGGAGTAGGCCGCACCCTGTCCTTAGTTGAATATATTAAAGGAATGAATATGGTGATGTTCTCCGGAGACCGCAAGGAATTTAGAATACCTGATAGCGACCAGACCATTGCCGAGTATATATTTTTGTATTCCTTAACCGGCTTTCCCGGAGATTTTGACCCGGTGGTTAATCCTAATTATCAATACGCTAATATTAAAGTGGATTTGCGCGATCATAAGACCAAAACAATTAATGAGGTCCTGAAAAAGACCGAGGAGTGGATTAAGACGAACCATAGAAATAAGGATGTGGAATTCTCTTACGCCGGCGGAAATATCGGGATGCTAGCAGCAAGCAACCAGATTTTAGCTCCGATGCTGACGGTAAATTCGCTCTCCACCACCGGCCTGGTATTTTTATGTTTGGTCTTTGCCTACGGTTCGTTAGTTTCTGGCTACCTTTTGATTTTGCCGTTAATCTTTCGTACGCTTTTAGTCTTTGGAATCCTGGGATTATTAAGGGTAGGAATGACTGCGGAGATGATTCCCATGGTGGCTTTGGGTATTGGTTTTGGCGATGACTTCGGGATATATATTGTCTCGCGCATCAAAGATGAGTTGGCAAAAGGAGGTGGTGGATTAAAAGAGGCAGTGGTTGAGGCGATGTCTACTTCCGGTAAAGCGGTATTTTTTACTGGCATGACTTTGACGGTGGGCATTGCTACCTGGATGCTTTCCAGCATCCTCATGCAGGTAAGATTGGGAGCGCTGTTAGGATTTTTTATCTTTTTTAATGTTATCGGCACCTTGATTATTCTACCGTCGATGATTATGACAGTGAAGCCGAAGTTCTTAATGGATAAATGAGAAAGGAGGCAGGAATGAAAAGGATAATTTTGTTATTCGCAGCAATAAGCTTAATCTCGGGTTATGCCTTAGCCGCTGACCTGGCATACTTCCAGGTTTACAGCCCCAAGGAAGGCATGACTGCAGATGAGATTATGCAGATTAAGTATTTTAACAAATATTCTTTGTTCGCGCATGATTATGAATCTGTGGGGGATGTGGTTTTTATCGAGAAGGACGGCTCAAAAAGAAACCGCCGGTTTCTGCGTCAGAGGATTATCTTAGGCAGGCCTTCCGATGACTTATCTTATAAAGACCTGGTTATGTTTACCCAGCCGACTTCGGTTAAGGGCCTGGCAACACTCACTTGGAACTATATAAAGTCAACCCGCGACCAGGATGTCTGGCTATGGTTACCGTCGCTACGCAAGATCCGTAAAGTTTCCGCAGGTCAGGCAGATGATTCGTTCTTGGGCGGAGATTTCACCGTTGAGGAGATTACCTCGCGTCGGTTTACCGATGAAACCTATAAGTTAATCGCAGAGGAAAATTTCAAAGGTTATACTTCTATATACGATGGTAAGATTTATCATCAAGGAGAACCGGTTTATGTTATTGAATGTTATCCGAAGAGAAAACCCTGGTATTACTCAAAAAGAATTACCTATGTTTCTAAGAACTTTGGTGGCAATATCCTTGATGAGATATACGATTCCAACGGCAAACTCTATCGGACCCTATTTAGAGGTTGGGTTATTATGGATATTAAAGGCAGGCCCTATCCTGCCCAGAATCGTGTCGAAGGTAATGATTTACGCACCGGACACAAAACCGTGATTATCTTTGACCAGATAAAATTCGACCAGGGTTTATCCGAGGATATATTTAGTGAAAAGACGCTCATGCGTCAGAGATGGTAGATAAAATTAGGAGGTGATAGATGAGATTTAAGTCAAAACTAATATTATTATTGTTACTGACGGTGTTCGGCTTGGTTTCTACTTCTTGGGCAGCATTAGAGATTGACCGCGGCCCGATTTATTGGTTGTTGAAAAAGGCAGTGCCTTTCAAAAATGTAGAATTTGCCGGCTATCTTAAAAATGAAACCGCGCTACGCATGGCCCACGGTTTCGATGAATTTATGAAAGAGGCCAATATTGTCCAATTGGAGACAGAATATAAATTCAATGACCACATCCAATTTTTTTCTATCTTGAAATGGTTTTACGATTCTGTCTATGACTTAGAAAGCAAATATGACCGCGACCCGAAATGGGAATCCAAAAGCAATAAAAAAATAAAATACCCGGAAAAATTACAGTGGTTAAGAGAATGCTATCTTGATGTTTTAACCAACCGTCTGGATTTAAGATTAGGCAAGCAACAGGTAGTTTGGGGAACTGCTGATGGTGTCAGGATTTTGGATATCGTTAATCCCTTGGATTATCGTGAATGGACCCTAAAGGATTATATAGACTCACGAATTCCACTTTGGATGATTAATGCCGAAGGTAAAATCTTAATGAACGGTCAGCTACAACTCCTCTTAATTCCTGATTATGAGCCGAATTATTATGCGCCATCCGGTGCGCCTTTTACTCTGAGGACTGTGCGTTTAGGGGCAGAAGCGACTACGAAAGTTACTACAAAGACGATTGATCAAAAACCAGCTCGAGATTTTGAACATACCAAAATCGGTCTGCGTTGGCGCAATATTATCGAAGGACATGCTTTGGAATACACCTTGAATTATTTGCACACCTATGATTTTGCTTCTTCGGCATATACAGCTTTTTCTGGAGGCACAGCATTTGTTACTAGGAGAGCAGAGCAGGTTGATATTTTTGGTGGCACATTCTCTAAGACTATCACCGAGGGCATTCTGGTTCCTGGTTTGGGTAAAGGTTGGACGCTTCGGGGCGAATTCGCTTACATCAAAGGTGGCGCAATGAATTATGGCCAGTCAGGAGCAAAAAATGCGTTTACAGGAGTAGACGCAAGTATCTCAGGAGCCGTGGATGTCAACCAGTACAATTATGTTTTAGGCTTTGACAGAACTTTCTTTACCAACTGGCAGTTTAGTTTCCAGTTTATCCAGATGATTGCCCAGAACACCGAAAAACCGCCAACGTTTAATAAAAATCTTTACACATTATTAAACGGTGCAACTCGTGGGCCGTTAGATAAAGTAGAGACGATGCTTACCCTGATGTTAGCTACTGATTTTCTGCACGAGAAACTTAAACCCCAGATTTTGATTCTCTACGGTGATGATAACGACTGGCGTGTAAGCCCCAAGGTCAGTTATGAAATCAGCGACCAGTGGCTGGTGACCGCAGGTCTGCATTTCTTTGAAGGCAAAGAAATATATTTAAACGGTCAATTCGACAAGAATGACGAAGTGTTCTTAGAGTTAAAATATACCTTCTAATTCTAGGGACGTCTTTTAACCCAATCGGGGGACGCTCTTCCATTCAATCGGAAGGGTGTCCCCCGTTGTTTTTGTGGTATAATATAGTCCTATGCCTAAACAAAATAAAATCAAAAAGAGCCTGCGCTTTTCTTTTTTAGACGGCATCTTCGCCTCTGGCATGGTGGGAATGACTACGGATTATATCACTCCTTACGCCCTGGCCTTAAAAGCCACTGCCAGTCAGATCGGTATTCTGACCGCTGCATCCAACCTTGCCTCTTCTTTGGTGCAGTTAAAATCTGCGGACACCACGGAAAGATTAAAAAGCCGCAAAAAGATGATTAATATCTTTATCTTGTTGCACGCGTTAATGGGGCTGCCGATTATTCTCATTCCTTATCTATTTAAAGCACACGCAGTATTAGCCTTGATTATCTTTATTACGCTCTTTACCAGTTTTAATGCCATGGCCAGTCCTGCCTGGGCATCTTTAATGTCCGACCACATTCCTTACAGGATGCGGGGAAAGTATTTCGGCTGGCGCAACAAGGCATTGGGGATGATTACCGTCGCCTGCGCCCTTATCGCCGGTTTAATCTTACAATACTTTAAAAATAATATCTTAAGAGGGTTTTTGATTATTTTTAGTATTGCCTTTTTCTGTCGGCTCATCTCCTGGTGTTTTTTAACGCGCATGTATGAACCGCCTTTCAGGGTCAGCAAAGAATCATACTTTAGCTTTCTTGATTTTATTAAACGTATCAGGGAATCTAATTTTGCCAAGTTTGTGATTTTTGTGGCCAGCCTTAACTTCTGCGTAAATCTGGCTGCACCCTTTTTCTCGGTATTTATGCTGCGCGATTTAAAATTTACCTACCTTACCTATACCATCGTTGTCACCAGCGTAACCATTGCGCAGATCTTTACCATTGACCGTTGGGGAAAACACGCAGATAAGGTCGGAAATGTAAAAGTTTTGAAATTTACCGCTTTATTTATTGCCAGCCTTCCTCTTTGGTGGCTGATTAATCAAAATCCTATATACCTTATTTTTGTGCAGATACTTTCCGGGTTTGCCTGGTCGGGATTTACTCTCTGTGCGGTGAATTTTATCTATGATGCGGTGACACCCGAAAAAAGGACGCGTTGCATTGCCTATTTCAATGTTTTTTCCGGTGTGGCAATCTGCTTGGGGGCACTGCTGGGCGGTTATTTGGTAAATTTTTTACCGTCCCTTTTTGGCTATAAGATTTTAAGCCTGTTTCTTATTTCCAGCACATTCAGGTTCCTGGTGATATTTTTGCTTTCCGGAAAAATACGCGAGGTCAGGAAAGCAGAGAAAATCAGCAGCAGGGATTTATTTTACAGCGTTCTCGGGATAAAACCTATTTTAGGCGTTGCGCAGGAATCGCGGCAACTTTTAAGAAAAGAAGATTAATGCAGGATATTAAAGAATTAAATTTAGTAGAATTACAAAATACTTTGCAGAAATGGGGTGAATCTGGCTTTCATGCCGAACAGATTTTCTCCTGGATATATAAAAAGGGCGTTGGTGATTTTGCGGCAATGAGCGATTTATCTTTAGCTCTGCGTAAAAAATTAGAGGACAACTTTTTTCTGAATAGCTTAAAGCTGGTTGAGGCCCTTAAATCTAAAGACGGCACGGAAAAATTTCTTTTTCAATTAAAAGACAGAAATTTTATTGAGACCGTCGCTATCCCAACGGAAAAAAGGCTGACCCTTTGTCTTTCTACGCAGGTCGGCTGTAAGTTCCGTTGCTGTTTTTGTGCTAGCGGTATGTTGGGTTTCAAAAGGAATCTCACTAGCGCAGAAATAATTGAACAGGTTTTATATGTAAAAAATAATTTTTCCGATAAAGTAATTACGCACTTGGTTTTTATGGGTATCGGCGAGCCGCTCGATAATTATGATGAGCTAATTAAGGCAATCCGGATCGTCAACTCAAAGGCTGCTTTTAATATCGGCGCCAGAAGAATGACCATTTCAACTTCCGGTATTATACCCGCAATCAAAAGGCTTAGGGAGGAAGAACTCCAGATAGAATTATCCATATCGCTGCACGCCGCGGATAATCAAACCCGGTCACGGATAATGCCGGTAAATAAAAAATATCCTTTAGTTGAACTAATAAAAACTTGCAGTGAATATATAAAGCAGACCGGTCGCCAGATAACCTTTGAGTATATCTTGATGAAGGGGGTAAATTCTAGTTTGCAAAATGCGCAAGATTTAAGTAAAATAGTAAAGAGCCTTGTGCTGTGTAAGGTAAACCTGATTCTTCTCAACCCGATAAAAAATTGTGCTATCGCGCCACCGAGTAAATTAGAGATTCTATTGTTTAGGGATTATCTTTTAAGGCAGGGATTAAATGTAACCCTGCGCCAGAGGCGCGGAGCGGATATTGAGGCAGCGTGCGGACAATTGAGGCTTAGATATGTTAAAGAATAAAACGAACATTATTTTGGTTATTGGGTTATTGGGTTATTGGGTTATTGGGTTATGTGGTTGCGCAAAGAGAGAGATTAAAAACATAGATTCAAAAGGCACGAATATCGTCTGTTTCGGAGACAGTATTACCTTTGGCTATGGTGCAAACGCAGGAGAGGATTACCCCACTGCTTTATCTAAACTCACCAACATTCCCGTAATCAATGCTGGTATAGACGGAGATACCTCAACAGAAGCGCTTAGGCGTATCCATTCGGATGTGCTGGATAGAGAACCGCTTCTGGTGCTTATCGAATTTGCTGGCAATGATTTTTTAAGAAAGATTCCTCGTGAAAAGACAATAGCCAATATTAGAGAAATGGTCGATCAGATACAGGAAAAGGGGGCGATGGTAGCAATTGTAGATATTAGCGCGGGTGTTATTCTCGGTGAGTATCGCGCAGTATTTTCTAAACTTGCCCGCGAAAAAAGCGCTATCTTTGTTCCGCGCATCTTAAGCGGTGTAATCACCAATCCAAACTTAAAGAGCGATTTTATCCATCCCAATGGCGAAGGCTATAAAGTAATTGCCGAAAAGATTTTCCGCGCAATAAAACCCTTTCTTGAGCAAAACGCCTTACTAAGAAATCCAAAAAAATAAAAAGTGCCGGAGAAGGGACTTGAACCCCCATGAGGTTGCCCTCAACAGCTTTTGAGGCTGCCGCGTCTGCCATTCCGCCACTCCGGCAATATTTAGTTGACGCAGAGTATTTTATATTCTAAAATAGCAAAGGTCAATAGAATAATTATGGGGCTGTAGCTCAGCTGGGAGAGCGCTTGCATGGCATGCAATAGGTCGAGGGTTCAAATCCCTCCAGCTCCACCAAATTTTCCCGACAAGGGAAATTTTGGTGGCACTAAAGCGAACGTTAAACGCCCCGACAAGGGGCGTAGTGAGCGTAGTGCCTAACTAGTTCTTTTCCCGACAAGGGAAATTTTGGTGGCACTAAAGCAGCACCGTGCTTCGCACGGTGTAATTCTCGAGACGTAATAGCCGGAGAATTAAGCGCAGTGCCTTTGAATAGGATCTAGTGATATCAAAAGGCGGCTAATGAGCCGCCTTTTTTGTTATACTTGACGCTAAGCCGCAAGAGGAGTATAATTTTTCCATATGTTATTAGGTGTCCAGGTTTCCACTGCGGGAAGAATCTACGAGGCGATTGAGCGCGCAGCCAAACTGGGTTGCAATACCATGCAGATATTCTCGCGCAACCCCCAGAGCTGGCGCGTTGATTTCCTGAAGTCCGAGGATGTAGAGGAATTCAAAAAAAGAAAAGCCGCGCTAAAGATAAATCCCGTATTTATCCATATTCCGTATTTAATCAACCTGGCCTCGCCCAACCCCCGCCTATATGACGGCTCTATTGAGGCCTATATTGAAGACCTTCTCGAGGCGCACGCCTTAAAAGCGGATTATATCGTAACACACATGGGCAGCCATAAAAAAACCTCTGAGGAAGCGGGAATAAAAAGATTAATCGATGCCCTCAACATAATTATCGAAAAAACCAAAAATATCCGCGTGGGCATCCTTTTAGAAAATACCAGCGGTTCCGGCTCGTGGTTAGGTTATACCTTTAGTCATCAAAAAAAGATTATCCAGGGCATCAAACATAAAGAACGTATTGGACTTTGCCTTGATACTGCCCATGCTTATTTGGCGGGTTACGATATTGCCACTAAAGAAGGCCTTCAGAGTACCTTGGATGAGATAGATAAATTGGTGGGCTTAAGATTGCTTAAGCTGATTCACCTCAATGATGCCAAGGGGCTATTGGGTTGTCGTCATGACCGGCACGAACATCTCGGAAAAGGGAGTATTGGTTTGGAAGGCATAAAAAGGATTATTAACCATCCCAAATTAAGGAATCTTCCGTTTATCTTAGAAACGCCCAAGAAAACCGAACAGGACGATCTAATGAATTTAAATGTGGTTAGAAAATTAAGGCAAAATTAACCCATGGTTTATCCGTTTAGGCAGATCGAAGAAAAATGGCAGAAGTATTGGGCCGATAAGAAAATTTTTGATGTCCGGGCTGACCCTAAGAGAAAAAAATATTACCTTTTAGAAATGTTTCCCTATCCGTCGGGAAAAATCCATATGGGACATGTGCGTAATTACACTATCGCCGATGTGGCAGCACGTTTTAAAATCATGCAAGGCTACAATGTCCTGCATCCCATGGGGTTTGATGCCTTTGGCCAGCCGGCAGAAAACGCCGCCATCAAAAATAAAACCAAACCCGATGTCTGGACGCATAAATGTATTGACTGGATGCGCGCTGAATTAAAGCAGATGGGGTTTTCTTATGATTGGGAGAGGGAGATTTCTACCTGCGACCGTGATTACTATAAATGGAATCAATGGATATTCCTGAAGATGTTTGAGCGCGGACTGGCCTACAGAAAGGCATCTACCGTTAATTGGTGCCCTGCCTGCGAAACAACCCTTGCCGATGAAGAAGTGATTGACGGCACTTGTTGGCGTTGTAAGGCTAAGGTTAAAGAGAAGGATTTAGAGCAGTGGTTTTTAAAGATTAGCGCCTATAAAGAGCGCCTTTTAGCAGAGCTTAACCAGTTAAAACATTGGCCTGCTCGAGTCATCACCATGCAGAGTAATTGGATCGGCAAGAGCGAGGGCGTGGAGATATATTTTCGCCTGCAGGGTAATGATAAGATAATTCCGGTTTTTACCACGCGCGCAGATACTATTTTTGGCGCAACCTACATTGTTTTAGCTGTGGAGCACCCTTTGGTTAAAGAAATCATTAAAGCTAATCCGCAGGAAAAAGAGGTGCTCAAATTTATTGAGAAGGTAAAGAAAGAAAGCGAGGGTTTGCGCAGTTCCTCAGACGTCAAAAAAGAAGGTATCTTTACCGGCAGTTATGCGATTAATCCGGTGAATAACGAAAAAATACCGATCTGGGTGGCGGATTACGTCTTAATGGAGTATGGCACGGGCGCAATTATGGCCGTGCCTACCCATGACCAGAGGGATTTTTTATTCGCTAAGGAACATAAATTACCGATGAGGATAGTTATCCAGCCGCCCAGTTGCCCAGTTGCCCAGTTGCCAGAAGAGATGACGCAGGCTTATGAGGGTGAGGGAGTTCAGGTAAATTCTGGACAGTTCAACGGTCTATCAAATCAAGAAGCAAAGATAAGGATTGCTCAGTGGATGGAAAAAGAAGGTATGGGAAAGATTAAAACCCACTGGCGCTTACGCGATTGGCTGATTTCGCGTCAGCGTTATTGGGGAACACCTATTCCGATTATTTACTGCGAGAAATGCGGGATTGTAGCGGTGCCATACCAAGATTTACCGGTTGAGCTGCCTGCCAAAGCGCCTTTTACCGGCGAAGGAGGAAGCCCATTAGGCAAGGTCAAGGGATTTGTGCAGGTTAAATGTCCTAAATGTAAGTCTCTTGCTCGTCGGGAAACCGATACCATGGCTACCTTCTTTGATTCCTCCTGGTATTTCTTAAGATTTTGCTCTCCCCAGTTTAAGCAAGGGCCTTTTGATGAAAAGCAGGTAAAATACTGGATGCCGGTTGATCAATATATCGGCGGTATTGAACATGCCATCCTGCATTTATTATATTCGCGCTTCTTCACTAAATTTTTTAAGGACTTAGGGATGGTTGAATTTGATGAGCCATTTACCCGCCTGCTCACCCAGGGCATGGTTTTAAAGAATGGGGAAGTGATGTCTAAGTCGCGCGGCAATATCGTTGACCCCGACTCAATCATCAAGAAGTACGGCGCAGATACCTTAAGATTATTCATCCTCTTTGCTGCGCCGCCGGAAACTGAATTAGAGTGGGATGACCGCGGGATAGAGGGCGCATTTAAATTCTTAAACCGCGTCTGGCGCATACAGGAAAATTTAAAGGATAAACCCGAGCCCGTTTTGCTGAAGGTTTTACATAAGACTATTAAGAAGGTAACCGCAGATATCGAAGATTTTAAATTTAATACGGCGATTGCTAGCTTAATGGAGCTGGTTAACGCGATTTATCAGTCCGCAGCAGATCGGGAGGTTTTTTCCAAATTAGTCATTATGCTTAGCCCTTTTGTCCCGCATTTTGCCGAGGAACTTTGGCAGAAACTGGGTAATCGGCAGAGTATCTTAAGCGCACGCTGGCCGGAATATGATCCCGCGTTGCTGGTAGAGGAAAAAGTCACGATGGTTATTCAGGTCAATGGTAAAGTGCGCGCCAAGGTTGAGGTCCCTACCGATATATCCGAAGAGAAACTCAAGGAAATTGTGCTTGCCGAAGAAAAGCTCAAACCCTGGCTGCAAAACAAACCCGTCAAAAAATTTATCCTCGTCCCCCGAAAACTCATCAATCTCGTCGTCTAAATTTTTTGTTGGATTTACCCTCCTCTTACGTCTATTAAGAGTAGAAGGAGGGATTTTTTATGCTTAACCTCACCCGCCAAGAAAGGCAGGTTATTCTCTTTTTAGTCAGTGTGGCTCTGGCAGGCGCGGGGATTGACTTTTTCGCCAAAAGAAATTCTACGGCTAAGACCTTTCTTTGCTCTCCTGCGGATATAGGCCGAGTCAATCTCAATCAAGCCGACAAAGAGACATTAATGGATATTTCCGGCATCGGCGAAAAAATATCCCAGCGCATCATTGAATATCGACAGCAAAACGGCGCTTTTCAGGAAATCGAAGAGCTAAAGAAAATAAAAGGGATTACGGATTACAGATTTGAAAAATTAAAAGATTCGCTTTTTATTAAATAGTATGAAAAAGCGGCCACTTGTGGTTTTTGCCTTAGTTTTTGGTTTAGGAATAATCACTGCGCAGGTTATCAGGATACCCTTTGTCTTTGCCTATTTAGCTGCAACTATATTGCTTATTTTAAGCCTGCTCTCGCTAAAAAGGAGCTTTATATTTAATAGCACGGTTTTAGGCCTTATTTTTTGCTTAGGCACAGTCGCCTTAATTAATGCCAAGATTCTTCCCAACTGTCACATCCGTAAATATGTTTACGCAAAAAATATCAGCCTATCTAGAATAAAAGGTTTCGTGAACAGGCAGCCTACCACGAAATTCAATAGGACCTCCTTTATCTTAAGAACAGAAGAAATACAATTCCATAATTTAAAACGTCATTGCTGCGGAGATATTCTTGTTTATGTAAGAGGCAAAGAAGATTTAGATTATGGAGAAGCATTAATCGTAAGCGGTAATTTACGCAGGCCTTATAAAAATTATCTTGCTAACCAGGGCATTTATGCGCTGTTGCATACGATGCCGCCCTACGCCGTAGTTAGATTAAATAAAAATAGGGGGTGGCCGATTAAGCGTCTTTCCCTATGGCTAAAGGATAAAATGGAGGCAATAATATTTAAATATATCCCTGCTGTGCCTGCCAGCATCTTAGATGCCATGATTTTAGGCGAGCGAAAGGATATTCCGGCTTCAATTGGCAGGGCAATGGTTCTTTCTGGAACCGTGCATATTCTGGTGGTTAGCGGTTTCAACGTCGGTTTAGTTGCCTTGATGGTTAATCTGCTTTTAAGTTTATTGAGAGTAGCGAAAAAGATGCGTTTTTTTATCGTCAGCCCGATTTTGATTATCTATTGCCTGGCTACCGGCGCATCTACCCCGGTTATCCGCGCCACAGTTATGGCAATTGTATTTATGTCCGCCTATTTCCTCAAGCGGGAAGCGGATATCTATAATTCTTGCGCCATCTCTGCCATCTGCATATTAGGGATTAATCCGCGGCAGTTATTTGATATTGGTTTTCAGCTTTCTTTTGTCAGTGTTCTCTCCATTGTCTACTTTTATCCCCGGCTGGGCGCATTTCTTCGCACAGACAGATTAAAAAACAGATGGGTAAAGTTTCTCATTGATGGTATTTTGGTATCCTTCTCTGCCTGGGTAGGTACCGCAGGATTAATCGCCCATTATTTTAAGATTATTTCTCTGGTAACAGTCTTGGCTAACTTATTGATTGTGCCATTAGCTACACTAATTACCTTTTGCGGCTTTAGCTTAGTCATTGTCGGGCTCACCGTTCCTGTCCTGGCACCAGTATTTTCTTCTACAAACCAGTTATTGGTTTCACTTTTGCTCAATCTGAATACCCTGCTGATTAAGATCCCCGGCGCCTATTTTTATTTACCCTAATTTCTCTTTCTCTTTAGTGATAAAGCGGGTCCTGGCTTGGTTTGTTTTCGCGGGGACGCTCGTTTTGCCCCGGCGTGGCAAAACTTCGCTCGGGTCGGCTGGCGTCGCTCGTCCTCGCACTGCGTGCGAGGACACCGTGCCCGCTCCTTTGCCGCAACACCCCGCTCAAATCAAACCAAGCCATCCGCTTCTAGGATGAATATAATTGACAAAGGCACTGGCCTATGTTAAAGTTAATGCATTATGAAGCGTATATTTTCCCTTCTAGTACTTATTTTTCTCCTTTCTGCGGTCAATCCGGCATATCCCTACTGGATTTGGACGCCCAAGACCGGTAAATGGGTGAATCCTAAATACGCGGTCAGGCCCACGCCCAAAGAGCAGCTGGAATACGCACAAACTATTTATAATGATAAGAAATATAAAGAGGCAAGGCGGGAATTCCAGCGCTTGATTCAGTATTATCCCAAATCCGCAGAAGCTGCTGAGGCGCAATATTATTTGGGCCTCTGTGAAGAAAGAGAAGACAATCCCTACGCCGCTTACCTTGCCTATCAGAAGGTCATCGACAAATACCCTTTTAGCCAGCGGATACAGGAGATTATCGAGAAGGAATATAAGATCGCCGAGAGTTTTATGGCGGGTAAAACGCGCAAGGCCTTGGGGATTAATCTACCCGTAGAAAATCCTGCGATTGAAATATTCCGTAAGGTTGTTGATAATTCTACCTACGGTCCTTTGGCTGCCTCTGCGCAATATAAATTAGGTTTGGTTTTGAAAGGATTGGGCCGCTACCTTGAGGCAGAAGAAGAATTTCAGAAGGTCATCGCTAATTATCCCAAGAGCGAGTGGATCGATGCTGCCAAATTTCAGATTGCTTCCTGTCGCGCCTCCCTATCTAGAAGCCCGGATTATGACCAGGAGGCGACAAAGGAGGCAAAGAACAAGTTTGAGGAATTTGTCAAAGAGCATCCTGACGCCGCCTTATCCCGGGATGCCGAGGATAATATTCAGAAATTGCAGGAGAAGGAGGCAGAGAGCGCTTTTACCACCGGCCGTTTTTATGAAAAACAAAAAATTTATCAATCCGCAAGGATTTATTATGACTATGTAATAGGAAATTACCCCAAGAGTATTTGGGCAGCCAAATCCCTGGAAAGACTTCAGGCTATGGAGAGGAAGAAGAAATGAAGAAAAAAAGTTTACCGCACAAAAGAATAATTTTATTACTGGTTGCTGGTTACTGGTTACTGGTTGGTTTGGCGGGTTGCGGCTATACTACGCGTTCCTTAATCTCTAATAAATATAAGACCATCTATATACCCCCGTTTTTGAACCAGATTAATATCACCTCAGATGCAAAGACCGGCAGTAAATATCAGATCTACCGGCCAGGTTTAGAGACCGATCTCACGAAAGCGGTCATTGACAGGTTTCGTCTTGATGGGAACTTGCGCCTCGAAAAGGAATCCGCCAATGCCGACTTGATTTTAAAAGGCTCCTTGGTGGATTATCGTCGGGATGTTTTAAGGTATGCCACTGATGATAATCCGGAGGAATACCGCGTGAGTATTATGATAGATATAAATCTGCGGGATAGGAAGGAAGATAAACTCGTGTGGGAGGAGAAATCTTTTACCGGAGATACGAGCTATTTTTTAAGTGGCCCCAACGCCAAATCAGATGCAACTGCCGTCACCGAGGCTACCAAAGACCTTGCCCGTAGGATTGTGGCGCGCACCGTTGAGAATTGGTAAGATGAGTTATCTTTTTGTCGGAGAAGACAACCTCTCCAAAGACACAACATTAGTAAAGATAAAAGAAGAGTTTCTCAGCCCCCGGCTGGCGGAGTTTAATTTCGATTCTTTCTCTGGCCGGGAATTAGGCCTGGTAAAATTGCAGGAGGCGTTCCTGCGGCTTCCCGTAGAGGCAAAAAAAAGAGTCATCTTAATCCGTGGAGCCCACCAATTAAGCCAAGAGATAAAAGAATACTTAATTCATTATTTGAAAAAACCATTTATCCATGTTCTCTTAATCCTCGATGCGCCCGGATTCGTTAGAGACGATGTTTTTTTTGCTAAAATCTCCCGGTATCTAAAGCTGTTGCGTTTTAGCGAAAGGGAAATTTTAAATACCTTTAAGCTTTCTCAGGAAATCGACCGCAAGAGAATAAATTCGGGGTTGAAGATGCTCAGCCGTCTTCTCTTGGATGGGGAAAAGCCGGAGCGGATCATCGGCGGTTTGAGGTATTGCTGGAAGAAAAATTATTTAGCACCGGAAGAAAAAAAGAGAAGGTTAAGGCTTCTCTTAAATTGTGATCTCGAGATTAAAACCGGTAGATTAAGGCCGGCCTTTGCCCTGGAGAGATTGATTGTAAATCTCGGCTTGGCTTCGGCGCTAAGGTAAGAGATCCTCTAGCTACTTAAGCCTTCAGCAGCGAACTTAATTTTTTCATCAGCCGGGATTTCTTACGCCGGGAAAGATTTTTGTGGATAATCCTTTTTTTTGCTGCCTTGTCCAACTTGGAAAATACCTTTGCAAGGTGGGCTTTTGCTTCCTCGATATTTTTCGCTGAAAGAAACGCCTGGAATTTTTTGAGCGTATTCTTGAGGTCTCTTTTAACCTTGAGGTTGCGCAGGCGTCTTTTTTTATCCGCACGGCTTCTTTTTACTGAACTCTTGCGTCTGGGCATAACGATATCCTCCGTTTTTTGGTTAACTATAACATAATTAGATATTCATGTCAACAAACAAATCCGTTGCCAGATCTGCCAGTGTCATTAGCGGCGCTACCCTTTGCTCGCGCATCTTAGGGTTCCTGCGCGATGTGGTGATGGCGCGTTTCTTTGGCACGGGGATTGCCTCGCAGGCCTTTATCGTCGCCTTTAGAATCCCCAATCTTTTGAGAGACTTGGTTGCCGAGGGAGCGGCCAATGCCGCGTTTGTGCCGGTATTTTCCGAATATCTGGTTAAACGCGAAAGAGAAGAATTTTGGTCCCTGGTGCGTAATGTATTGGCAATTGTTTTTGCCCTCCTGGTTTTGCTTACGCTTTTGGGGATAATCTCGACACCGCTGATTACCCGCCTGATTGCCCCGGGTTTCTTGAGCGACCCCAACAAATTTAATCTGACGGTAAAATTGGTGCGTATACTTTTTCCTTATCTGATTTTGGTGGGGTTGACTGCCTACAGTATGGGTTTATTGCATACCTTTAAGTCATTTCTTACCCCGGCCTTAAGCCCGAGCATGTTAAATCTGGCGATGATCTCCAGTATTTTGGTCTCGGTGCATTTTCTGGAAGAGCCGATTATCGGCTTGGCCTGGGGTGTACTGCTGGGAGGGCTGTTACAATTTTTGATTCAACTTCCGCCGATGTATAGGCGGGGCTTTCGCCTTAACCTGCCGAAATTAAGGTTGGACTTTGCTCATCCCGGTATCCGGCAGATTGGCAGGTTGATTGCGCCGCGCACCTTTGGCTCGGCGATTTACCAATTGAATGTATTTGTGGATACGATGCTTGCCTCTCTGGCGAATATTGTCGGCGATGGGGCAGTGGCAGCAATTTATTATGCCAACCGCATCGTCCAGTTTCCCTTGGCGATTTTCGGCATTGCCCTCTCTTCGGCAGTGCTTCCCACGATGTCGCATCAGGTCGCTGAGGGCGACTTAGAGAGCTTAAAGCGCACGCTCTCCTTTTCTTTAAGGGCGATTTACCTGATGATGTTGCCGATTAGTTTAGGTTTGGTGGTTTTATCCCAACCACTGATCAAACTATTGTTTGAACGCGGGGCATTTACTGCTTATTCTACCTCCATTACTTCCGCGGCACTTTTATTTTATGCCTTTGGCTTGGTTGCTTACGGCGGGGTCAAGATTCTCGTATCCTGTTTTTATTCGCTTAAGGATACGGTTACACCGGTGAAGATATCCTTCATTTGTTTAATTGCCAACATCATTCTTAATCTCATCCTGATGTTTCCTCTTAAGGTCGCAGGGCTTGCCTTGGCCAGCTCAATCTCTGCGACACTCAATTTTATTATCCTGCTTACGTTGATTAAAAAAAAGGTCGGAAAAATCTTTGACCCGCAGGCGCGGGATTCATTTTTTAAGATTAGCCTTGCCAGCATGATGATGGCCTTGGTGACCTATTTAAGTTGGCATTACTACTTATTTAGATTCAGCCCCTTATTTTCTCTGGGTGCCGCCATACTTATTGCTGCCCTGAGTTACCTCTTTAGTTGTCTTCTCTTAAAGGTCAGGGAAATACGTGATTTATCCCGATGGTTATGGAAAAAGAAAGATTAATTGCGCAAAAGATTAAGTCTCTACCGTTAGCCTCTGGCGTATACATTTTTAAAGACCAAGAGCAAAATATCTTATACATTGGAAAGGCGCGCTGTTTAAGAAAAAGGGTCGCCTTCTATTTCAGCCGCTTGCTGGATAGGAAAACCCAAGCGCTAGTAGAGAAGATTAACGACGTTGATTATATCCTTACTCCTTCTGAAGCACAGGCATTAATTAAGGAAGCAGCGTTGGTGAAAAAATATCTGCCGCCTTATAACACGGCACTGCGGGACGATAAATCCTTTCCTTTTATCTGTGTGAGCAAAGAGGCCTTCCCGCGGGTTTTTATCTGCCGTAATCCAGAGAAATCCTTAGGCGTAAAGACAGCTGGTTTACGCGTATTCGGGCCCTATACCCACGCCGGGCTGCTTCGTCAGGCACTGAAAGCCATCCGTTTCATTTTTCCTTTTTGCTCTTGCGCATTCCGGCGCAAGAAATCCTGTCTTTATTATCGCCTGCATTTATGCCCCGGCCCTTGCCTGAATAAAATCAGCCGGGATGATTATCAGGAGAATATCAAGAACATGGTCATGTTCTTGGAAGGTAAAGACGCAGATTTAGTAAAGGGGCTTTCACGGCAGATGCAAGAAAAGGCAAGAGAAAAAGATTTTGAGGCAGCAGCCAAGATACGCGATCAAATTAAGGCCTTGGAGAGCATAATGCCCTGGAAAACTTATACCCTGGACTTAATGGGTAAAGCCAGGGATTTGGGCAAGGTATTGGGAATGAAGAAAAAAATTGAGCGCATTGAGGCCTTTGATGTTTCCAATGTCTTTGGCGCGCAGGCAACCGCAGCTTTAGTTTCTTTTTATAAGGGAGAACCGGATAAAAATAATTATCGGCGTTTCCGAATTAAGACGGTTTCCGGTATCGATGATTATCAAATGTTAAGGGAGGTAATCCGCAGGCGCTACCAGCGCCTGGTTAAAGAAAAATTACCTTTGCCGCATCTCATCGTCATTGATGGCGGACGCGGCCAGCTGAACACGGCAAAAAATCAATTAAAGGCCCTCAAGGTTAATATACCGGTAATCAGCATTGCCAAGGAAAAAGAAGAGGTTTATACCTTAAGGAGAAAAACGCCGCTTCGGCTTGGGCCCGGCTCCGCGGCCTTACAGACAATTCAGCGGATTCGCGATGAGGCGCATCGCTTCGCAGTTGCCTACCATCACGTGTTGAGAAGAAAAAAAATTATCGGTAAGTAGGGATATGATTCCATTTTCTAAAAAGGTTTATAAGGTTGTAATGCAAATACCCTTAGGCGAAGTACGCACCTATAAATGGGTAGCCAGAAAAGTTGGCAGGCCCAAAGCAGCGCGTGCCGTAGGCACAGCCTTAAAAAATAATCCTTGTCCTTTGCTCATCCCTTGCCATCGGGTAATTGCCTCCCAGGATAGTTTGGGCGGTTATGTCTTTGGCAAAAAAACCAAAAAAGCGCTCTTAAATCTAGAGAGACAAATAAAAGAGTTAGTGCTATAATTAAAAAGGCGGAGGTGCCTATGAAGATAAAAGAATTATTAAGCTTGATGGTGGAAAAAGATGCCTCGGATTTGTTCTATCGGGTAGGCGGTCGTCCCCATATGCGCATCGACGGTAAGGTTGTGGCGGTAGATGAGGCTGTCTCAAGCGTTTGCGAAGTAGTTTCTGCGGTAGAAGAATTAACCACACCCGCTCAAAGGGAGCAGTTGAAGAAAAATTTAGATATTGACTTTGCGGTTTACTTGGAAGAATTCGGCCGCCGCTTCCGCGCGAGCGTCTTTATCCAGAGGAATCATCCGGCGATGGTCATCAGAAATGTGCGGCCCGCTGTTCAGACCTTTGAAGAGCTGAATCTTCCCGCGGAAACATTGAAAAAATTGTCTCTGGAGAACCGCGGATTGGTACTGCTTACCGGCAGTGCCGGCTCAGGAAAATCCACTACCATTGCCAGCATGATTGACTACATTAACACTAGTTTAGAAAAACACATCCTCACCGTAGAAGAGCCGATCGAATATACCTTTGAAGATAAACATTCAGTAGTCAACCAGAGAGAGCTGGGTTTGGATGTTTTCTCCTATCCCGCGGCACTGCGGGCCTTTACCCTGCAAAGCCCGGATGTGATTTATATTGCGAATATCCGCGATCAGGAGACGATGTTTTCCGCCTTAACCGCTGCGGAAACCGGAGTCTTGGTCTTAAGCACCTTGCATACAGTAAATGCTCCGCAGACTATCGAGCGGATAATTAATTTCTTTCCGCCCCATCAACATAATGAGATAAAAACAGAGCTCTCATTTATCTTGAAGGGCGTCATCTCGTTAAGGTTGGTGCCATGCAAGGACGCCTCCGGCAGGATTCCTGCTTACGAGGCCATGCTTCAGACACCGACGATTTCACGCTTGATTAGAGAAGGAAAACTTTGGGAAATTCCTAAATTTATTGAAGAGGGCGCGGTTTTCGGGATGCAATCATTTACTCAGTCGTTGATAAAATTAGTCAAGGCCGGGAAGATTGACGAAGAGACTGCCGCGGAGTTTTCCGACAATAAAGAAGAATTTCTTTTAACCTGCAGAGGCATTAAAAAAACCTAACTTAAGGAGGCTGTTATTGTGTTTGAAGAAATAAAGACAAGGCTTGCTAAACTGGAAGAAAGCTTAGGCCAACTAAGAGGTTATCTTTGACATAGAGAAGAAGAGTAAGCGCATTGAAGAGTTGTCAGCCGAGATGTCGCAAGCCAGTTTCTGGAATGACCGGGAAAAGTCAGGCAAGGCAATCAACGAACTCAAAGGCTTAAAGGCCTGCGTTGAGCCCTGGGATGAAGCCAATAAAAAATTAGGCGAATTAAAAGAGCTGGCAGCCATCTTAAAGGCAGAAGATAAAGATTTAATCGCTACTTTAGATAATGATAGCCAGACACTTTTAAAAGAATTATCCGCCCTGGAATTTAAAACCCTCTTCAGCGGCGCCTTTGATAAGAACAATGCAATTCTGAGCATTAATGCCGGTGCCGGCGGGACAGAGTCTTGCGATTGGGTGAGCATGCTCTTTCGCATGTATAGCCGCTGGGCAGAAAGGCAGGGTTACAGCATCAAAACCACGGATATCCTCTTCGGAGATGAAGCGGGAATAAAAAATGTTACTATTTTGATTGAAGGAGCTTATGCCTACGGCTATCTTAAGGCAGAGCGCGGCGTCCACCGGCTGGTGCGCATTTCGCCCTTTGATGCCAATAAACGCCGGCATACTTCTTTTGCCTCGGTAGACGTTATCCCGGAAATTGAGGAAGAAACAGACATTAACTTAGAGGAAAAAGACCTGCGCATTGATGTTTACCGTTCCAAGGGTGCCGGCGGCCAGAGTGTCAACACCACGGACTCCGCGGTAAGGATTACGCATTTGCCTTCCGGTATTGTTGTACAGTGCCAGAATGAGCGCTCTCAGTATCAAAATAAGCAAACGGCCTTGAAAATCTTAAAGGCGCGGTTGTTTGAACTGGAACAGGAGAAAAAAGAACGGGAATTGTTCAATCGGTACGGCACACAGAAGAAAAAGATTGAATGGGGCAGTCAGATTCGTTCCTATGTCATGCATCCCTACAATATGGTCAAAGACCACCGCAGCGACTACGAAACCGGTGATGTCAATAGTGTAATGGACGGAGAGATAGATGCCTTTATTCAAGCGTATTTAAAAATTCAAAAAGCCCTGCCTGCCGGCAGGCAGGAAAAAGGTAAATAAAGAAAAATATGTTAGGCCTGATTAAGAAAACCATCTTAAATCAAAAACAAAATGCGATCAGGAAGAGCTATCCTTCGGTAAAGATCGTCTTGCATCCGGATATGCCTTCTCCTTCTGTAAACAAAGTCGCTAGCTTAGCAAGGACGGTTAACCTGATTAATGATCTGGAACCAAAGATCAGCTCGCTTTCGGATAGCGAGCTGCGCAAAAAAACCGATCTCTTCAAGGAGTACGTTTTTAAAAAGAGTAGCAGCTTGGCAACGCAAATACAAGAGCTCGAAGAGGCGCTGCTGGCGTCTGCGATTCAAGAAGAAAAGGGTAGAATCAAGGAGAGGATCAGAGTTGTGCGAAATGAAACCTTTGAGGAAATATTGCCCGAGGCCTTTGCCGTGGTCAGAGAAGCAAGTAGGCGCACCACCGGAATGCGACATTTTGACGTGCAGTTAGTCGGCGGGATGATTTTACATGAAGGCAAAATCGCGGAGATGGCTACCGGCGAAGGAAAGACCCTGGTAGCAACTCTCGCCGCGTATCTGAATGCCCTTTTAGGCAAGGGTGTACATATCGTCACGGTAAACGATTATCTTGCCCGACGCGACCGCGAATGGATGGGGCCGATCTATGAATTCTTGGGGCTCAGTGTCGGCGCGATTCAGCACGATATGGGCGATGAGGAACGCAAGATTGCCTATCACTGCGATATCACCTACGGGACCAACAATGAATTTGGTTTTGATTATCTACGCGATAATATGAAATATTCGCTGCAGGAATTAGCGCAGCGGCCGTTCTTCTATGCGATTGTTGATGAGGTTGATTCGATTCTCGTTGATGAGGCGCGCACGCCCTTGATTATCTCAGGCCCGGCAGAGGAATCCACGGATAAGTATTATACCATCGATAAGATTATCCCGCGTTTAAAAGGGCGCATTATTCTCGAGAAGGATGAGATTGAGGCAAAATATAAGGGTGAAGACCTCTCCCGCGGTTATGACTATATCGTGGACGAAAAAGTGCATACCGCGCACCTTACTGAAGAGGGAGAGAAGAAAGTCTGCTCCATCTTAGGCATCGATAATCTGCATGAGATTCAGACCATGGATTGGCGCCACCACATGATTCAGGGGCTACGCGCGCACAATCTTTACAAGAGAGACGTTGATTATGTAGTCAAGGACGGACAGGTAATCATTGTCGATGAATTTACCGGCAGGATGATGCCGGGCAGGCGCTGGTCAGACGGCCTGCACCAGGCAATAGAGGCAAAGGAAGGCTTAAAAATCGAACGCGAGAATCAAACCCTTGCCACGATTACCTTCCAGAATTATTTCCGCATGTATGAAAAATTAGCCGGCATGACCGGTACTGCCTTTACTGAGGCCGCGGAATTTAAGGCAATCTACGGTTTGGATGTAGTAGTCATTCCCACCAACCAGCCGCTCATCCGCACCAATTATTCAGATTGTATCTATAAGAGCGAGAAGGAAAAATTTAATGCCGTGGTAGAAGAGATTGCCGGGCTTTACCAGGCGGGCAGGCCGGTGTTGGTGGGTACGATTTCTATCGAGAAGTCAGAAAGGCTCTCCGAGATGTTAAAACGCAAGGGAGTTCCCCATCAGGTGCTCAATGCTAAATACCACGAAATGGAAGCGCAGATTGTTGCCCAGGCAGGCAGGTACCAGGCAGTAACTATTGCCACGAATATGGCAGGCCGGGGTACGGATATACTGCTCGGCGGTAATGCGGAATTTATGGCCAAGAGCCTGAGCAAACAAAAATTAAATCCCGATGACCCGAATTATCCGCAGGAACAGAGAAAAATTTTAGAGAAATTTAAAGAGGAGACCAATAACGAGCATAAAAAAGTTGTAGCTTCGGGAGGCCTGCATGTTTTAGGCACCGAACGCCACGAAGCGCGGCGTATCGATAATCAGCTGCGCGGCCGCTCTGGCCGTCAGGGAGACCCCGGCTCTTCGCGATTTTACGTTGCCCTGGAAGATGATTTGATGCGCCTCTTCGGCTCAGACCGGCTTTCCGCGATTATGACCAGGCTGGGTTTTGAAGAAGGGCAGGTCATCGAACACCCCTGGGTCAGCAAATCCATTGAGATTGCCCAGCGTCGGGTAGAACAGTACAACTTCGAGGTCAGAAAACAACTCTTAGAATACGATAATGTGATGAATAAGCAAAGAGAGGTAGTCTATGGCCAACGCCGCGCGATCTTAGAGGGGGTATCTCTGAAAGATGAAATATCGACGCAGGCAAGGACAAGCCTTAATTTTTTAGTCAACCGTTATTTAGCGCAGGATTCCTCGGCGCAGGAATGGGATATCGATGGCCTTAAGGAAAGTTTAAGATTAAAATTCGGCATCAAATCCGATTTTAAATTACAGGCCTTAAGTAAAGAAGAAATTGAGGAAGCCTTTTATCAGGCGATCACGAATAGTTACGGCGAGAAGGAACATTCTATTGGAGAAGAGATGATGCGGCATTTAGAGCGCATGGTTTTCTTACAGATTATCGATAGTAAATGGAAAGACCATCTCTATTCGATGGATAATTTAAGGGAAGGTATAGGGCTTCGCGCCTATGGCCAACGCGACCCCCTTGTTGAATACAAACAAGAGGGATTTACAATGTTCCAAGAGATGATCGAGGGTATCAGAGAAGAAGCGCTGGAGACCATATTTAAAATCCAGCCAATCAAACGCGAACCCGAGGCCATAAGAGGAGTTTTTAGTACTGCGGCACAGGAATTCCTGCATCCGGAAGTAGCCAAGTTTGAGAAACCCAGCGCAGAAGCCACTGATTTTTCCGCACCAGAACAACCTGCGAAAGTAGCCAGTCCTAGCGTAAGATCCAGCGTCAAAGTCGGCCGTAATGACCCCTGCCCTTGCGGGTCGGGGAAAAAATTCAAAAGATGCTGCGGCAGATGATTAAGTTACCACTTCGCCACTTCGCCACTTCGCCCGTTATTAAAGATTTATTTCTTTGTTTATTGTCAGGATGTTTGCTGATTTTTTCTTTTCCTAATTTTAATCTTTGGCTATTCGCCTGGTTTGGCTTTGTGCCTTTGTTTTTCGCTATACAAAACAAACGCAAATTTAAGGCATTCTTACTCAGTTATTTTACTGGTCTTATTTTCTGGTTCGGCACAATCTATTGGTTAATTCACGTTACTTTTCCGGGTTTAGTTTTGCTCGTCCTTTACCTGGCATTATATTTTGGTATTTTTGGATTATTGATATCTTTCTATCCGCTATCCGCTATCCGCTATCCGCTAATATATATTCCTTGTCTTTGGGTTTTGTTGGAATATTTACGCAGCTATCTCTTCACTGGTTTTGGCTGGGCGTTGTTAGGCTATTCACAATTTCTTAATTTGCCCGTAATCCAGATTGCGGACATTACCGGTGTATGGGGTGTGTCGTTTTTAGTGATGATGGTTAATGTAGTGATTTGGCAATTGATGAATGTCACAAGTCACAAGTCACAAGTCGCAAGAATAAAGAGCGGTTACTTGGTGATTAGTTTTTTTCTTCTGGGCGCTAGTTTAATTTATGGTTATTATCGTTTAAGCCTGCGACCTGCGACGGGCGACCTGCAACCGATCAAAGTTTCCGTAATCCAGGGAAACATCCCCCAGGAATTAAAATGGCAAACCCGCTCCCGGGAGTTTATTCTGGACAGATATCTGACGCTTTCCCGGGATGCGTCTTGCGAAGAACCCGGCTTAGTTATCTGGCCGGAGGCAGCAGTGCCGGGATATTTATTTAATCCGCAGGATAAATGGATGTTTGAGCGGATTTTTAACTTTGCCAAAGATAGGAAGTTGAATTTTCTAATCGGCGCCGTGGCAGAAGAAGGGGAAAATTATTTTAACACGGCAATATTGGTTGATGGGCAAGGAAGGATTATCCAGCGTTACAATAAATTACACCTTGTTCCTTTCGGAGAATACATTCCTTTTAAAAAAGCGTTTCCTTTTCTAGAGACCATCGTGCCCATCGGCGATTTTACTGCCGGCAGAGAATATACGGTTTTTTCGTTAGACGGGACAACGAAGTTTTCTGTGCTTATCTGTTTCGAAGATTTGTTTCCCGAGCTATCCCGCAGGTTTGTTAAAAAGGGTGCCAATTTTCTCGTGAATATTACCAACGATGCCTGGTTTGGCAAGACCCCCAGTCCATTTCAGCATTTAGCGCTTTCGGTTTTTCGCGCTGTGGAAAATCGCCGATTTCTCTTGCGCGCAGCAAATACCGGCGTCTCCGGATTTATTGCTCCCAATGGCGCGGTTAGTTCACTGGTGGCGGATAACCGTGGCAAAGCCGTCTTTATTACCGGCTATGAAACCGCCTTTGTTTATCCACGCGATAACATCACTTTTTATACGCGCTTTGGCGATATTGTGGTTTTGATATGTTTAATTCTGGCGATATATGGTATAATAAATAAATATAGAAAACCGAGGATAAATACCCATGGAGAGAAATAAACAAGTCAGAGTAACCCTTATCTATGTGCTCATCTTAAACTGGCTGGTATCCGTCGCCAAGATTATTTTTGGCTCATGGACTAAGAGCAGTAGCATGATTGCCGATGGTCTGCATTCTTTTTCCGACGGCAGCTCCAATATTGTCGGACTGGTGGGAATGCACTTTGCCACCCAACCTATAGACAAGGATCATCCCTACGGACATAAGAAGTACGAAACATTTTTTAGTCAGATCATTGCGATTATGCTCTTTCTCGTATGCTTAAGCGTTATCCACAGCGGTTTAGAACGCCTTAAGAATCCGGTTATCCCGGATGTGAATATTTATAGTTTTATAGTCATGCTGGTAACCATTGTCATAAATATATTGGTCATGGTTTATGAATACTCAATCGGTAAAAAGTTAAATAGTGATATCCTGGTTTCAGACTCAATGCATACCCGCGCCGATATCCTGACTTCCTTTTCCGTAATCGTCGCCTTGATTTCAGTAAAGATGGGGTACCATTTAATCGATGCCGTCGGTTCTTTGGTTATTGCCGGCTTTATCGGTTACGCTGCCTTTAACATCCTTCGCCAGAGCTCCCACGTCTTATGCGATAGCGCCGTAATCGATACCCTTGAGATTGAAAAAATAGTAAAAAATGTCGAGGGAGTAAAGACATGCCATAAGATCAGGACCCGCGGCCGGCAAGACGATATATTTATTGACCTGCACGTATTAGTCAAAGACGATATGCATATGAGCGTTGCCCACGATTTAAGTTCCCGCATAGAGGAGGTAATTAAGAAGCGTTTCCCCGGAGTTTCTGATGTCGTCGTGCATCTTGAACCAGTCAAGAGCCTTAAAGAGGAGGAAGATTCAGGGAGGATATGATGTTGGAACTGAAAGTGGTTAAGATTAATAAGCCGCAAGAGGTGAATGTGATTTTGGGCCAGGCGCACTTTATTAAAAGCGTCGAGGATATTTATGAAGCCTTGGTCACTGCTGTCCCGAAGATTAAATTCGGCCTGGCATTTAGCGAATCTTCCGGCCCCTGCCGCGTGCGTGCGCAAGGAACCGATGAGGAACTAAAGAAATTAGCCGAAGAAAATGCCTTGGAGATCGGTGCTGGCCACAGTTTTATTATTCTCATCAAGGATGCTTATCCGATTAATGTTTTAAACAGCATCAAAATGGTTCCTGAGGTCTGTTCTATCTACTGTGCCTCTGCCAACCCCGTAGAAGTGGTTCTGGCACAAACAGAGCAGGGCCGAGGCATAGTTGGTATAATAGACGGTGCTTCACCGCGAGGTGTAGAGACCAACGACGATATAAAGTGGCGCCATGACTTGCTGCGCAAAATCGGATACAAACTCTGATTTTTTCCTTGCTTTCTTTTTTCTTTTTGTTATAATCTGATTTGCTTATTTCCTCATGGATCGCAAAAAAATAGTCAAGAACACGAAGCGCTTTATGGCGCGGTTGGCACTGCAGATCTGCTCTTTGATAGTCAGGTTCCTGCCAAAAGAGGCAATCTACGGTTTTATCAAACTCACTGCCCGCCTGGGTTTTTTCATTGCTGGTAGGCACAGAAGGATTGCCTTAGAGGGGTTAAAAAATGCCTTTGGCAAGGAAAAAACCGCAGCGCAGATAAAAAGTATTGCCCGGGATTGTTTTACCTTTATGGCGGAAAGCGGCGCGGAACTGGTTTTTCTTACTGACCGGCCAGCATTAATCAAAAAAGTAGTCAGTTTCGTTGGTAAAGATAACTTAGACACTGCGTTAGCTAAGGGCAAGGGTGTCGTTTTAGTCAGCGCTCACTTTGGGAACTTCCCGCTGTTAATGATAAAGCTGAGTCTGGAGGGTTATAAAATTGCCGGGATTATGCGCTATGCACGCGATGAAAAGGCAGAGAAGATTTTTTACGAAAAACGCCAGCGCGTAGGGATTAAGACCATCTACAGCCAGCCGCGTAAGGCCTGCGTTGAGGAATCCATCCGGACATTAAGGAATAACGAGCTGCTTTTTATTCCTTTAGACCAGAATTTTGGCACCGGCGGAGTATTTGTCGATTTTTTCGGCAGAAAGGCGGCGACAGCTACCGGCCCGGTGGTATTAGCGTTACGTACAGGGGCAGCAATTCTCCCTTGTTTTATCGTCCGCAATCAAGACAATACGCACAAGATTATCTTTGAGCCGGAATTTAAATTGGAGAAGGCAGGGGCTTTTCAAGAAACGGTTTTAATCAATACCCAAAGGATGACCAATATCATTGAGCGCTATATCAGAAGATATCCTGCGCATTGGGGATGGATTCACCGCAGGTGGAAAACGCAAAAAGGGTAAAACACACAGATAGAAGGAGGTGTAACATGGCAGAAGAAGTAAAACAGGAGGAGTGCAAACAAGACGCAAAAAAGATATTTTCTACCCTCTTGAAGGTTATTTTGGGATTGTTATTTTTGGTCTTGGGTGTAGCAGCAATAATTAATTGGTGGGGCGCTCTTTTATTAGTCATTAAAGGCTGCATTGGTTTATTCTTGGTTTTAGCCGGGATTATTACCTTAGCGATTGCCAAAGAATAAGACAGGGCGAACTTCAATGCGGGGTTAGTATTTTTTTCTCCCGAAGAGGGGGGGAAGATTATTAACCCCCTTTTTTATTTTATCGGCGCTTTCTCGTTCTTGGGCTTTACAAGAGAAAGGTATTTAGGTATAATATTTTTATTATCTAATAAATTATAGGAAGGAGAATGAGGATGGAGGCAATTTTAAAGAAAGAGATAATTTCCCATAAATTATTTTGCCGCGCTATTGGCGTATTAACCTTTGTAATCTTTACCAGTTTGGGTGCTTTTGTGCGCATTCCCTTGCCCTTTACCCCTGTTCCGATTACGCTGCAGACTTTCTTTGTTTTACTCTCCGGCGCTTTTTTAGGCAGCAACCTTGGCGCAATTACCCAGGCAGGCTATCTCTTTTTAGGCTTGGCGGGTTTGCCGATATTTACCGGCGCGGGCAGCGGTTTATTTTATTTCTTGGGGCCAACAGGCGGATATCTTTTGGGCTTTGTCCTGGCAAGTTTTTTTATCGGCAGGTTATTAAAATATACACAGGATAATCTTTTTTCTATATTTATTCTCTTTTGTCTGGCCGATTTTATACTTTTGTTTTCTGGCCTACTGTGGCTGAAGGTTCTTTTTGCCTACTCTTGGATGAAATTATTCTGCATCGGATTTATCCCTTTTCTTCCCGGTGATGTCCTTAAGGCATTGGCCGCCTCAGTCCTTTATCTGAAATTAAAAACCCGCCTTAAAGAGGTTTTCTGATCCTTTTTCTAAAAAAGGAGGAATAGATGAAGGTCAAAAAGGTAATGAGCAAGGATGTAGTCAGTGTAAATCCCGAAGACAATGCTGCGGCTGCCCTGGCCCTTTTGTTTAAAATGCAGATTTCTGGGCTGCCGGTAATTGACGCCCAGGGAAAGCTGGTGGGGATGTTTACGGAAAAAGAGGTTTTATCTTACACCCTGCCGAGTTATATCGAAAAAGTAGGAAAATTTATTTATGAAGAAAATCCTAAATCAACCAAGAAGAAATTTGTAGAATTAAGCAATATAACGGTGAGTAGGTTGATGCGGCGGGAGGTGGTTACCACCACTGAAGATACTGTTTTGTGTGAAGTCGCCAGAATCATGCTTACCCAAAAAGCACGGCGCTTGCCCGTGTTAGATAAATCCGGCAAGGTGGTGGGTGTTGTCGCGCGCGGCGACATATTGAAAGCCATGGCCGATGAAGCAGAAGCGCGCGTAACCAGCGCGTAACCACTTAGGACAGATAAAATGGTAAAAAAGTTTATTCTTCTGATTGCGATTGCCTTGGGGATAGGTTCGCTGACCAAAAATATCGGTCTGAGTTCCCATCAGGCAGTGGCAGTATCCATATTTTCCGCCTCGATATTGGGAACGTTATTCTTCTGGGATTTTCGCTTAAGTTTCGCTTTCTTGGGGACAGCTATTCTTTTAATCAGCCGGACTATCGACCTGGAAAACTTGGTCAAATCAGCCTCTTTAGAGGTTATCCTTTTTTTAGTTGGGATGATGATCCTCATAGGATTATTAAAAGATGCAGGAGTTTTTGCCTGGTTAGTAAGTTTGATCCTACGTATTAAAAATCTTACCGCCCACAGATTCCTTATTTCTATTTCTATCACTTCAGCTTTATTAGCCTGTGCGATTGATGAGGTGACTTCGATTATTTTTATCGTTGCGGCTATCTTTGAAATCTGTGATTATTTTGAAGTTGACCCCACTCCATTCTTAATCATTTCGGTCTTGGCTACCAACATCGGTTCCAGCGGAACGGTTTTAGGTAACCCCATCGGCATACTCATTGCCACCAAGTCCGGGCTTACCTTTGAGGATTTTATTGTCAGGGCTTTTCCGCTGATGTTACTGTGTCTGGTGATTACGATTTTAATTGTCAAGTTTTGGTATAGAAAGCCGTTGCAGGAGTTAGACCGCAAAATAAAAGATTTTGGGTATAATGAAATGCTCACTAGGCTGATATCGGTTCCGCCGGAAAAGGGGCTTAAGATTAGCCTGGCGATTTTTGGGGCAACCCTGTTTTTTATCGCGTTGCACCACCGCCTGGAAATCCTCTGGAACCTAAAACCCAATACCATCCTGCTTACCGTTCCGCTGATTTCCAGCGGCCTGGTGATGATTTGGAAATGGAGAAGGGCGCGCGAATACGTGGAAAAGGATGTGGAGTGGTGGACGCTGCTCTTTTTTCTCTTGCTCTTTGCCCAGGCCGGAACACTCAAATATACCGGCGCTACGGATGTCCTGGCAAAAAAACTCGTCGGACTGGCCAGCAGCAACACCTCAATCCTTACCGGAATGGTACTCTGGATTTCTACCATTGGCTCAAGCATCCTCGATAACGTGGTTTTGGTAGCTGCCTTTATCCCGGTAATCCAGAGCTTTCAGGGTTTAGGCCTTCACCTGCAGCCTTTATGGTGGGCATTGCTTTTCGGCGGCTGTTTTGGCGGCAACATCACCTTGGTCGGCTCAACTGCCAATATCGTTGCCTTAGGCATCCTGGAAAAAGAGAAGAATATCCACATGACCTTTTTCCGCTGGTTCTGGGTCGGACTTACCGTAGGGGTGGTGACTACGGTAGTGGTCTGGATTGCGCTCCTGACTATTCCGATCTACCATTAGGAAACTCTGCTTGACAAACCAGAATGATTGTGCTAAAGTTTTTTCTATCGAAGGGAGGTAGGCAATGAAAAAGCTAAACCAGATTTATCTCTTTTTGTTTGTCTTAATTTCTATTTTTATTTTCTTGGCCCAGTTATCGTTGGCGCAAGAGCTCTCCCAGACGCAACCTGCAGCGCAAGAAATTCCGACAGAACCAATGCCAGTAGAAAATGAGACCGCTGTGCAGGCTCAGGCAGAAACTGCTACCCCAGAAGTTGCAGTCACCACAGTAGAGACGAGCAAACCCGAAGCGGTTACCATCAAAGAAACCGAACCAGAAACACAATGGCTCTGGGGTGAGGTAATCTCCGCAGATGCAACTTCAGGTCAACTCCTTGTAAAATATATTGATTACGAAACGGATAACGAAAAAGAAATAACCCTTGTCACCTCTGCAGAGACGACCTATGAAAATGTCGCTGCCTTAGCCGAGATTAAGCCAAAAGACACTGCCAGTATTGATTATCTTGTGACTAGCGATGGCAAAAACTTAGCCAAGCATATTAGCGTAGAGAGGATAGAGACTCCCCCGGTCGAATCAGTAACACCTCCTGAATCAGTTATACCATCCGAATCAGAAACACCGAAAGAATAACTAGTAAAAGAGATCCATTCGCTAAAATTAAGAGAAGAGAATGAAGAAGGTATTATTCGTTATTTATTATTCGTTATTGGTTATTGGTTTGATTGGTTGTGCCTCGGCACATTCTGCCAAAGGTGTAGCGAGGAGCGGGCGACCACATTATTTGGGTCATAAAGCACGAGTTGCGGTCGCGGAATTTGAAAATAAAGCTGCTAAGGCCACTTTTGAAATTGGCGCGGGCCTGCGCGAGATGTTAGTGGCAGTACTCGTGGATAGCCATCGTTTTAGCCTGGCAGAACATCAGGTTCCCCCTGGTACAGCTGCGCCTGCTAGTGGTGCGCCAAAAGCCAAACTGAAGAGCGCAGATTTAATGATTACCGCTGTACTTACGGAATTTGAGCCGCAGGCTTCAGGTGGAGCTGCGGGTGTGGGTGGAGGAGGCGGAGTGGGTAGCGGAATCCTGGGCGGAATTTTGGGTGCAACCTTGAATAAAGCGCGCCTGGCATTAGATATGCGCATTGTGGATGTCTCCACTTCTGAGGTAGTAGCCGCAACACGCATACAGGGTCAAGCCAGCGAGGTGAACGGTAAAGTTATGTCCAGGACATTTGCTAAGCATGGCTTGAGTGGGGGATTGGCTCTTTATTCGAACACGCCGATGGAAAAGGCAATCCGCACCTCTATTATTGAGGCAGTGGAATATATTACACAAGGCATCCCGCTTAAGTATTATAAGTATTAAATTCGCACAAATAACTTACGTCGCCGATATGTTAGTAGAAGCTCCGTAAGTTATGTGCTCATTTAAGGAGGTTAAAATGGGTAGACGTAAACGCAGATGTAAACTCTCCTGGCGTTCTAAGAAAGCAAATCACGGAAAACGTCCTTGCCTGGGATAGTTTGATTAACGGTCTTTAGTAAAAGGAGGGCTGTAGAATGGAGGAAAAAGAGATTGGCAAGATTACGCACTATTACAGCAATATTGGTGTGGGCATCATCGAGCTTTCCGACACGCTTAAGGTGGGAGAGAGTGTGCATATTAAAGGCCATAGCTCTGATTTTAGCCAGTTAATAGATTCGATACAGATCGAACACGCCAGCGTACCCGAGGCCAAAGCAGGAGATGTGATTGGGATAAAGGCTGCTCAGAAAGTGCATCCGCACGATAAAGTCTATAAGGTCACTGCTTAAAAAATACCTTTCATGGCTCTCATCTGGATTCTTACCAGCACGTTCATCGTCAGTCTGATTTCGTTAGTGGGAGTTTTTACCCTTGCCGTTAACGAGAGATTATTACAGAGTATTCTTTTCTCTCTGATCGGTTTCTCCGCAGGCGCACTCTTAGGCAGCAGTTTTTTGCATCTCCTGCCAGAGGTTTTAAAAAATACCGAGATTACTATTGTTTCTTATTTCCTCATCTTAGGGATAGTTTTGTTTTTCCTCTTGGAAAGGTTTTTTCATTGGCGTCATTGTCACGAGGGTGTTTGTAGCATCCACGCCTTTACTTACTTAAATCTTATCGGCGACGGAATGCATAATTTCTTCGACGGTATGGTGATTGCCGCAAGTTTCCTCGTTTCGATAAAACTGGGCATAGTAACCACCTTGGCAGTAATCTTTCATGAGATCCCGCAGGAATTAGGCGATTTTGGCGTGCTCGTATACGGCGGTTTTAGTAAACAAAAAGCCTTAACCTACAATTTTATTTCTGCCTTAACCGCAGTGCTTGGCGCTCTCACCGGCTATTTTATCGCGGATCTGGGCGTAAATTTCTCTAAATTTATTTTACCGTTGACTGCCGGAGGCTTTATCTATATTGCCACCTCCGACCTTATTCCCGAGCTGCATAAAGAAAGCAATTTCAAGCGCTCTATTTTGGCGTTTATTGCTTTTTTGTTGGGTATTATCTTTATGGGCTTAGCCAAGTATGTCTTAGCAGATTAGCTCACTCTTTCCTTTCCCCTCTAAAGTAGCCGCGTTTTCTCCATAAATACCATAGGATAATTGCTCCCAGAAACAGATTCAGATTAAAAACCGTAAATAGCCGCAGGCTAGTTGCATTAGAAAAGGCAGCACTGCCTGAGTCCTTTCCGATTATTCTGATGATGGGCCTTAGCGGTAAATTATGTCCGAGGGAAAAGGCCGCGCCTAAAAAACTATTTATAGTGAAAAAAATATGGTAAAGGAAGGCAAGATACCAAAAAGGCAGGCTCGGCCGTTTGAAACCAAAGTAAAGCAAAAGCGGCAGGAGAATAAGGGCGAAGATGATACAATTAGCTGCGCTTTCGGGAATAGCATGGTCAAACCAAAGAATATTAGTATATTTGTAGAAGAATGATAAATGCAGGCTTGATAAAAAAACAGTGAGCAGGTAAAAATAGCGCAGTATCTCTATGCCTGAGGGCAGGGCCTGCGTGCGCTTTGTTTTCATAGCTTTAATATAACAGATAAGGAAATTCTTGACAATAAATTAATCTATGTTACCATTGTCTTACCCGCCTTAACTGCTGCAAGAAATTATAAAAGATTCGATGAAGCTCAAGGCCGTAGCAATACTTATATTTTCCTTTGCTATTTTTTCGCTGCCAGCTGCAGAACCCGCCCTTTATATCGATGACACCTCAACCACCGCAAAGAGACACTTTTCTTTGGAGTTCAGCGCAGATTATTATAAAGATATAGAAAAAGAACTGGACCCGGACACCGAAGAATATGAAAAAACTGTTTCTAAAGAAATAACGCTTACCTCTTCTATATCATACGGGTTAACGGATAATTGGGAGATAGAGTTGACTACTCCTTATAGATTCCTCGATGATACTTCCATCGGCAAAGTCAACGGATTTTCTGATATTGTCATCGATACTAAATATAGACTTTGGGATGAAAAAAAGTTTCTTCCATCTTATGCTTTATATTTTGACTTAAAGACGAGTAGCGGCAATGAATATAAGAGCTTAGGGACGGGAGAAAAAAATTTTGGTATAAATAATATATTTACTAAATGCATAGAAAAAAATATTTTTGATTTGAATTTAGGCTATACCTTTGTCGGCGGCGATAGCAGAAATATTTTTTATTATGCCTTTGATTGGACGCGTAACCTCAGCAAGAATACGTGCCTGTGTAACGAAATTTACGGCGAGACGACTTTCGAGGGAGATTTTGACGATAATATCTTGGTTTATACCCTTAGCCTGGACCACCAGATCAATGAAATAGTCTGCCTGGAGGTAGGCACGGGTATTGGTATTTCCCAGGCCAGTGCGGATTTACAAATCTCCTCAACCATAACCTTTAATTTTTAAGAGGAGGGTTTAAATAGTCGTTGTCATGAAAAAAGCAATTGCCCTAATTTCCGGTGGTTTGGATAGTATCTTAGCTGCTCGCTTAATTAAGGAGCAGGGCATCGAGATTATCCCTTTGTATTTTAAGATTCCCTTCTGCCAGCGCGAGAAAAAGAACAAGGATAGAGGCCGTTGGGTAGCAGATAATTTAGGCGTTGAATTAAAGAGTGTAGATATCGGCAAAGACTTTTTGCCTTTACTGACCCAGCCAAAACACGGCTTCGGCGCAAACCTGAATCCCTGCATCGACTGTAAGATTTTGATGTTAAAGAAAAGCAAGGAGATGATGCCAGGGTTGGATGCCGCGTTTGTGGTCAGCGGAGAGGTTTTGGGCCAGCGGCCAATGTCGCAATACCGGCGGGCATTAGAGACGATTGAGAAAGAAAGCGGATTAGAAGGTTTGGTTTTAAGGCCGCTCTCGGCGAAACTCTTATCTGAAACCATTCCTGAAAGAGAAGGCTGGGTTAAGCGAAATCATTTATTAGATTTTCAAGGCAGGTCGCGCCGGCCACAGCGGGAATTAGCCGTAAAGTTTAAGATCAAAGATTATCCCAATGCTGCAGGAGGTTGCTTATTAACTGACTCGGAATTTACCAGACGACTTAAGGATCTCATTGCTCATCAAGGATTAAGTTTGCAGAATATAGAATTATTAAAAATCGGCCGGCATTTTCGGCTGGGTCCAGAGACAAAATTAGTCGTTGGCCGCAATGAAGAGGAGAATGAAGAGTTGGCTAATTTAGCCAAAGAGAATGATTATTTCTTTTCCCCCGATGAAAAAATAGCTGGTCCGATTTCTCTCGGTAGAGGAAGATTTGATGGAGATTTAATCAAGCTCGCCTCTAGCATCGCTTTGCGCTATTGCGACCTTAATGGCCAGACACACAGCGAGATAATTTATCGCCGCCTTCCCCAGGCAGAGGAAAAGAGAATAGAGATGAGCGCGATTCTCGAAAACGAGCTCAATATCCTGCGCTTATGAATAAAGAAGCCCTGCTATATGAAAAATTAGAGAACAACCAGGTACATTGTTATCTCTGTAATCATCATTGCCGGATTGCCGAGGGAAAATTCGGCTTCTGCGGCGTCCGGCAGAATATTAACGGTATTTTATATACCCATGCTTACGGTAAGCTTGTTGCCAGCCACATTGACCCCATTGAGAAAAAACCACTCTATCATTTCTTTCCCGGCTCATTAAGTTTCTCGATTGCCACTATCGGCTGTAATTTTCACTGCGGGTTCTGTCAGAACTGGGAGATTTCTCAGCGTTCCTTCAGAGACGGCAACCCCTTAGGCGAAGATTTTACTCCGGAGAGAATAGTGATGGCAGCGCGGCAGAACAAATGCAAAAGTATTTCCTATACCTATACCGAGCCCACAATATTTTTTGAATACGCTATCGACATTGCCAAGATTGCTAAAAGCGACCATCTCTACAACGTTTTTGTGACCAACGGCTATATGAGCAAGGAAGCATTGTTGATGATCCGGCCGTATCTTGATGCGGCAAATATCGACCTTAAATTTTTCAAAGAGAGCTCCTATAAAAAAATCTGCGGAGCGTCTTTAGGGCCGGTAATGAATTCAATTAAGTTGATGAGAGAATTAGGCATCTGGGTTGAGGTGACTACATTAATTATCCCGGGCGAGAATGATTCGGAAGAAGAATTACGCGGCATTGCTAAATTTATTGCTAGCGTGGATAAAGACATGCCCTGGCATGTTTCGCGTTTTCATCCGAATTATCGATTTACTGAACACAAACTTACCCCTGAAGCTACCCTGAAAAAAGCCCAGGAGATAGGTTATCAGGCCGGGCTTACCTATATATATGCCGGTAATGTTATCGGCTTTGGAAATGATACCCACTGCCATAATTGTAAAAAATTACTAGTGCAAAGAGAAGGCTTTAGTGCTTTGGAAAATAATATAAAAGCCGGCAAGTGCGCATTTTGCAGCACAACCATTCCCGGGGTATTTTAGTATCTAGAAAGGCGCCATACTTAAAATATGGAAAATCTTTTGTGTAATATTCATCCGGTAATCCAGGCCCTTATTGCTGGTTTAGCAACCTGGGCGATGACAGGGCTTGGGGCGGCAGCTGTGTTTTTGACAAGAGAGGTTAACCGTAAATTCCTTGATGTGATGCTGGGGTTTGCTGCCGGGGTTATGTCAGCGGCAATTTACTGGTCGATGTTGGCACCGGCAATTAAAATAGCAATTGCTAGAAATCTTCCCCCCTGGCTTCCCGCGGCTGTGGGGTTTTTGTTAGGAGGAATTTTCTTAAGAGTTTTTGATAGGATACTGCCTCATCTTCAATTCGACTCTCCCATAGAGAAGGCCGAGGGCATTAAAACACCTTGGCGCCGCAGCACCTTACTTATTCTGGCCATGACATTACATAACATCCCTGAGGGCCTGGCAATAGGGATTGCCTTTGGGGCTGTTGCCGCAGGTTCTCCCGCGGCTACACTACAGGCAGCTATAGCTTTGGCTATCGGTATAGGAATACAGGATATACCCGAAGGCCTAGCAGTTTCTATACCGCTACGCAGAGAAGGTATTTCGCGCTTAAGAAGTTTTTGGTATGGGCAACTGTCGGGAGTTGTTGAGCCTATCGCCGCTATTATAGGAGCAGTAGCGGTGATTATGGCTCAGTCTATATTGCCGTATACCTTGGCCTTTGCTGCCGGGGCGATGTTTTTTATTATAGTAGAGGAGATAATCCCCGAGTCTCAAAGCGCAGGTAATACAGACTTGGCAACTATGGGGACAATAGTGGGTTTTGTAGTAATGATGATACTGGATGTGGCATTCGGGTGAGGATTAATGAAACCAAAAAAAGCATTATTGATTGTAGACCTGCAGAATGATTTTTGCCCGGGGGGCGCCTTGGCTGTGCCCGGGGGCGATAAAGTTGTCCCTGCGATAAATAAATACATAAATATTTTCAAAAAAAATAAATTGCCCATTCTTGCTTCGCGCGACTGGCATCCGATAAAGACCAGGCACTTTAAAGATTTCGGCGGCGTTTGGCCGGTACACTGTATTCATAATAGCAAAGGCGCGGCATTTCATCCTAAGCTCAAGTTGCCTAAGGACGCAATAATTTTATCTAAGGGCATGGATCCGGAAAAAGACAGCTATTCCGTTTTTCAGGCAGAGGATAACAGGGGGATGAGCTTCGCTAATTTATTAAAGATACTGGGGATAAAGGAATTATACGTCGGGGGCCTGGCTACGGATTATTGTGTAAAGCTTTCCGTAATCGATGCCCTGGAAAATGGTTTTAAGGTAAAGCTATTGCCGGATGCGATTAAAGGAGTGGATCTTAAGGCCAAGGATTCTGAAAAGGCGATTAAGGCAATGGTTAAGGCCGGAGTAAGAAAGATTACCTTAAAACAAATGGAGGAAAGATGAAGTTAGATGAGGTAAAAATTTCCCGGGCGATAATCGAAAGTTACAGTAAAAAGCTTATTGAAGCTTTAGATGTAGATGTGGCCATTGCCGGCTCCGGACCGGCGGGGATGTGTTGCGGTTATTATTTGGCCAAGGCAGGTAAAAAGGTGGCTGTATTTGAGCGGAAACTTTCCGTCGGCGGAGGCATGTGGGGCGGGGGAATAATGTTTAATGAAATAGTCGTACAGGAGGAGGCAAAAAAAATTCTCGATGAGTTCGGGATTAAAAGTAGAATTTATGAAAAAGGTTATTATCTTGCGGATTCTATTGAAGCGGTCTCCACACTTTGCGCAAAGACAGTTAAGGCCGGAGCAAAGATATTTAATTTAATAAGCGCAGAAGACGTGATGGTAAGAAATAAACGCATCTGCGGCCTGGTTTTAAACTGGACTGCAGTTGAGATGGCGAATTTACACGTTGACCCGATTACTATGAGAGCGCGTGTGGTAGTGGATGCCACGGGTCATGCCGCAGAAGTGGTGCGTATTGTGGAAAAGAAATCCAAGATTAAACTAAAAACCAAAAGCGGTAAGATTATGGGTGAGCAGTCGATGTGGGCGCAGGTAGCGGAAGATACAATTGTCAAAAATTCCAAAGAGGTCTGTCCTGGCCTTTATGTTTGTGGTATGGCTGCTAATGCAGTATTTGGCGGCCCGCGCATGGGCCCGATTTTTGGCGGGATGCTCCTTTCCGGAGAGAAGGTAGCTAAGGATCTGCTCAAAAGACTGTAGATAATGCTATGGCTAAAATAAAAATTGATGCCTATAATTTATTGAGAAAAATCAGAGCAAAAAAACCCGTGGTTCATCATCTGACTAATTGGGTCACCATTTATGATTGCGCAAATGTGGTGAAGGTTTTGGGAGCCTCTCCGGTAATGGCGCATGCAAAAGAAGAAGCGGCGGAAATGGCCAGGATTGCCTCGGCATTAGTATTAAATATCGGGACACTCACCGTTGATTTTGTTGAAGCGATGAAAATCGCCTCAAAGAGTGCCAATGAAAAAGGCATACCCGTGATTCTCGATGTCTGCGGAGCAGGAGCCACGCAACTACGGGATAAAAAAAGTTTTGAATTATTGGATGAAGTTAAGGTCAGCATTATTAAAGGTAACTCTTCGGAAATCGCCAGAATCAGTGGAGAAAATGTTAGTACAAAAGGTGTCGATGCTACAAAAGTTGAAAAAGACATGATAGAGATTGCAAAGAAACTTAGCCGCGAGCGCCGTGCCACGGTAGTTATAACTGGCAAAGAAGATATTATTACCGACTCAAAAAAAGTTTATATCGTAAAGAACGGCGACCCAATGATGACGCATGTGGTGGGAACCGGCTGCATGGCTACCTCGGTTATCGGGACATTTGCCGCAGTTGAGCGGGAGTTAACCTTAGCCGCGGCAGCCGGCCTGGTTTGTTTTGGCATTGCTGCTGAACTTGCGGCAAAAGATTCTTGCGGCCCGGCGACATTCAAAGAAAAGATGTTTGATTGCCTTTTTAATTTGGACAAAAAGACAATCAGTAAGATGCAACGAGTGGAACGATGAAAGGCTTCTATTTCATTACCGATACCAGTTTAAGCCGCAAAGGCAATATTAGTGATGTAAAAAATGCCTTGGCAGCTGGAGCGGAAGTTGTGCAATACCGGAATAAAACAGCAAGCACAAAGGAAATGTACGAGGAAGCGCTTAAGTTAAGAAGGATATGTAAGGACGCTACCTTTCTGATTAATGACCGGGTGGATATTGCTCTGGCGGTTAATGCCGACGGAGTACATCTGGGAGGGAAAGATTTACCCTATGAGATTGCGCGGAGATTATTGGGTAAGAAGAAGACCATCGGTCTTACGGTGCATAATGTAAGGGGGGCGCTTCTGGCGCAGAAGTTGGGTGTGGATTACCTGGGCGTTTCGCCGATTTTTTTTACCGGCACAAAGCAGGATGCCGGCAAGCCCATAGGCCTCGAGATGTTAAAAAAGATTAAAAAAAACATTTCTCTTCCCATCGTCGCAATAGGCGGGATTAATCTTAGCAATACCCCAGAGGTAATCTTAGCTGGTGCGGATGCAGTTTCCGCCATATCTGCAGTAGTCAGCAAAGCCGATGTAAAGAGAGAGATTCTTAAGTTCCAGCAACTCTTTTCTCAATAGGTGATGGTAGGCCGCCCACTTTACAATCATTAAAAATTTAAAAAAATACTTGACAAATTCTACTTTTACTATATACTCTACTATGTTAATAGAGATTATAGGGAAAAGGGGCTTATGCGTATAACTTATAAAGGAGATTATGCCTTAAAGACAATCCTGGATTTGGCCTTACATTACGGCGAGAGCCCCGTAACCATCCATGAGTTATCTAAGCGCTCTGATATACCCGCAAAATTTTTAGAACAGATACTCTTGGATTTGAAAAGAGGCGGTTTTGTAGAGAGTCGAAGGGGTAAGGTTGGAGGTTATCTTCTGGCTAAGATCCCTTCCAATATAAAATTAGGAGAGGTCATTAGGTTTATTGACGGCTCAATAGAACCGATTGCCTGCGTGGATAAAAAATACAAGGGTTGCACTGATATAAATAAATGCCCCTTTAGAGGCATATGGGAAGATATAGCCGAAGCTACCTCGAAGATTGTGGATAGCATTACTTTTGGGGATTTGCTTAAAAAAATTAAAAAATCAAGTCTGTCGTTCGTTTACCAGATTTAATATAAAAAATAAATTATGAAAATCGCCAAAGACATCACTCAACTCATTGGCAACACACCTTTGCTACGCTTAAATCGGGTGAGCAGAGACTGTTTAGCAGAAGTCGTAGCTAAGTTAGAATTCTTCAACCCCTGCGCTTCGGTTAAGGATAGAATTGGATTAAGTATGATTGAGGCGGCAGAGAAGGCAGGTAAAATAAAGAAAGATACAATAATTTTAGAGCCCACTTCGGGAAATACAGGCATTGCTCTGGCTTTTGTCTGTGCTGTCAAAGGGTATAAATTGGTTCTCACTATGCCTGAGACCATGAGCCTTGAACGCAGGCAACTTTTATTGGCATTAGGTGCTGAGATTATTCTTACTTCTGGTAGCGCAGGTATGTCGGGTGCGGTCAGGAAAGCAGAAGAACTTACCAAGAGCGATAAACGTTATTTTATGCCGCAGCAATTCAAAAATCCGGCGAATCCCGAGATTCATCGGCAGACAACTGCCCAAGAAATTTGGAATGATACCGACGGAAAAGTGGATATTTTAGTTAGCGGTGTTGGTACAGGCGGCACAATTACCGGTGTAGCCGAGGCGATTAAAAAGAAAAATCCGGCTTTTCGGGCGGTTGCCGTAGAGCCTAAAGATTCTCCTGTTTTATCCGGCGGCAAGCCCGGACCGCACAAAATTCAAGGTATCGGAGCGGGTTTTGTGCCCGGCGTTTTGAACACTAAAATCATTGATGAAATAATACAGGTTTCTAACGAAGACGCGATATTAACCGCAAAAAGACTCGCCAAGGAAGAAGGCATTTTGGCTGGTATTTCTTCGGGTGCCGCGGTATTTGCCGCAATTGAAGTAGCCAGACGTCAAGAAAACAAAGACAAACTCATCGTCGTAATAATCCCCGATACCGCGGAGAGATATTTAACTACCGATTTATTTAAGTCATAGAAATCCGCAGAAAATAACAAAGGAAGAAAAGTGGATAAAAAAGAATGGCAACAATTTTCTTTAGACTTAAAAGAACTTTTGAGTTTAGAATACAGTCCAGTGGCAATAAATTGCCTGAAAGGGCCGTTATTAAAATCATCGGATAAAAAATTACGTATCTGCCGTGCAATTTTAGATGCTGGCAAAGGCCAATCTCTCCAGATAGATAAACAGACTAACGCTTGTTTCGGAGCCGCTTGGCATTTAGGTTTTCATAAAATTACGGATAAGCAAGCATTGGAGATGATTAAAAAATTTGTTGTCGAGGGTGAAAAACTCTTCTTGTCCCACGCGGCTTTAGATAAGCTCATTTCGCAAATGGAGGAGGTTCCCGATAATTCACAGTCGCATTTTTTGTTATCGCCAATGGAAAAGGCAGAAATTGAGCCGGAATTGGTAATTTTTATCTGTAATGCAGAACAGGCCTGTCGGTTGCTTACGTTGGTTACGTTTCTTGATGGAGTAATGCCTAAGATTAAGATTGGCGGGCCCACTTGTAGAATGAGTATAATTTATCCTTTGCTAACTGGCGAAGTGAATTTATCCTTCTATGATTATACTGCCCGCAAAATTTGTAACCTGGAAAAAGATAAATTAATCATCAGTATCCCCTATAAAAAAATACCCTTGATCATTGAGAGTATCGATAAATGCACTGCCGGAAGGGCAAAGATAGAATACCCAACAGAGTTTCGGGAATTTCTGCAGAAAAGATTGGCTCAATGAGCTCTTTTTGCAGAGTCGGTGATTAAAACAAAACTAATTAATTTCAGCGCGGCTAAGAAGAGACAGGTTTTGGTGATGCCGATGAGCGTAACCAGGGCAATAGAGATTAGTAGTGTTGCCAACCAGGAACCCGCCAGGTCTAGGCCATAGAGTATTCCAGCACTGCGGGAATAATTTTGTTTTTCTTGGCCGTAGATTTTATTCGCCAGAGGAAATTCTGCGCCAACCAGGCAGCCGCAGAGGCTGGAGAGCAGAAAGAAGATAAAGGATAGTTTCTGGGTGGGTGATTTATCCAGGTAGCTCAGCAAAATAACGAGGCTTAAACAAAAGATAATCAGCGCCAATTCTATTTTAGCAAAGAAAGTTATTTCCTTTTTTATCTTATAGAGGGCACGCGTTACCAGCCAGCTTCCCAGGCCAAGCCCGGCCATAAAGGCAGTGATTAAGAGCGCGAAATGTTGAAAGACAAAGCCATAAAAAGATTGATAGCTAAAGATAAGCATCAGATTAACGCTCATCCCGGTAAAGCCGGTAGAGGCAATGGCAAAGCCAAGGGATAATTTTTTAAAGTTAGACGTCGCTCTTTGAAAGAAGAAAAAAACCAGGCCGATGAGGCAGAGGCTAGAAAATAATATTTTAAGATTTAATTTATCTAAAATCCGAAAAAAAGGATTAAGGCCTGGAGAAAACTGTGCATTCCAGTAGGCAACACTGTAGAAGACTGCTGCGGGCAAGAGGTCGGAGTTGCTTTTTATTTGCCTGATGTTATGCATCGAGGCATTGAACCAATTCAGCCAATGCGCAGAGAGGCGATAACGCAGATAACTCTCAGAAATCAGGCGCGCTTGGATATTCCTTTCCTTCATTCGGGAAATGAGGATTTCCGGGCTGATGGTAAAGTTGCTTTTTGCCGCCAGATATAGATTTGTCTCTCCAGGGATAATCCTGAGAAAGGCAAATTCATCTCTTAAGGTATTTAAGATGGAGGCGTTTAACTTACGCTGTGCCTCACTAATGTAACTTAAGGAACCAGGCAGACGCAAGGCAAAGATGCCGTCTTTCCCCAATATGGTTTTTAGCTTTTGAAAAAATTCCTTGGTGAAGAAGCGGTTCAACTGTAACGTAGAAGGAATAGGCAGGTTGAGGATAATTACATCATACTTATCCTTGGCGAGCAGCACAAAGCGCCTGGCATCGATATATTTTATCGTAAGGCGGGGATCATTTAATTCTTCTGCAGTAATTTGCTGGGAAAATTTTTTCGTCAACTCTATCAGTGTTGGATCGATCTCTATATAATCAACCTTTTGCAGGGGATGTTTAAGGATTTCCTTAAGCAGCCCTCCCGGCCCGCCACTGATCAGAAGGAGGTTGCGCGGTTGTTTATGGCTTAAACAGACAAGATGCGCCAGTTCTTCGACAGAAAATATATCCGGAAAGGGAATAGTGATAATCGGCATCCCGTTGCTATAAAAGTTATATTGTTTGCCGGTTTGGGTGACTACCAGGTTGGCGTAGAGAGAATTGCGATAGGCTAAAATTTTCTGTGGGCGGTACTGTTTATTGATGGAAAGATAGTGTAACTTTTCTGAAAAACTAAAATAGATAAAAAGCAATAAGACTAAAAATACTGCAAGAAATACAGTTGCTCTTTTTCTAACTTGGGGTTTGACTTCCCTTTTTAAAAGAAGTATTGCGCAGGAAAGATTCAGTATTCCCACTAAGAAAGCAATCTGCAGGCTGTTTAGTTTGGTGATGAGTAGATAGGTGATAGCCGGCCCGGCAAGGATAAAACCCAAGGCCTCTAAGATATAAACGCATCCGGCAGCCTCTAAGGGTCTTTGGAAAAAATCAGTAAATATTCGGCAACCGAAAGGAAACTGAGCACCGAGGAGGATGCACAAGGGTGCTAAGATAAGAAAAGAACTAAAGATGGCCGGAGATATTCCTATACCTTCGCCCATGCCCAGACCCAAGATGTTCTTGGTCATGCGGATAATCAATACGCTTAGGGGCAGATACCAGGCGATGAGAGCCTGCAGGCTGGTATAAACCAGAATAGGATGAGAGATTTTTGCGCAGTAGCGGCTGGCGAGGATACTTCCGCTAGCAACCAGAATAAGCCAATTCGCCAGGATAATTCCGATGATTAACTCATTACCGTAAAAACTGATGAGGAATTCGCGCACCAGCAGGGTTTGGGCAAGAAGTGTGCTAAAGCCCATGAGTAAGAGCGCAAAAGAGATTCTTATCTTCATAGTCTCTATATTATAACACAGAAAATAATTCGGAAAAAGATTAACCTAATTATGATATAATATAAAAGTTAAAAGAGGGAGGTAATTTCATGCGCGAAAGAATAGAAAAGGCCTTAGAACAAGTCAGACATATGCTGCTTGCTGACGGCGGAAATGTTGAATTGGTTGATGTCAGCGATGACGGTATAGTCAAGGTAAAGCTTACGGGGGCCTGTAGCGGGTGCCCGATGTCAAGTATGACCTTAAAGATGGGAATCGAGAAGTTTTTAAAAAAAGAGGTCCCGGAAGTAAAGGAAGTGATTGCAGTATAAAACATAGTTCTAGTGAAAGCGAGATGATGATTATGAAAACAATAAAAGAGATCAATGAAAAGATAAAAAAAGGCGAAGCAGTAGTCGTTACTGCAGAAGAAATAATCGATTTAGTCGATAAAAAAGGTCCAAAGAAGGCAGCCGCCGAAGTAGATGTAGTTACCACCGGAACTTTCGGCCCGATGTGCTCCTCCGGTGCATATTTTAATGTTGGGCATTCCAAGCCGCGCATAAAATTAGGCGGTGGGATATGCAAACTTAATGATGTTCCTGTCTATACAGGATTTGCCGCGGTAGATGTCTATTTGGGGGCAACTGCGATTCCGGATGATGACCCGCGCAATAAAATTTTTCCCGGAGAATTTAAATACGGCGGCGGTCACGTGATCCAAGAATTACTAGAAGGCCGCGATATACGCCTGGAAGCAAGCGCCTATGGAACGGATTGCTATCCGCGTAAGAAACTAGAGACGTTAATCAACTTAAAAGATCTGAATGAGGCAGTGCTCTTTAACATCCGCAATTGTTACCAGAACTATAATTGTGCGGTGAATCTATCAGAAAAGATAATCTATACCTATATGGGGGTCTTAAAACCAAAATTAGGCAATGCTAATTATTGCTCAGCAGGCCAGCTCTCGCCGCTTTTGAAAGACCCGCATTACAAGACTATCGGCGTAGGCACAAAGATTTTCTTGGGCGGAGGAGTTGGTTTTGTTGCCTGGCACGGCACCCAGCATAATCCCACGGTAAAACGAAAAGAAAACGGCATACCTCAGGCGCCGGCAGGGACGTTAGCGGTAATCGGCGACTTAAAACAGATGAAGCCAGAATGGCTGCTGGGGACAAGCATGCTTGGCTATGGCGTTACTTTAACCGTCGGTATCGGTGTCCCCATTCCGATATTAAATGAAGAAATCCTTAAAGCTGCCGCGATTAAGGATGAAGAAATCTATACCCAGATTGTTGATTATAGCAAGGATTATCCTCAGATGATCGCGGGAAGCCTGGGTGAGGTAAATTATAGCCAGTTAAAATCGGGAAAGATTTTGATAAAAAACAAGGAAGTGGCTACCGGCAATTTATCCAGTTATTCCAAGGCGCGCGAAATCGCCGAAGAGTTAAAATCCTGGATTGAGAAGGGAGATTTTCTTTTGACTGAACCAGTAGCACCTTTGCCGGGGGTAGAATCCGGATATAGTTTTAAAGCATTAAAAGAAAGGCCAGTTGTGTAGTTAGGGAGGCAAGATGACTTCTAAACGCATTGTTTTGCATTTTCCCAACCGGTTAGTGAACCAGCCCATTGTCTATAAGTTGGTCAAGGAATATGACCTGCAGTTTAATATCTTGAAGGCCTATGTTACGCCGCAGGAGGAGGGGCTGATGGTTTTGGAATTAACCGGCGAGGACGAGAATTTTAAGCAAGGTATTGCATATTTACAATCCTGCGGAGTAAAGATTCAGCCTTTAAGCCAGGATGTCATCCGCAATGAAGCCAAATGCACTGACTGCGGCGTATGTGTACCTATATGCCCTACCGCAGCTTTAGTGGTCGATCCCTTAACGCGCAAAGTGCATTTCTACGATAATAAATGCATTGCCTGCGAACTTTGCGTTAAGGCCTGTCCTACTCGTGCGATGGAAGTCCATTTCTAATTTCCAAAATGATGCCTAAATTAAAGAGGTTAAAAAAAATACTCTTAGAGATGGACTCCGTTTTACTGGCCTATTCCGGCGGAAGCGACAGTACCTTTTTGCTAAAAGTAGCAAAGGATACTCTCGCGGATAAGGTGCTCGCTGTGACTGCCAACTCCCCAACCTATACCCAAGAAGAATTAAGGTTCGCTAAACAAATGGCGCAAGCCTTGGGCGTCAGGCACACGGTCATCAAAACGCATGAGCTAAAAAACAAGAATTTTTTAAAGAATTCTGCGCAGCGCTGTTATTTTTGTAAAAGAGAGTTATTTTCCCGGTTAAAAAAAATTGCCGCAGGAAATAAGATTAAATTTGTTATTGATGCCAGCAATTTTTCTGACCGTAAGGATTTTCGTCCCGGAAAGCAGGCAAGGTTAGAATTTAGAGTGCGTTCTCCTTTGGAAGAGGCAGGCATAACTAAAGAAGAAATCCGGCGCATGAGTAAGGAATTAGGCCTTTCTACTTGGAATAAGCCATCTCTGGCGTGCCTGGCTTCGCGGCTTCCCTATGGGACAAAGATTACGCAGCAGATACTTAAGCAGATTGACCAGGCAGAAAATATGATTCGGGCTTTAGGTATCCCGCAAGTTCGTTTAAGACATTATGACGGCTTGGCGCGCATTGAAGTAGCCAAGGCAGATATACCCCGTTTGATTAAGATGCGCAGTTTAATAGTCGACAGGCTAAAGAAATTAAGTTATAATTATGTTACTTTGGATTTAGAAGGCTATCGCACGGGAAGCCTTAATCTCGGAGTAAAATAAAGATGAAGCGTATATACCTTGATTATGCGGCTACCACCCCCACGGACCCACAGGTCTTAGCAGCAATGCAGCCTTTCTTTTTCGATAAATTCGGTAATCCTTCCAGCATCCACTCTTTTGGCCAGGAGGCAAAAAAGGCAATTGAAGAAGCCCGCGGGAAACTCGCTAAATTTTTAGGCGCTAAACCCGAGGAGATTGTTTTTACTTCCGGTGGAACCGAATCCAATAATTTTGCCGTTGAAGGTGTGGCCTATTGCCTCGAGAAAAAGGGTAATCATATCATTGCCACTGCCATTGAGCACCACGCAGTCAGCGAACCCTGCAAATTTTTAGAGAAGAGAGGTTTTAAAATTACCTACGTCGGCGTAGATAAATCCGGACTGGTTGATCCGGCCGAGATCAAGAAAGCGATTACCGATAAAACCATACTCATTTCGGTAATGCATGCCAATAATGAGATTGGCACTATCCAACCCATCGCCGAAATCGGTAAAATCGCCAAAGAAAAAGGAATTTACTTTCATACCGATGGTGTGCAGACTGTCGGACACATTCCCGTAGACGTTAATGCCTTAAATGCGGATTTGCTTTCGCTTTCTGCGCATAAATTCTACGGTCCAAAAGGTGCGGGTGCTTTATATATCAGAAAGGGTACGCGCCTGGAAAGATTTTTACACGGCGGAGACCAGGAAAAAGGAAAGCGCGCCTCAACACACAACACCCCCGGCATTGTCGGTTTAGGAAAGGCGATAGAGCTCTGCCAGGAAAAGATGCAGGAGGAGTCAGAATTCCAGATTGCGTTACGCGATAGATTGATTAAAGAGATTCCCGAGAAGATTTCTGAGGTTTACCTTAACGGCCATCCGACTTTACGGCTTCCCAACAATGTCAATTTTTCGATAAAATACATTGAAGGCGAATCCATTTTGCTTAATTTAGATATGTTAGGCATTGCTGCTTCAACCGGCTCTGCCTGCACCTCAACCTCGCTTGAACCATCGCACGTATTATTGGCGATCGGTCTTTCCCACGAGATTGCCCACGGCTCATTAAGGCTTACCTTAGGCAGATGGACAAAGAGCGAAGAGATTGATTATTTATTAGAGCACCTTCCTAAGATTGTGGAAAAACTGCGGCAGATGTCCCCCCTCTACGAGAAAAAATAATGCAAGAACAAATTCTTGATTTTCTTAAGAGAAAACCAGACTATGTCTCCGGAGAAGAAATCAGCCAGCATCTCTCTATCAGCCGCCAGGCGCTCTGGAAGCACATCCAGGAGCTTAAAGATAGCGGTTATGATATCGTCGCCGTGCCGCATTTAGGTTACCGTCTCATATCTTCCCCTGACCGCCTTTTTCCCTCGGAAGTAAACAGGCGCCTAAACACCAGATTTATGGGAAAAAAAATTTATTATTTTGATAGTCTTGCTTCCACGATGGATATGGCTACTCAACTGGCGATCAAGGGCCTGTCTGAGGGAACAGTTGTTTTAGCCGAGGCGCAGACCAAAGGCAGGGGCAGGCTTGGCAGGACATGGCAATCGCCAAAATATAAAGGTATATATTTATCCCTGATTTTAAGGCCGAAGATCCTGCCTAACCAGGCCCCCATAGTTACGCTTCTGGCGGCAGTGAGCATCTGCGAGGCAATCAAAGAAATAACCCGTTTGGATGCCCAGATCAAATGGCCGAACGATATTTTACTGCAGCATAAAAAATTAGGCGGGATATTAACCGAATTGAATGCCGAGATGGATGAGGTGCACTTTGTAATTATCGGCATCGGATTAAATGTCAATAACGATAAAAAATCCTTGATTGGCGCCGCCACCTCCTTAAGAGAAGAGAAAAAAGTAAGTATAAACCGTGTGGAGTTGCTGCAGCAGATATTGCGTAAAATAGAAGAAAATTATTTAGTCTTGCAAAAAAAAGGAAGCGCGGCCGTTATCGAAAAATGGCGTGAATATAATATTACCTTGGGTAAAAGAATTAAGGTAATCTGCCAGAGAGAGCATCTGGAGGGAGTTGCCAGCGATATCGATACGGATGGGGGCCTGCTCTTACGCAAGGATTCCGGCCTCACCCAGAAGGTCATGGCCGGTGATGTCATCCATTGTCGATAAGCTCGCCTCGCCTTTGGCGGGGGACATTAAATGTCAACTTAAGAACATAAATTAGTTGACAATTCTTATATTTTTACTTTATAATACCCTGCATAGCGATGAAAAGGACATGCGGGGTATTTTTTTTAATATTCTTCATAAGCAGCTGTTTAAATCTTACGTTTGCGGATACCCGGCCCTCCCTTGATTTAGAACTCATAGTTATTACCAAAAGCAATATCCATCTTGTAGGCCCCTATTCTTTAGAATACGAGTCTCTAAATAGTCTACCCGTCACATCCTGGGCTGAGGCATTAACATTTAGCCCTTTGGATTTGCAAAGCCGCACACTTAAATCAGATATACAGACAGATTTTTCTTTGCGCGGCTCAACCTATCAGGGTGTTTTGGTCCTCATCGATGGCCAGCGCGTCAACGACCCGAAGCTCGGGCATTACAATTGCGATTTGCCTTTGACTCGGGAGGATATCCAGAGAATAGAAGTAATTCCCGGCGTAGGTTCTTCGATATTCGGCCCGGATGCAATAGGAGGGGCAATAAATATAATACTTAAGAAACCCAGAGAAAAAAAGATGGTTTTAGAATCCAGTTTCGGTTCATATCAAACAAAGTCTGGCCTTTTCAGTATCACAGAAAGAAAAGATAACTTAGGGATAAGATTATCTCTGGAGAGACAGGAATCCGACGGTTTTTATTACGATACGGATTTTAAGAAATTTACTGCTAACCTTAATTCCGTTCTGGATATTCCCGATGGAGAGTTCAATATCGATGTGGGTTATCTGGAAAAGGAATTCGGCGCCTATGACTTCTATACGCCGGGTAAGGGTTATGCCTCAAAAGAGTGGATTAAGGCTTATTTTTTGAATACGGGTTTTCATTTGGAAAGACAAGGCTTTATTATAAAGCCGAATTTCCTCTGGCGCCGGCACTACGATAAATTTATGTTGGATAAAACACAGCTGCGCAGCACCTCCCTTAATCACCATCGCAGTGATGTATATACTCCAAATATTTATTTTCAAAAGAAGACCGAAGTTTTAGGCAGCATTGGCTTAGGCCTGGAATATGGTGAAGAACGCATCAACTCTACGGTCTTAGGTAAACCTAATCGCAGCCACAAAAGTATATTTATCGATGACAGTAAAGACTTAACATCTAAATTATCCTTAGGCCTATCAGCCCGGACCGATGATTACGATGGCTTTGACCAAGCTTATGCCGGTTCATTAAACTTAAGATATAAGATTAGAGAAGGAAATTCATTGCATTTTGGCGTATCCAGGAGCATACGCATCCCGACCTTTCACGAACTTTATTATGACGACCCGACTACAACTGGCTATGCGGGCTTGTCTTGCGAAAAGTCATTAAATTACGAAACCGGCCTGGATTATCAAAAAGAAAGACTATCAGCGGGTATAACATTTTTCTTAAGAGAGGAGAAAGATTTTATTGATTGGATAAAACGCACACCCAGCCAATCTAAATGGCAGGCGGAAAATATAACTGAGGCGCAGGTATCGGGCATAGAAAATTATTTAAAACTGAAAATAAACCAAAATCTTAGCTGGGATTCCAATTATGCTTATATTGATAAACGCATTAACGAGAGAGGCTATCTTTACAAATACGGGCCAAATTATATTAAGCACTTATTCAACAGCTGCCTTACCTTTTCCTTTCCTTTTGGCAGCCAAGCAGTTGCTTTAAGTTATAAGAAAAAACCTCTTCGTGATGGCTGGCTGCTTTTAAATACCAGTTTTACCTTGCGCTTAAATAAGCACTCCCAAATCTTCCTTAAAACCACCAACCTGCTGAATGTGGAATACCAGGAAATAGAGGGCATACCTTCGCCAGGGCGCTGGATTGATGCGGGCTTAAGGTTTGAGTGGTAAATCTGAATCATAAAAATTTTTGAAAAACCCCCCTTTTTGTGCTATACTTATATTAGACAATTAGGCAGGTATTATCCGATAAGGGCAAACCCATCGTGAGGTGGGGACGCAAAGCCACGGGTCTTCTTGTAAGAGAGCCGGGTTGCCGAAGATAAGACAAAAAGAAAAGAAGATAGCCGGGTTACCGAAGATAAATCGTGAGACGATGAATTATTGGTAACTCGGCTTTTTATTTGGAAAAGGAGGGTAGTAAAGATGAAGACAAAAATGGGATTAAAGGTCTTAACGCTGGCAGTGATTTTATGCTTCGTAGGTGGGCAGATAGCCTGGGCAGCGGTTAAACCATCTAATCAAAAGGCGAGTTCTGCTCCAAAAAATGCGGGCGGGGTACAGACAACAGGAACAGCCCTTAAACCTTCAAATAGCGGGCCGCTTCCTGGTGGTGCTTGGCACGTAGACGATCCGAATGCTCCTTTTCCGGTACCTCCTAAAGGAAAAAACGAAATTGAAGTACCGAAATTTGGTAAACCTCCTGCAGGATATGTGTGGGAAGTAGTGGCTGTACTTTGTATGGCAGGCGGGCCAGAAGTTTTAGTCAGCAAATTTGGAGCGAGATTAGTCTGGCAATATGTGATAGAGAAAGAGTTAGCTGCAGGTGCGATGAAAATAGTTGAGCGTTGGGGAGTCTTTGAGTGGAGAGCGTATGAGGCTGGCAAGATTGTTGTTAAACGTAAAGACGTTTTGATGAATTCCCAGAAATGGCAATTGGTGAAGAAACCTAGTTGGTGGCAGAGAATGAAGCATGCATTCTCAAAACCTAAATATGATGATAAGTATACTCCACCGGTTAAGAAGCCAACAGGGCCTCCTAAGCCAAAAGGACCTATTCATGTTCCTGACAAGTATCGGCCAAAGGGAAA
>Ga0315284_10000248_pt1 | contig 74608 bp, 65 predicted proteins | sample YL17G09_16_MG_FD_203696 | JGI IMG/M metagenome (GOLD analysis project Ga0315284, IMG submission 203696) | Sediment microbial communities from Yellowstone Lake, YNP, Wyoming, USA - YL17G09_16 | ecosystem: Environmental > Aquatic > Freshwater > Lake > Sediment | place: USA: Wyoming | collected...
TCATTTTCTCATTTTCTCATTTTCTCATTTTCTCATTTTCTCATTTTCTCATTTTCTCATTTTCTCATTTTCTCATTTTCTCATTTTCTCATTTTCTCATTTTCTCATTTTCTCATTTTCTCATTTTTCTTTACACGATTGCATACGCGGCTTGTGTGTCTTGTTGCACCATGTCCGCAATGAGCTGCTGGAACGAGGTGCGCGGGCGCCATCCCAGCACGCGCGCCGCCTTGGACGCGTCGCCCCACAGCACGTCCACCTCCGTGGGCCGGTAGTACTTTGGATCAATGAAAACAAGGTCTTTGCCGGTGACCTCGTCGTACCCCACCTCGTCGGCGCCCGTGCCGCGCCACTTGATTCGGATGTTGGCCATGCCGAACGCCAGCTCAATCATTTCGCGCACGCTGTGGGTTTCACCCGTGGCCAGCACGTAGTCGTCCGGCGCGCCCTGCTGCAGCATGAGCCACATGCCCTCCACGTAATCCTGTGCGCTGCCCAAGTCGCGCTGCGAATCAATGTTGCCCATGACCAGCCGGTCCGTCTCGCCGCGCAGAATTTTTCCCAATCCCAGCGTGATTTTGCGCTCCACGAAGTTGTGGCCGCGGCGCACGCCGCCGTGGTTAAACAGGATGCCGTTGGACGCGTGCATGCCGTACGCCTCGCGGTAATTTTTGACGATCCAGTACGCGTACAGCTTGCCCACCGCGTACGGCGAGCGCGGATAAAACGGCGTGGTCTCGCGCTGCGGCATCTCCTGCACTTTGCCGTACAGCTCGCTGGTGGACGCCTGATAAAACCGGGCAACCGAATCCAGGTTGTTATTACGGATCGCTTCCAGCAGCTTCAGCGTGCCGAATGCGTCCGTGTCGGCCGTGTATTCCGGCATCTCAAACGAGATTTTCACGTGCGACTGCGCGGCCAGGTTGTAAATCTCCAGGCGCTCCATCGCTGGGTGCGTCGTCTTGATGTGGTTCAAAATTTTGTACAGACACGCACCGTCCGTCATGTCACCGTAGTGCAGCTTCAGGGCGGGATTATGAAACAAGTGCGCAATGCGCGCCGTGTTGATGGTGGACGAGCGCCGGATCAAGCCGTGCACCAAATAGCCCTTGCCTATCAGCAGCTCGGCCAAATAGGACCCGTCCTGACCGGTGATGCCGGTGATGAATGCAATCCGTTGCTGTATTGGCTGTGACATAGTTGAGAGTTATTTATAACCAATTATGATTGTAATGTATTAATTCATTTAAATTAGTTAAATGCAAAACATTATGCATAACATTATGCATCCATCATCTCTCGCATCCATGCCAGCGATTGGCTTACTGCAACCGCAACCCCCCCTTCCCCCATTGTGTGTGCTGGTGACTGGCGGATCCGGACTCGTCGGTTCCGCGCTGCGCAGCGCGAGCGGCCCTGAATTAAAGTACAAATTCATTTTTGTGTCCTCCGGCGACTGCGACTTGACCGATTATGACACCACGTTGCGGTATTTTCGCACGATTGCGCCCCACGCGGTCATACACCTGGCAGCGGCGGTGGGCGGCCTCTTCAAAAACATGCGGTGCAAGGTCGACATGTTTGAAACCAACATGCGCATCAACCTGAACGTGCTGCGCGCGTGCCACGAATCGGGCGTTTCCAAAGTGGTGAGCTGCCTATCCACGTGCATTTTTCCGGACGAAAAAACAAAATCGGGTGCAATCAGCGAATCCATGCTGCACGCCGGCCCCCCGCACGCATCCAACGACGCGTACGCGTATGCCAAGCGCATGCTGGAAGTGCAGTCGCGTTGCTACCGGGAACAGCACGGTCGCAACTACGTGTGCGTCATCCCCACCAACATTTACGGCCCGCACGACAACTTCAACCTGGACGATGCGCACGTGATTCCCGCGCTGGTTCACAAGTGCCACCTGGCCAAGCAGCAGGGGGTGCCGCTGGTGGTTGCGGGGAGCGGTGCGCCGCTGCGGCAGTTCATTTACTCGCGCGACCTGGCGCTGCTTCTCATCTGGACGCTGGAACACTATGATGCGACGTCCGACGGGGATGAGGGAGCCGGCGCCGGCACCCTCATTCTCTCGGTGGACCCCGCCGATGAAATCAGCATTGATGATGTGGTGCGGCACATCGCCGACGCGATCGGCCTGGACAACGACATTGTGTATGACACCGCGCAACCCGACGGCCAATTTAAAAAAACGGCGGACAACGCCAAATTCAAGCGCCTCTATGGTCGCGATGCGCCGTTTGCATTCACCCCGATTCGCCGGGGCATCCGTGAAACGGTGCAGTGGTTCGTTCAAAACTATCACAGCGCACGCAAATGAAAATACGAAAAGCAATTAGAAACAATGTTAAAATATAAAACAAGCTCAATTTATAGTCCACCGATGACGATGCGCGTTGTGTCGTCCCAACCAAGAACCGATGGATTTGGAGCACAATTTCAGAACATAATATTTGACATATTATACACATCCGCGATGACCCCCAACATGCACTACGTGTTCCCATCCAACATTGCGCGCATGCAGTTTGAACACAATTACAATAATGACCCCACTTTTTCTAATAGATTGATTCGTTGCATGAATTTGGATGCCAAATTTAATGTGCCGCCGCGGCCCAAGCCAATTCGCGTCATTCGTTACAAAGGAACTGAAAATTATGCGTTCTGCGAAGAAAATTTGACACGATTGCTGGAAACCAATGCATTCAAATGGATAAAGCAATTGTTTTTTGAAGGCAAATCAACGCCGTACGACACTGCATTTTACAATGTGGCGGTTCATGTGCGCAAACACAGCGCCCGTGACATGCGGGTTTACAATCGCACGAATGAACCGAATTCATACTACATCAACGTCATGCAATTTATAATTGAGGGGTACAAAGGCACGCAACCGGTTCGGTTTCACATTCATTCACAGGGGGACGCCAACCACGAATTCACCAATTTTTCCGCAACACGTGCAGAGGTTGTCATGCATTTGGATGAATCGGTGGAGGACGCATTCAATGGACTGGTGTTTGCGGATGCGCTGGTCACATCAGCCAGCTCGTTTAGTTACGTTGCCGCAATGCTGACCGACGGGGTCGTGTATTATAAACACTTTTGGCACAAGCCATCCATGAAGTGGGTTGTTGGTGACAATTTGCGTGGCAACTACAAATGCAAACAATAATTAACTGTTTATTTTTTTTATTTTTGGCATTTAAAAAAAAATTGAAAGCTCTTTTTGGGGATGCAGTTCAAAGGCAGTTTCACAACAACAACAACAACAACAACAACAACAACAACGATGGCCACTATTCTCAACAACAACAACAACAACAACAACAACACCAACAACAACGACGCCGACAGCATCAGCATCGACACCATATTCATTCCGGATTCGCAACCCATTCAGGATGCCTCAACTCCAAGAACCTCGGACCCGGACGCCGCCGCCACCGCCGCACTTGAAACGGGCGATGTGGCAGTGACAGCTGCTGTCAAAGACATGACCGTCACCTTTGTGCAGGACGTGAGCGGTTCCATGGAACAACAGCGTAGCTCAGTTGTGAACGGCATCAATGAAATCGTCGGCGACCTCAAAAAGCGTTACGCTGCGCCATGCGAGCACCATGCAACCGTCTGCGTCATCAAGTTCTCATCGCATGACAACATCCGCATCGGTCCCACCATGCCGGTGCAGGATATGCCGGTCATGACTGTGGCCGACTTGCAATGCGATGGCTCCACGGCGCTGTGGGATGCCGTCGCGATTGCAATCGCCCGCATGAACACGAACAGCGCAGGGGTTCCCGCAACCACGTACATCTTCACGGACGGCGACAACAACGATTCAATGAAGCACACACAATCTGGCGTCAATGAAATGATTGCGGACAACAAAAAAAAGAACCCCATGCATTCGGTGCTCTTCATTGGTTCGGACCCGTCTACCAGGCGCAACGCAGACGACATGGGGCTGGATCGCGTGCACTCAATTCAGCACGATTCCGAAAACACCCCGGTTGCATACGAGGTGTGCAGGCGTGCCCTGGGGCGCTGCGTGTCGGGCGACACTCAAAGCACTGAATTCAACGAATCCGACATCGTCCTGTCTGAAACACCGTCTCTGCGCCGAACAGACTGCCAAGCGCATAGCTGGGAGAATGTCAAGAGCGACGCGGTTGGCAATTCGCAATCTGATTCGCCACCTGAGTCTGACCATTTTGAATCGGACTATGCGCCCAGCAGAACTCAATCAAGCGGATGGTAAGCCCAACAACCCAATAACCCAACCCAATAACCCAACCCAATAACCCAATAACCCAATATAACCCAATATAACCCAAAATAACTGTGAATGAAAAAAATACTACACTTTTTTCATTTTTATTATACAGACATAGATACATGGATCTACATTGAATACATTAACAAACACATGGAAAACACGGAATCCAAGGAACCCAATGAGAACACAGATGAATCCGAAAAATCTAATGAATTCTTCGTGTATTTGCTGGAATCATCCTGCAAACGCGCCACGTATGTGGGCGCAACTGTGAATCTGGAACGCCGTCTCAGACAGCACAATAAGGAGCTAGCAGGCGGAGCGCACGCCACCGGCGCCCGAGTGGCCCGCGGCCAAACATGGCGTCGCGCATGTCACGTGACCGGCTTCCCCACATGGCAATCCGCCCTCCAATTTGAATGGCGGTTTAAGCAGCTCACGCGCCGCGAACCGTCGCACCCCAGTCAGACCCCGCTGGAACGCCGCAAAGCCGCGCTGCAAAAACTAGTTAATTTAACACAGTCCACCAGCAAGGCTGTCCCTTACGCCGAGTGGCCCTCCGGCGGACCCGTCATCATCTGGGAATGAACTGAACGAGCTTAAAAAAAGGCACCAGCGACCAGCGCCACAATAAACACCCCTCCAAAATGTTACAATTTCTCTCTAGACGAATTTTGTAAAAACCACATTTCCCAAAACTGTCACTGCATATATGGTCACGCGCGCATTCATCCAAAAAAGTTCCGCAAATCACCTAGCGCCGCACGTTTTTTCCCAAAAAGGTTTCGAGGTTTGGATTTTTGGACATACCTTTCTTGTCCATTTCTCAAAATTTTTTCGACTCTTGTGCAAATTCGAATCGAAAAAATAACAAAATTATTCAACCAACCTTGTAATAAAAAACGTGAGCATAATGCAGCGCTTAAAAAAAGGCACCAATGTGGTGCGTTTTTTGGCCCAAAAAAAACTTAGAAAAAGGCACCAAAATGCACGCATTTTGTGGGACAAGAGCCTAAAAAACAGCCTACGAAATAGGCAAAAATAGGCTATTTTTCACTATAAAAATAGGCAAAATAGGCTAAAATAGTCACCGACATCTAGGGGAAAAGCCTAAATAGGCTCGCAATAGGCTGAGACCATTTATTCGCAGAAATGATTCAATCAACCTTGAAAATGCTTAAAGCATAAATTTTAATATTTTCATTGTATATACAACAATTCTCTCAAAGTGTTTGCAACGGACTCCAAACCACCGAAGTATGTTTGCGCAGCATGCGAATATCACTGCAATAAAAAGAGCCACTATGCGCAGCATTGTGAAACCGAAAAACACAAGCAAATATATAATAAGGCAAATTTTGTTTGCGACGCATGCGAATATCACTGCAACAAAAAGAGCCACTATGTGCAGCATTGTGAAACTGAAAAACATAAGCAAACATCCAAAAAGGATGGTGAGCCGACAGCCGAAATGAAGACGTTTATGGAATCCATGATAAAAATGCACAAGGATATGCTGACCACGTTTGTTGAAACAATGAAAGAAAACCCCTCACAGGTGGCGCATGTCACGCACACAAATAATACGATTAACCATAACAATCAGTTCAACGTGCAGGTGGTTTTGAACACGGAGTGCAAAGATGCAGTCAAGTTGAGCGATTTTGTGAAAACGCTGAAAATAACGCTGCAGGATCTGGAATTCACGAAGACCAACGGGATTGTGGAGGGTGTGGGCTCCATCATCGTTAATAATTTGAAGGGCATGGACGTGCACCTGCGCCCCATTCACTGCACGGACGCCAAGCGCGAAACCATGTACATCAAAAGCGACGAGTGGATCAAGGACGACATGCACGAGCAGGTGAAGAAGTTTATTTACATGACGTCGTGCTATCAGACACGCGTCATACATGATTGGATGGAGGCGCACCCTGGGTGGGAGACCAAGGAAAAAATGCACATGGAGTATCAGAGCATTTGCAAGGAGCTGTACAAGAACATTGAAAAAGACGATGCCGCGCACCGCAAAATTCTGAAAATCATAGCAAAAGAGACGCACATCAACAAAGCGGAACTAATGGACCTCATGCAATGAATGAATGAATGAATGAATGAATGAATTAATGAATGATGTTTTACAAAAATCCCAGAACCCCGGCACCTGCCACGGGTTCCATGTATCCCTGGGTCTTATTGGTGTTTTTGCTGCCATTCGTGTTTTTGCTGCCATTCGTGTTTTTACTTCCAGATGAGTGCATGTGATGATGATACACGTTTACCGCGCCCCCGTGCTGGTGCTGGTGATTGGTTGTGGCGCCCGTTTTGGATGCGGTTCGTTTGCCGCCATCGGCGTCATCGTTGCCGTCCACATTTTCCGGTTTGAATTGTTGTTTGGATTTTGCCTTGTCGTTGGAGCACAACTTGTCCATCTTCACGTAGGTTGCATAACTTAGCGATCCATTATTTGTGTAGCATGGATCTCCGCTGGTGCCGCCGCCAGCATACTTTCCGCCTTTGGTTATTCTCGGACAGTAGTATCCCGGATCCCGTCCTTGCATGCCCGGACGAGTATTATCCTTGCTCGGGTTGTGATAAAAACACCCTTCCGCAAAATTGTAGCCGTCGTCATCGGGGAATGGCAGGTATCCATCCGTTGAATAGCATTCTGGAATCACGCAATTGTCGACGGTGCTCTCTATCAATTTACACGTGCTGCAACTGGGACCCGATGAGTCGCCGTTGTCGTCTTGGTCGCCCTGGCCGCCGCCCTGGCCGCCGCCCGCTTGCTGTGCCAACAAGTTGCACACCGTGTCATCCGCGTTGCACGTCCGGTATTTTTGCTTGGTACCATCGGGCTTTTGAAATTTGTAGTCACCATATTGGATGCATCTGGTGGTTGGGTCATTGGGATCATAATGTTTCGTGCAATCGGCTTTGTATGTGTAGTATCCGCACGTGATACATTCTTGTGCATCAATCGTGTAATCCCTGGGGCGGAATGCCGCGCAGTGCTTTGTGCTGTAATCCGGTTCGCCATTTGGTAGAGTGGGATTAACGCAGTTGCCGTCAATTGCTGCCATGGGGTCAAACATGGGTTGAATTTTTCCAATTTCCACGCACTTGTCCGGGTTGCAACCCGCCACGGGAATCTTCACGTTGTCGCCCTTGTAGGAGGCGCCCGTGGATGCAATGCCCTTCTTTTGAGTGGTGGTTGTAGAAACTCCGTTTCTGTTTGCTTTGCTGGCATCGCGATTCTCAAACGCCTCGGCCAGTCGGTCGTGTTTTTGGAGCAAGTGGTCCAGTAGGTGTTGGCTGCTGGAGCTGCCGTCGGCTGCACCAGCGGTTCTGGATGAGTTGCGCTGGCCTGCAGCGGTTGGGTGTGAATCCCCCTTCGCGTTGCTTGTTGCGGTTCGCTTGAGGGGGGCATTGTTGTTTTTAAATCCTTCGTCGGTGGGGTTGAAAGGAAGCAGCAAGACGATGACGCTTGCAGCAATTAAAATGACGCTAAACAAAACAAACCGATGCATGGATTATAATTATATATCTGCAAATATAATTATTTTAAATGAGGGAACCTGGGTCCCCCTTATCGTTACTCTTAGTGCATTGGTTCCCTCCATAATAAGGAGGGGTTTGGGGTTCCCCCCCCCCTCTAGCGGCAGCAGTAGCTGTTCAGACTCTGCGTGTATGGGTTGTTGCGGAAGGCGTCCAAAATTTCGGGGTTAATTCTCTCGCATTCAATCGCGTTGCGCGGGTAGTCCTGCGGCATGCGCGCCTTGCCGTAAGTTTCCACGGACGGCGGCATGTTCACGGTGTTCGGGCCCGGCGCTGCGCCGCCCATGTAGTTGTTCGCGCTGACGTTTTGTTTGCGCACGCTCACATTTGCGTCATGACTCATCAAATTCATGTTGCCTTGGTTCGTCCACGACGTCTGCACCTTGTTGTTGTTGTTGCGCTGGTTGTAAGCGGCGTTGTACACTTGGTTGCCCATGTGCGCCCCCGCGCCACCCGCCGACCCCATGTACTCCACGTCGGTGGTCGTGTCGCGCTGGTTCTCCACTTGTTGCTGTTCCGCCACCTGGTAGCCCGCGTTCGTCTGGCGCTCAAAGTTCAGATGGTTGAAATCCAGCAATCCAGACGTGGTTTCCTTAATGGTGGTGGGCAGGCGGTCGGCGGGGTTGAAGACCGTGCCGGCGGGAACCGTGGTGCCCGCATTCGCATAGGAGCGCAGGTTGCCGACGACGTTCTCCTTGCGCGACGGGCGCACCACGTCCAGCAGCGGCGCAACCACGGCGCGAATGGCGCCAAACACGCCCCCCATCGCCACCGCGTGCGTGGTCGTGCTGCGGTTGTTGTGCAGCACCTTGAATCCCATCCGCCCGTGGTCGCCCGTGGACGCGGGCCTTTGGTCCGACGCAGCCATGTTGATGGCGTGGTGCCCGGTGGGGTCCATTTGCTGCCGCTTGGACGGCTCCACCGCGGGTGCAGCGTACGTGGCAGCGCCGTTCTGCTCCGACCCCGCGCCAAAATACTCCGCCGTGGTGGAGGGGCGGTTCACAAAGCGGTCGGCCTGAATGGGGCGCGCGGTCTGCGCCTTCTCCAATCCCGTGGTGGTCAGCCAGCGGTCGGGCGTGTTCAAGTAATACGTGTCGGGCAGGTACTTCTCCACCTTGCCCTGCGTGGCGACGGTGGGCGCGTTCTGGATGTAGTAGTACGCCGGACCCTCGTGCGTCTCCAGCCCGAACGTGAGCTTGGGATTCGTCTTCACGCGCAGCTCGTCCACGTTGCGGTCCACCCACTTGTCGCGCGCGTCCATGCCGGAATTGAAGCCGCCGCTGCCGGCGTCGGTGTAGCCCTTGTCCAACCCCGGCGCCACGTGCACCTCCTCCCACGGCTTCACGTTGGCCATGTTGCTGGACGGCATCTGGCGCGACTGCATGAAGTCGCTGGTGTTCGGCGTGCCGTAGACGTAGTTGTAATTCTCCTGCGGCTTGAACAGCGGCGCAACCTCCGACTTGCTGACCCACTGCGACCCCGCGCCGTTCATGGTGTCCAGCACGGACTCGTGCACGTCGGCGTCGGTGGTGCGACCGCGGATTTTGGCCCCGAAGAAGGGCGCCATGTTGTTGTGCTTAAATTCGGCGGTGTCCACGGGCTTGCCCGTCAGCGACATGACCTGGCGACGCTGCTGGTAGGTGTCGCCGAACTGCGTCTTGCCGCCGAAATCGGGTCCGCCGTTTGCCACATTCTCAAACACGGACTGCTCGTAGTACTTGTCCGTCGCGGCGTTGGGGTTCGGGAAGTTGGAGTACTCGTTGGCGTCGTAGCCCGTCTTGGGCTTGAACACGGGGTAGTTGTCGGGCGGAACCGACACGTTGGGCATGGCATTCACGGGCCGGCCCATGTTGGTGTAGCCCTCTTTCAACGGAGCAGCAGCACTGGAGGCAGCTAAAGGCCTTGGACCGTCATTCCTCCGTTGATTGGACATGATGTATGCGCCAGCCAAGCCAATGAGCGGGATTGCGAGTTCAGCCATTAGTCACGATGCAAATTAAATATATGTTCTGAAATGATAAATACTAATATATAAATATACTTTTTATTTATATATTACCGTGACTAATAACTTGTGAAAGGAACCAGAACCTTCTTAATGATTCGTTTGACCGTCTTTCGCATTGCCGTTTTCACCGCGGGGGAACGGTCGGTTGCCGGGTTGAGTGGGGGTACGATGTCTCGCAGGCTCGGAAACGCGTCGCGATCATACCGCTGCATGGTGTGAAAGAAATACACGTAGTTCTTGGTGACCGCGTAAGCTAGGGGCACATCGGCGCCCACTTTCAGATACGGATTGCCGGCAAACCCCTCCACCAGTTCCGAATAGTACTGTTCCACGGGTTCATCCAGGGTGACTTCCACGACGTCGCGGCCGATGTAGAGGTATTTGAATTTGTTGTCATTGTCGTTGCTAATTTGGGCGAGCAGCGAGTTTCCGGCTAAACCAATGTCGCACACGTCCCGCAATGGTTTTCCACTCAATGTTCGTTTTGGCAACTTGACTCCCGGTTTCAAACTGGACGGCACAAAAAGTTTCTTAATGGTTGCACGATGCACCCGTTTGTCTGCGGTAATATCCGGGGCGTATTTGCTGGTGTAAACGGTCAACACGTTGCCAAACACGCGCACCACGAAGGCCGCACCGCCCGCGTAATGAATCAGGTACTGCTTCCCTGCGCGCTTGCGCACGGTGATGTTTTTGCACGCCATGATTGCTACACTATACTACGCACACATATAAATAAATACCACTAAACCGGTGCGGTAAAGACGTTTTTCGGGATATTCCCTGGGTTGGAGGGATCCGTTGAATGCGTAATCATTCTACTACATTTTTTTTGTTAGATTATAGCGACTCTTGCGACTCTTGCGACTATTACGACTCTTACTACCATATTTGCGCGAACCTCCATGATGATACCTTAATATTTCGTCGGACGGGTCCGGTCGTATTTCGTATTGCCTGTATATATTACTAATTATTGTTCTTATTTCTACTATGCGGTCTCTTATACGCATTAGCTCTTCTTCTTTTTGTAACCGCTCTAACATATACCTATCATGTAGTTGCGCTATGTCTCGTTTTTTTACATGGTTTTCGGGATACCATGCAAACCTACGCAATTCTACGTCGAGTGCAGATAAATGTTCATCTACTGTTTCAATCGCGTGTAAGAGTCTTATCCCGCGACGCTTAATAATATCGTGTTCAAGACGAAATGACTTACAAACTTGTACAAGTCTTTTTTCGTTTGCATCTTTTCTTGCTTTTATCTGTGCGCTTTCTTTTTTTTCCATATCTGTTTCCCACGTATCGGGTCCAAATACAGAACCTAATACGGGAGCTGCATCTGCTCCTGTGCTTTCAACTACACCACTATGTCTTTTTCGCTTTATGGTTCCTGAATTAAAGAAAGCCTTGGGTTTTTCCAGATTCATGAGTACTGGTGCTCCTGCTGCTCCCGGTCCTCCTGCTGCTCCCGGCATAGATAACGGAGTGTTGAGTTTAGGCGGCATAAAATACAGGTATTTATATTATAATTATATATTCTATTCCTATTCCCCCCCCCTCCATATTTATGCACCGTCTTATTGTTTAGTGTTTTTTTGTTACATTCTTGCAACCACATTTACAATGCCGTCGTTGCGAGAAACCGTTGTGTTCCTCGGACACGGGACCCAGTAATCCTTCTCCAGGATGCGCGTGCTCAAGTTGTTCTGAAACGGGATGCACACGTTCTCCTGCGGGTTCAGCGGCAAGTACGAAAAATTGGGCTGCTCCAAATCGCGCGCGGTCCATGCGGGGTTGGTGGCGCGCGGCTGCTCCACAAACGGTGTGCACGTGGGGTATTGGACGGGGGCATCACCCACCTTTGCGGCACTGGTCTTGTAGCTGATGCAGTCGCGCGAGAGCGGCATGTTGAGCCCGCGCAGGTCATTCTCCAGTTCCACCGTGTTGGTTCTTAAATTTCCACCCCAGCCCTGGAGCCGAATGTACGGGTCTTCCATGTAGCAGGGTTTATCGCCGTTGCCGGGCACGTTCAGTAGGTAGCGCCCAACGCCGGTGGATTCCTGCACTTCCTTGGCAATGCGGCAATAATCGTCGTGAATGCGAGTGAATGCCATGTTGTTATGGTTAGGTTATCAATGCTTTAACTAAGTGCTATATTATTTTTTGCGCGCCTACACTATTTTATTAGGCACACCGATCATATTTATGCACCGATCAGTTCGGCACCGGGAACGGCCGCTGCGATTTCTCTATTACGAGCGGGTCCGGCATGACGAGTTGCATGCGCCCGAAAAATGACACTGCTGGCAGCTGGGTCAGCTGCGGAACCACGGGCTGCTGCGTTTCCACTAAATTCGTGGAGTTGATGCCGAACAGGGCGGACTCAATGTCCACCGAGTTGCGCGAGAATGCTTCGCGCGGCATCTGGCTCGGCATGATGCCCACGCACGGAATGGCGGGACTGTACGCCGCACCCGATGCGCCGTTCCTGAATTCGGAATAGTTGAGCGACTGCGTGATGATGCGCTGCTCCAAGCAATAGTTGGAGCACGTGTTTTTGTTTCGGGTGGACGCCATTTGGTTATTATTACTACTACTACTATATTATAATTTTTTGGACCATTCATAGAGTCTCGTATGCGCGCAACACCCTGTTCTGGCTTTCCGTGGAAATGCTCCCGACGACGAAAGCATCCGTCAAACACAAATGGAACACGTCCAGCAAGGGATACGCAAACATCAGCGGCAGCAGGTTGTCCAACTCACCGTGCGTGTTGTAGGGATGCCGGAGTATGAGCGCCTTGAGTTCCGGCAGTTCGTCCGCCTTTGCCTTAATGAGTTCCAATCCAGCGCTGATTGCTGCGGTGTCATAATCCTGAAGCCCAAACACTTGGAGGAATTGCGCCTGGTACAGCATGTCCGAACTGACTTCATCGTCGGCCAAATCTTCAAACGCCTTGTATGTGCAGACGAAATCGGTTTTGTACATGGTTCAAATGTGACAGTTTAATTTAATTTAATTTAATACAAAGAATTAGATATTTGTTTTAAATCATTTCCATTTCAATGATTCATTCATTGTTTGCACTGACCGTCGCCGTAGAACATGTCGCGGGACGAGACCCCGCCGCGCACCCAACCATCTTGGGCCACGCCCTCCACCAAGTTGGCGGGATTCGTGATGGTGGATGCGATGGACGGAATGAGCGGGTAGTTGGACGACATCGTCTGCTCGGACAGCAGGTTGACGCTGCGCTTGTTGGTCAGGTAGTCGCCCTGCTGCAGCTGCGACTCTATGTACGGATTGGACTGCCCGCGTCCCAGGAACGGCACGGTGGCAAAGGGGCGCTGAAACAGGCTGATGCGGCATCGGGGGTGGGTCAGCGCGCTGCCGCCGATGAGCAGCTGCGAGTTGGTGTCAATGTTGCAGCCGCCGGCACCGACTTGGTGTCCGCCCGTGAAGTTGATGTTGGGCTGGCTCGTGGCGAATTCAATGGGGCGCTTCATGGTGCAGTCGTCGGAAAAGAAGTTTTGCAGCATGTAGCTGGAGGCTTCGGCATTTTGAATGCCGCGCTGCCCTAAACTGCAGCCGTCCTCGCCGATGCGGGACATGTTGTCAAAGCTGTAGTCATTCATAAATGCCGACATGATTTTGCGTATAATGTATAATTATATATAAATATGTAAATATATAATTTTTTCGGCATGCGTGAATGAATGCCTTTATTGTGCGCCCGTGATGGAGCCAAGCACGGGGTTGGCCCGCGCGCACGCCATCATGTTGCCCTCCTTGCACGAAATCATGTCGCCGTAGCAGAATTCGGCAAAGGCGTGCTGGTCGTTGGGAATCCGGGTGTTCGGGGTGGCAAAGTAGTTGCGCATGGACTTGCTGAATTCGTAATTGTCGCCTAAATCGCGGAACAGCCGGTCTTCCAAATTGGGATTGCCGCCCAAGTCTTCCACCACGAATTGTTGCGTCGACTCATTGATGTCGCGCTCCACTTTGGGGTTGAATGCGGGCTCGGCGGCCGGGCGCGTCGGACGGTCCTGAATGTCGGTGAGGAGCACGTTCATCAGCGGGTCTTGCGGCGTGGGCGCCTGAAACGTGAGGCCGGACGACGAGGCGTTAATTGACGTGGTGCGCCGGCGGCCCGTGTTGTAGTTGGCGTAATTTGAGAACCCCTCTTTGCCGTTTGCGGTCGCGTTTGCGGTCGCGGTCGGGTTGGCTTGCGCCGTCTTCGTGGAAGAGTACAACAATGCAATCATGCCTAAAGAAATTGCCCCGAGCAGAAGCAGTTTGTAGGACATGGTCAATGCGTACCCTAAAATTGTAAGCAGTATGATCATGCGGCTGATGGCGTTCAACCTGGCCTCCCGATTCATGCCGGACGTGGGAACTATTTGCGTGATGCCGGCATTGTTGAACAACACGGTGGGATCGTTCAACCAAAATGCAGTCATGTTGCGATGGGTTGAATGCGGGTGTATATACAAATGGCGCTATTATTTATATATTGATAGATTCTTTATTTTCTATTTTTGTTTTTCTTTTTTTTCTTGCTGGCGGATGATTCTTCAACACTGGCGTTTGCGTCTGGCACGTTGGGCGCTGCTGAAAACCGCGGTGTGCGCTCCACCTTTTCGCCAGTGCTAAACACAACCGGTTTGGCTTGCAATGCCGCAGCCGCAGCCGCAGCCGCAGCCGCTTTTTGCGCTTCCGCCTTGCGCTGCTCCAGTTTCTGCTGCATGCGCTCCCTGGTCTGCGCCGATTTCATGTTTTGATTCAGGTGGCTCTGCATGGCGCCCATGCTGAATTTGGCACCCTTGCCACCCAGACCCATGCTGGCCGCCATCTTTGCAATATCGGCCATGTCGCCCATGCCGCCCATGCCGCCCATCTTTTTCAGCAAATCGGCCATGTTGTTCACGCCCGGCATTTTCTTCATTTTGTTCATCAATTCGCTGGCCTCCTGCATGATCTCGCTCTCTTTGATCTCCCCCGATTTCAGCTTGGCGTCCAACTTCTGCCCCACGCTCTTCACAATGCCCATGAGCTTGCCCGGGTTCTTGAACAAGTTTTGAAACACGGACTGCGTCGACGCTTCATCGTCCGGGTTCAGGTTGAGCTCGGCCGCGGTTTCCTCGGCGATTTCTTTGGCCAAGTTGCCGATTTTGCCGCCCAGCAGCCCGCTCAAATGCTCGTGCATGGAATTCGGGTCAAACGCGCCTTCCGGCGCAGGAGGAGCGTTAGCGGAGCCTTCGTTAGCGGAGCCCCCCTCGGATTCAGACGCAGCAGCAGCAGCATCAGAAGCAGCATCAGCAGTGTCGGGTGCCACCGCGCCCTTGAACATGTCCTGCATCTGCTCCATCACTTCCTCCAGCTTGGATTTCAGCACGCTTTCGTCAATGGCCTCAAACAACTTGGCGGCGTCGCCAAAGGTGGACGTGTCCGACAAGTCCGACACCACCGAAAACATGACCAGCTGCAAATACTTCCACACCGCTTCTTTTGTGGCATCACTCACGTCGGGCGTTTCCCACAGCGCCTTGAAGTTCAGGCCGGGCAGCAACTCAACCGGCTCAGCGAACAGCACCGTGTCATTGCGGTACAGAATGTTGAAGAAATGGGGCGCGTACGTGCGCTTGCAGTGGTCAAACACGGCAGCCGTGTCCATGCCGTACACCGCGGCGCATGCTTCGCCGTGTTCGGGGAATACGGTGGCAATGTCGGCCACGAAATCGGAGATGATCTTCTTGAACTCAGGATTCATGGGTTCTGTGTGAATTTGTAGTAATTTAAATACTTTTGTTTAAATCAATATCGGGAACAATTGTTAATACGAGAGATACGACTGCTGCAGGATTGTTATGTAAAATTTTCATATTTTTTTTATTTTCGTCATATAAACACCGGTCATTAGATGGAACGCATTAACATTTACAACCCGAACATTGCCGCGTACACCAAATCAGCAATGGATGCCATTGAATCGGGCTGGATTTCAAACCACGGCAAATACGTTGGTTTAGCAACCGAAAAGTTGAAGGAAATCATGAAATGCAAGCATGCGATTTTAATGACAAACGGCACGTGCGCCACCCATTGCTTGTTCATTGCGCTGAAGCACGCGCACCCCGCCATCACCAAAATTTATGTGCCGAACAATGCATACGTTGCCGCGTGGAACGCTGTCTTGATGGAGTATTCCGAATGCCAGCTGTCGGTCATGCGAATGGATGCCCGCACATGGAACATTTGCACGGACGAGGACTACATTGCAACCCTGGACCCCAATGCGGCCATGTTGGTCGTGCACAATGTGGGCAACGTTGTTAACGTGCCGCGCCTCAAGCGTCTGCGCCCGGACATGGTGTTTGTGGAAGACAACTGCGAGGGGTTTTTAGGCAAATACGGTGAGCAAGATCATGACGATAACCAATGCCAGTATTCGTATTCAGGAACAAGCAACGCCACCCTGTGTTCGTCGGTGTCGTTTTACGGGAACAAAATAATAACCACGGGGGAAGGGGGCGCCTTTCTAACCAATGACGATGCCGTCTACGAGCACATTTCAAGGGTGTATTCTCAGGGCATGTCGGCCAAGCGGTATGTGCACGAGGTGCATGCCTACAATTACCGCATGACAAACGTGCAGGCGGCGTTTTTGTATGACCAGCTGTGCGACCTGGACGCCATCATTGCGCAAAAAACAAGGGTGTTTGAGACGTATGTCGCGCTGTTGAATGAGCACGACTTGATTCGTTCGGGGCGCGTGCGCTTGTATGAAACGGAATCCGGCACGCAGCCCACGCACTGGATATTTGCGTTGCGCATCGTGGGCAACACGAAAACGGTGGACGAAACCGCTGCCTTTTTTGACGCGGCCGGCATTGATGTCCGCCCGTTTTTCTATCCCATTCACGCACACGCGCACTTTGCATCATGCCGCAGCAAGATCAGCGATGCGGATAATGCCGTTTCCGTGCTGCTTAATAAAGAAATTCTCATGGTGCCGTCGTCCCCCGACATCGCGTTTGACGAACAACGGCGGGTCATTGACACTGTTCATAAATTTGTCATGCATTTAAATGGAGTCAATGTGCGAACAATTCATGATCAGGATCATCACAATGACATGACCATGCCCATGCTGAATCAGATTGTAAACATAATAAAACACGACGCTGACAATTTGAGTTTTAGATATTTTAATAATCGCACAATTGAAACTGCGTTGCAAACCCATGCAATCACAAACGTGTATTACATTGCAAATGATGCAAATGATGCAATAAACGACTTCATTGGATACGCACACATTGATTTTGACGCACCCCGCAATAGACATTGGTTTGGAATTTACATTTGCAAATCACATCGTGGTAAAAAGTATGGCGCATTGGTATTGAATGACATCATCCATCAATTTTGTATTCAGACAAGGTATCAATATGACGTGTATTTGAGTGTTGACCGCACTAATATGCACGCATTGCACCTGTATGAAATGAACAAGTTTGAAATAATTGAAACGCATGACACGGTTTATGTCATGCGACGCAAATGCAATGCACTCCGGGATGTTGTGATGTGATCATGATGCGCGTTTACAGCAACCTGTCCATGATCGCATCGGACACGTTCAATGCATCGTAAATGGTTTGCTTCAACATGGTTTCATCCGACCCGATGTGAGAGAACTCATTTAAATTCACAATGACATTTACGCCATTGTCTGCACCATTTTCATCGGCGGACATGTCATCGGCGGACATGTCATCGGCGGACATGTCATCGGCGGACATTTGAACTTCGTCATACAATATTCCATAATACCGCAGTGGTCGTTGCAGGATGCGTTGCACATTAGAAATGTCTGCATGCGAATCGGGCATGCCCATTATCCTCAACTTAAACACGGTGGTCTTGTAACCTTTTTGTTCCCTCAGCTCCGAATTGGACGCCTGATTAATGCGGGCCTTGATTCGGAAACGAATGTCATTGAATTCAATGCATTCCTTGCACGTTTTCAAATACTCCTCCGTTGAAACGCGGCTGCCGCCATCACGCAACACATCCATCATGTCCCATATTATTGCGTTCGCCTTTTTCATGGTGTTGTATAGGTCGGAATGGGTTTGAATGAATGAGTTTAACATGTCGTGTTTTAGCAATGCATCATGTTCGCGCTGTACGTCGGCTTTCTTCGCAATATCGGCAATTCTCTCCAATTTTATGTCCAGAATTGTCAATTTGTCAATCGCTTCTCCGATGCTGGTGGGTAGATGAACGCACGCTGACATTATGGTTTGTTATTGTTATTAATTTTATATTATATACTTTATAATTCTTTTTATTCTAATGAATTTTTTAAAATTTACATCCAATGTTGAATCGGCACGTTTGTCATATCCAATAAAAAACACGGGGATGCGATTGAACGTGCCAATGCCCATGGTGATTTCAGCAACGAGACCCAATATAATAAAAAATACACCGCCGATTGAAAACACGGTTGTAAACGCAAACATCATTGCTCCACCAATCATTGCAAGTAATAATTTATTGTATTTATTCGCTCACAAAACATTGACTGAGTTTGAGGTTCCCATCATTACTTCACGTGGGTATGGTGTATTTATTCCGAAAAAAAAAACATCATTGAATAAATTGGATTCAATATATGACGACATGTATAAATATGATGATTCATTGCAAAACATAGGTGTGAATGACTTAGCTATGTTAAATGACATTGATTGGTACAACAATGACACAATATTGACCCGACAAATGATTGATTTGTTGAATGCTAACTTTAAATACATTTTTATAACCCTATTAACAAGTGGAAAATTACTGACACAATTGATCAAATATTTCAAAGGATTAATTTATTATAGATTTTTTGGACTGGCATCTATGTATAGTTATAGAGACATGGTTCTCAATTATGCATTTCCGAATGTAAAATACATTTTTGGTTATAATGAAATTTACACATATGAACAATCACTGGGTTCATTTTTCAATGCGAACAATTCACATGTCATTCCATTGGGATGTCCTGACCATTTCATAAACACCCATGAAAACACGCACAAGGGTACAATCAATAAAATATGTTTTGTTTGTTCAAAAATAAATCAATGTCCCTATTACACAAATGTTTACAATGAATTTGTGAAAAACATTGGAGCAAAATATGAATACATACTATTGGGGAAAAATAATGAAACGCTAACAGACGAGAACAAATTCAATAATTTAAGCGATGACGCATATTTTAATAAAATGTCCGAGTGCAAATTAATGTATTATCATTCAACGGAGCCCAGACATTTGCATTATCATCCAATTGAAGCGCTGATCATTGGATTGCCGGTATTGTTTCACAAAGAATCTCTATTGAATAGTTTTTTAATGAATTCACCGGGGAAATGCAACGACATTGATGAAGTTCATGCAAAAATTGACCGAATATTAAACAATGATGTTGAATTTATAAATGAAATAGAAACAGAACAAGAAAAGGTTATATATAAATTTAAAATTACATACAATATGAACGCATTTGACAGTGTCATTGGTGTGTATTCAACCGCTCCATTTAAACTTCCAATAATAAATTGCATGAAGAAGCAAATCATTGCGCCCATTGAGAATTGCACGGTGTTCGACGCCGAAAAGCAATTCATAGAATTAGCTTCAAACAACAAGAGCAAGGATGTTGTTTTTTGTTCGCACATGGGGTTGGGGGATGTCTTGCTGAATGTTGGCATCATAAATTTGTTATTGAATTTTTATGAAACCGTGCATTATTTTTGCAAACAGGACTATGTCAATAACATCTCAACCATGTTTGCAAATAAACCGTCGGTTCATTTAATTCCAGTTGATAAATTTGAAAATCAAAACATACTTTCCAAGATGGCAATATTTGATTTTAACGTCACCGATTGCATTGTAGTAGGATCAATGAAAACCGTGCACCCATCGTTCAAATCGGTGACACGAAATGAGCATTTCAATGAATACAAGCGACGATTTGGAACAAATGCGAACAAGAAAACATTGTATCAGCATGTTGGCTACATTCATTCGGATGCTGGGGTCAAATGGGACGTCTGTTTTAAATATTATGACGTGCACGTTCCCGAAGAGAGCATGTTGTATTATCAAAAAATACAACAATACACAATCATGTTCATGCATGAAATCGCATCAACCGCATCCACTGTTGATTTTTCCAGGATCATTAATGCATTCATGTATTTGCCGAACCATGTCATAATATGTGCAAACCGGAACGTGTATTCGGCCGAGCATCCGTTGCACGCCGTGGCGCAGTCTTTTGTGAATCTGCCGTTCATGTTTTATTACGACACTCTTTGCAATGCGACCGACATTCACGTGATTGATTCATGTTTTTCTTGCATCCCGTTTATACTGCGGTCCATGAATGCCATTTCCCCAAGAACATTCATGATATACGCAAGAGATAAACCGTATGACGCAATCATTGTGGATGGACAAGTCATTGTGTGAACACGCGCTAGAGATTACATAAGACACGACATTGCCTTCGCGTGATTTTCGTGCGATATGCCTCCCCATGACCAATTTTTTATTATGCAGTCATGCAACGGTATATCCTTCCGAATGTTGTAATAATACGCAGGATCATTCACCATGTGTATGAACGAGCCATACAAGTTATATTCGCTGAATTTATTCATTTTTTTTTTGACAACCAATTCCCATAAATTTGAAATGGCATGGGTTTGATAAATGTAACTTAGTAGATTGATTGTGGCGGGTCGCGTGAGGACAAACCCGCTAACCATCATTGCTTCATAAGGAGTTCTTTGTCCGAGAATTTGATCAGTGGGCTGTTTCCAACAAATCGCATCTCCTGCATCCTTCCATGGACGATATGTCCACACCCATTTCCCATCATGTTTAAATTGTTCGGGTGTTATCGGTTTGCACAACATTTCATCGCTGTCTAGCAGCAATGCAGAATCTGCATCGCATATATTATGCCAACTCAGTTTAATGTACTGCTGCCACAAGTAGCCGATCCCCGTCATTTTGTCAAATTGAGGATATTCTTTCGTTTGGTTAGGAACCGGAATGTAATGCGGGTGCACGGGGATTTTTTTAATGGAGCTCAAATATTCGGGCGGTATGACGGATCCGGCATCGCTCACAATGACCACATCCCTAAACCCCTCTGCATATTTTTCTATGCTTGGAAGCAAATATTGCAACCACACGTGATCTTTCGGACACGTTTTGATAAATATGCTTGTCATGATATTGTAGAATAATATGTTAGTATATAATATAGCGAAGTAATCAAACACAATGTCTAAAACGGTCATCATGGTATGGGTAAAAACCGATTCGGGTACGCATCACGATGGTTCTATTAAATCTTACGGGTTGGGCGATTTATTGCGCGGCACGATTTTTTTGCATCAAATGTCCGTGCGACATGGCTTTAAACTCATAGTAGATCTTTCCATGAATCCTATTTCTAAACATTTGATCGTGCATAAGCATGATCATGCTGAATATGTCAATGCAAACATGAACAAAACCCGCATCGTGCATTGCAATGAACAGAATAAATTTGATGTTATTTACAAAGCATCGTTAATAAATCCGGAACCATTGTTGATTTGCACAAACCTGTTTTGCGATGAACATCTCTCGGTGGAGTGCAAACAGTTCATGAAAACGTTATTGACGCCAAACGAACAGTTTTCAACATACATCAACGAGCAAAATGCATTGTACAATATTTCGGCTCCATATTCAATTCTGCACATTCGGTTAAATGATGATGAATTTTTCAATACTAAATCCGTTAATAATTCCAACCTGAATGATGCCATTAAAATAATAAAACAACACACGATTCCCGGTGACATATTAATGAGCAATTCATACCGGTTTAAAACTATTGTGAAATCATTGCGTGGGCATGGCAGCATTGCAATGTTCAACACACGCCCATTGCACTTGGGCGAACTTTCAACCATGTTCCATGATGTTGCAGAATCCTTTAGAGAAACGCTATATGAATTTTTTGTTTTGGGCAATTCATCTTCCATTAAAACATATAGCGCATACAGTTGGGTGTCTGGTTTCGTCAAATTTGCTGGATTGATACATGACGTTCCGGTAATTGATCTAAAACAACCTCCGTCTATCACGCATCGGGAAAATCGGGAGTTGTGGAATTCAATGCTGTTCAAACCAACTATTTTTGTAAATCGTTCGCATGCAAACCTGAACCATTACCAACTTCAATCCAAAAAAAATATCATGTTTGGTATTAAACATTGAATTCACACATTACTCCATTTCGCCGTGCAGCTTCGCCAGCTTCGTCAAATTCTGAATGTACTTCATGGACTTGGCTTGGTTGTCGGCGCCCATTTCGCGCACCGGGCCGCGCAGGGCATCCACCTTCTGCATGACCGCGTTCCCCATGTACTCCAGGTCCTGCGTGTAATCTTTCTCCAAGAAGAATCCGATGTCGCCATTGTCTATTTTGTCGGCGTACGGTTCAACAATGCACGTAACCCAGGCATTCATCAAAATGCGCGGGTTCGTTTTCTTAATGAGGAACAGCGCCGTTTTGGCCGAGTCAATGTCCGCGTTGTCGGGAAACACGCCGTGCACGTCCTCCACGAAATCCGTGAACTGGTTCAAAAACGCTTTCATTACGATGGACTTGTCGGAAGACATGGATGATGGATCAGTGTGTGGATTGTTGGTGTATGTATGTATGCAGGGTGTCATAATTCTAAATGCATTTTCATTAAATTACATTTAAATATTCATTGCATCTATAGTCATATCCAATGGAAACATTTGCGCCGGAATGGGAGGAGTGGATTGACCTGAACCTGCGCCTGGACAACTGCAGGCAAATCATGTTTCAAAAATCGCTGGAGGCGGGATACAGTCACGCGTTATTGAAACGCAAAATCGGGGTTGATTATCGGGCACCGGTCCAAATGCATGAACAAACACGGGCCTTGGACCGGGTTCCGACTGTTGCGCTGAGAACTGCGCAACGGCTGCAAGCGAAAAACCTTGAGATTTTTCGCGTGGACGGGTTTTTGACGGCACAAGAATGCGCCGACATCGTTGCAACGATCAACGCATCGGAGCTGACGGAGTCGGCCACGTACAATGTGTCCAACCCGACGGAGCGCATCGTGAACGCGGACCGAACCAGCAAGACGTGTTATTTTGGCGGCACCAGTCCGTTGATTGCGGACGTGGAGAGCCGCATTTGCAAAATGATGGGCATAACCAACCGGCACGCGGAACAAATTCAGGGGCAGAAGTATGCGGTGGGCCAAGAATTCCGCTTCCACACCGATTATTTTGACCCCGAATTGTTGAAGAAGGATGCTTCCATCAACGGCCAGCGCACGTGGACGTTCATGATTTATTTGAATGACGTGGAAGAGGGCGGGCACACGTCGTTCCCGCGCGCGTATTGTTCCTGCGCGCCGAAAACGGGCAACGCCATCGTTTGGAACAATTTGTATTCGCATGCGTCGTCCTTGAACGCGGGCGACTGGGGCAGGGAGAACCCGTTCTCGTCGCACTGCGGCATGCCCATCATTCGGGGAGAAAAATACATTTTGACCAAGTGGTTCAAGGAAACCGAAATTAACCCGAGCGCACCGAATGAGATTTGCGAGCATCATTTTATGCCGGTGTTTCACCCGGTGGGGTTTGAAAAGGTGCGCATGCGGCTGGACTGCGTGGATGCCGTCAAGGAGTGGATGAGTCGCGCGGACGAGGGTCAATGGACCGACGAAACGATCAATGGCGATGGGTTGTATTCGGGCATGGTGTCCAAGCATTTGAATGTGGATGCCGCGCCAATTAAACTACTAAATGAGTTGCGCGACACGTTCCGCGAGATTCTTACAAAATGGATTGAATACAAAGCGCCGCTGACACACACCGCAACCTACGGCATTCGTAAATACTTGTGTGGAAACCAGTTGGCCAACCACTACGACAAAAAAAACACGCACGTGCTGAGCGCCATCATTCATTTGGACGATGACGCGTCGGACAAGCCGTGGAACCTCTACATTGAGGACCACCATTTTCGGCCACACAATGTAACCATGGAGTACGGTGACATTGTGCTGTACGAATCCACCACCTGTTTACACGGCCATCCGGAACCGTTTGAGGGCTTGGCGCATTGCAACATGTACATCCATTTCAAACCGGACTCATGGAATTAGCGGTTAGCGACGTTGCTGCTGTTGCTGCTGTTGCCCTTGTGGCTGCTGTTGCGCGTAAGTGATTTGCTCGTTCCTCTCTTTTTGCAGTTTTTCAAGCGTGACGTCGGGGCCGATGCGTGCCTGCTTCTCCTCAATGGCCGGGCACTCAATGGTTTGGTTGAAGTCAATGGTGGCGTAGTTGTACAGCTGGCGCAAGCCGCCGCTGCCCTTGGCCGACAAGTCTTCGCTGCTCTGGTCCAGAAAGCTGTAGTTGTCCGACATCACGCCGAACCCGCCCATGAACTCGCTCCCGGTGGAAAAGGGGGACGGTTCCCCGTTGAACCCGGTGGCCACGTTGTTCTGCTGCACGTCCATGGGTTTGAGGTGGTTCGTGATTTGGTCGCCGTACAGCACCGCGTGGTTCTGGTTCAACAATAAAAGTGCCGGCACCCGGTTCACGTGCGGCGGCAGGATGATTTGTTGTCCGTCTTCCATGACGATGTACCACGCCCCGCTCTCGCCCTTCACGCGCTTGTCAATGCACATGTAATGAATTCCCTCCTTAATTTTGCTCTTGGCCAGCCGCTGCAAGAGAGATTTAGACTTGTCGCAAAAATTGCTGTAATAAAGAATGCTACTCATGTTGGCGTTTTAACATACATGCATGTTAATATTCCAATTATTTTAACTCATTTCATGCGTATTTAGTATTTTGTTTTCAATGCATTGTGGCCAACCTGCATTTAATTATAATATGCGCATGTGTTATATGCATTTGTTTTTTCCAAATCATTTGATATGAAATTAAACGGCGCTCGCAGGGACATTAACGGGTGGATTTATCTCTCGCTTTACGGTGAGCCATACAAGCGCGGCTACGCGCACGGCCACTTGGTGTCGCACGAACTCGCGCAAATCATGGAGATGTTGGAGTTTTTCTTGTACGAAGAGTACGGCCGCACGTTTGCGTTTTTCTGCGAAGTGACCGACGACTTCTTTCGCACGCAGATTGAGGCGCACTTCCCGGAGTTTTATGAGGAGATGCGCGGCATTGCCGACGGCGCCAAGCAGCCGCTGTCCCGGATCGTGTTTTGGAACTGTTTCGTCAGCTTTGACTACATGTTTTCCCACCTGTCTGACGTGCTGAAAGAGCCGCACAATGCGCACCTGCGGTCCAAACCCATGTATGCCGAATTTTTGGAAAGCGGTAATAAAAAGGCCAGCGGCGGTTTGGAAGGCGGGGCCCAGGACCGGTGCAGCGCTTTCATCGCGGTGGGCGACTACACGGCCGACGGCGCCATCGTGTGCGCGCACAACTCGTTTGACAACTACATCAACGGGCAGTACTCGCGCGTGATCATGGACCTGCGCCCGAGCAGCGGGCACCGCATCCTCATGCAGACGTTCCCCGGCGGCATCCATTCGGGGACGGACGTGTTTGTCACGAGCTGCGGACTGTTTGGAACGGAGACCACCATGGGCGGGTTTCACGCGTATGAAAACAAGGACCCGGTGTGTTGCCGCATTCGGCGCGCCATGCAGTACGGCGACACGATGGACGACTACGTTGCCATGCTGACCGAGCGCAATTCGGGCGACTACGCCAACGCGTGGCTGTTCGGCGACACGCGCACGAACGAAATCATGCGACTGGAACTCGGGTTGAAGTACGTGAATGTGGAGCGCACCAAGAACGGCTACTTCGTCGGGTTCAACGTGGCGTTTGACCCGCGCATCCGGAACCTGGAGTCGTCCAACACGGGGTGGGACGACTTGCGCCGCCACCAGGGCGCGCGCCGGGTGCGCCTGCAGCAAATGATGGAGGAGCACAAGGGGCGCCTGGACGTGGAAACCGCCAAGCGCCTCATCGGTGACCACTACGACACGTATTTGAACAAGATCAACCCGTGCTCGCGCACGACGTGCTCGCACTACGACCTGGACGCGCGCGAGTTCATGTCGCAGGCCGACCGTCCAAAACCGTTTCAGCCGCGCGGGGCGGTGGACGGCATGGCGGTTGATTCGCAGACCGCGAAGCGCATGCAGCTGTGGGGGCGCTGGGGCAGCTCGTGTGGCATGGGGTTCTACAAGGACGCGTTTTGCGACCGCAACATGATTTGGGACTCGTACCGCCCGTATCTGCACGACCGTCCGCCGCAGCCGTGGACGCTGTTTGGCCTGAACCAAGCACGAACTCACGCCCACACCCGCACCAACCGCATGCGACGAGCTTCCGCGAGTGTGACACGAAAAATTGCATCACGCGGATGAACCTATCTGCGGTAAGGTTTACATTTTTTTGATTTTGAATTGCGTTTTTTTGAAACATGAGTTTTGCAATGCGTTTTTTTACCTTTTACCTTTTTCATTTTTTTTCCACCGTATTTTATGTTGATTGATCTAGTATCAACCTGCAACACATCCGAACGCTGGATCAACGTCCTAATATTGTCGTAATGCAGCGCTCCAAAAATAATAACAATCACTTTCAATGTTGAATTTTCACTTCTTGCTCTTTCTTCAACTTGTCTTATAATATCCGCGTCGCGAGACAACCTAAACAATGTGCCAAGTTCTATTAACTGTTGATCAGCGCGTGTTGCAATGAATAATTGCAACCGGCGTTTAATGTCATCGGTCATGGAAACGTCATTTAAATAGTCACTGCTTGACAAATATACAAATGCATTGATTCACATTGCGAACACGGATTTAAACACTTGCACTTATGCACAAGTATTTAATACAAGCATTAATACAATCATTTTAATAAATGCAACCCAGTGGTCTTGACGATTTGCTCAACCTCGTCAAGCAGCTGCACACCAAATACGCGGATGACGAGTTCATGCGGGGGAAGCTGGTGGCGCACGTGATGCATCTGCCCGCAGCAATGGATGCGGCAAATCAGGTGCGCGATGACAAGGAGCAGCGCAAGCAAACGCTGATCACCGCGTCCGACGAATTCATTGAGCAGTTTTTGAACGAGTCGCCGCACTACTATTACAATGCCAATGTGGAGCTGTTTTTCGTGTACGACGCCGACGCCGAGTGCAATTACAGCGTGATCAACGAGGACGACATCCTGCACCCCATCCTGACGAAAATCAGCGGCAACCGGGAACTCATGCCGTGGAAGTACAAAATAAAGAACCAGGTGCTGCGTCGCATCAAGGACCGCGATTTGCTGTCATCCATTCCGGAATCGCAGACCATTCAGCGCACGCTGAACATGCTGTGCCCCACGCTGTTTCGGACGCGCGACTGTGCAAAGTATTTTCTCACAGTGATTGGCGACATCATCATGAAAAAAACGGTATTGATAAATGGCGGTGCCGACAGTGTCGGAGTGGAACCAATTTACATTGCTGCTCCCAAAGTGCGTTCGTTCATAAAGGGGCTGAGCCAAGAATGCAGCACGCTGTTTGGCACGGCTTTGCTGTCCGCCTTTAAATTTAAATTCTACGAGTACGCCTTCACCGACTGCCGGCTGCTGGACATGAACGACGTCGCACTGGATGCCTTTTCGGCGCCGTTCAAGCACCGGCTCATTGACATTTTTTGCGTGGCGGCGCACTATTCGCAGCGGTATGAAAATGCGGAAGCGTTTTTGAACACGCAGTGCAAGGACACGGTCACGCATCATCGCGTGTTGTATTTGAAACACAACGTGGAGGACCAACTCATTGCCAAGTTTGTGACGACTTGCATGGAGCCGTCGCCGCAAAGCAACATGATCATATCGTGGAAAAACATGATGTATTTGTGGAAGGTGTTCATTGACGAAGAGAGAATTCCGAACGTGTTTTTTGCGCCGGCACTGAAGTCGCGGCTCATAGAACATTTATCCACTTATTCCGAAACGGCCGATTCATTTTTGCAACTGACGAGCAAGCACCTGCCGCTGGTGGCGCGGTTCAAGGATTTTTGGACGCAGACCATTTCCGTTAACCCGAATGACGAGGGGGAACTGGAGATAGATGAATTTACAACACTGTTTAAGCAGCACCACCACCATCAACAGCAGCAAGCGGCGCAGCCGTCGCCGCAACTGCAAAGCCACAATCACACAGATGCCGCATTTTTGGGGTTGATTCGGCACTTTTACCCGGACGTGGTCATTGAACACGATAAGCATTTGATGCACGTGAATTGTGCGCTCTGGGACAAACGGGGGGACGTGCTGACCGCCATTCAGGAATATGCGGTTTCTACGACGCAGCCTGCGCCTTACAAGGCATACGAATTTTACTGCCAGTTACAGCGGGCAAAATGCAAGAATAATATCGCTGGGGCGCATCATTTAAACGTGAGTAAAAAATATTTTGAAAAAATATACAGTGATAATAAATCGGAGATATAATATCATTTGTTATATATACACTAATTTATTGGGCGCATGTCTTCTTCATCCGAGCCCAGAAATGTCAATGATTTAGATGTCGGTAATGAACCGGTTGCCGAGGTTGGTGCCGAGGTTGGTGCCGAGGTTGGTGCCGAGGTTGGTGCCGAGGTTGCTGAACCGGTTATTGAATCTGCGGTTGCGGTTAGTCCCGATGCCGAGGTTATTGAATCTGCGGTTGTTGTTAGTCCCGATGCCGAGGTTATTGAATCTGCGGTTGTTGTTAGTCCCGATGCCGAGGTTGCTGAATCTGCGGTTGCGGTTAGTCCCGAACCGGTTGCCGATGTTTCTGAAACTGAACAAATGACCACCGCATTGTTGTCATTAAATTTGTATGAACAAAGTGTCCGAGAAGCGGTTGAAAAGGGGTTGCAAGCGTTTAATGCAATTCAAAATGCATGTGGAATCATAGATGGTGCCATTCGCAGCGTGGATGTAATTCAGAGTGGCCTAAGTGACAATTCAGTTAAATTGCATTTCAATCCCAGCATTGGGTTGTTGGCGGATTTCGTTCCGCACTGCAAACTGTTGGTTTCCGCAAATGGAATTGTCACTGACCCCATTGTTGATGCAGTTAAAACGGTGTTTGGAACATTGATCGCGGACGCACGGTTTCAAAGTCCCTTCTACAAGGAAATCACGGCGGAGGAAACTAGCGTTGGCAAAATCGGAACACAAATTTCTCTCGTTTTAAGAATTGGGGAAGTGTTCAATGTTCCCGTGTTCACGGTGTATGTCATTCGCGACGTGTTCAACAATGCAGTGTTTGATTCGGATGAAGTTGTCGCCCCCACCATTGCACACAATTCAAAAACAATTGCAAACTGTAGCCGATTGGATTTCATGCTGGATCTGTTATTGCATGCGACCATGCCTGCCCCGTACGATGAAGTGAATGTGCTGATTGCTAACATCACGCACACATTGTTTGTTTCAAAATTCGCTGACGCATCGCCCACGCCCAATGAGGTCATTGCATCGGAGTGCGCCAAGTTGTTTACATTGATTCTGCCGGATGCGACTGCCACGGCGACCCCCATGTTCATAAAAACCGTGCTCATTGCAATCATCCAGAACCCCGCGATTAAAACCGATGATGGCAAACGATTTTCCGACATGTTTCCAAGCGGACAGTACATCAAATACTTTGGAGAGGTCGCATATCGTGCAACCCCCATCGCACAAGACCAAGGCCCAATAATGATTGACATGAGAAGCGAGCCAGAAGGCAGCAGTAGCGAGCCAGAAGGCGACGCGCCAGGCATAGAAGAAGAAGAAGCAGATCGCCGCATGTGGGGGGCACCTCATCCGCTTACGCGAACCGAAATCATTGTTGCTGCTCTCACGGCGGCGAACAAGGCAATGGGTTCCCGATCAAACATTGTGGCGGCCGGCGGTGCGGCGGTGTCTTATTACCTCAAAGATTTCGTGGATGGCATGATTGCGGATGAATTTGCATCAATCATTGCGGAAACGGGCCTCAAAACGTATGATTTGGAAGCCCTGAAACAGGGATGCGACAACATTCGGATGAACGACATTGATTGTTTTGTGTTTGGTGAAGTGTCGCGCCAATTCTTATTGATATTTTCTCTCTACATGATGGTTCTGTATGCCAATTTTTACGAACGCCCCCAACAGTTGTGGCGTTACGGCACGATGAATCAGGACACCCGCATTCAATTTAATCTCGCGCCGGCATCACCGGATAATGTCCAGCTGTTCATGTACGGCAATGACCACAGTGATGCAAACACCAAACTCATTAGCAAACGATTGAAAAAAAACCCGAAGGTGCAACTGGTGTCCCAAGAAACCATGTGTTTCTCTCAACTTGCAAATCCGAAATGTGACAATGGATGCACTGTGGACGGATACTACGTGCAGCCGATTGATTTGGTTAAAAAAGAAATTGGAGAGTTTGTTGTGTTGTATGATTCTCTTTACCCCCTGCACGAAGGTCATGCAAAACCCGACCTGAAAGCCCTGCTGGAAAGCCAGTATTCAACCGGCGCCGACAACATGGTTTCCGTGAAAACAACAATGCTGGACCTCATTTGCATTTTTTGCAACGAAGACAAGGCCCTGTTTATCCGCATTTTCATGGCCCGCAAAAACCCGAAAGACTTTGCCCGGTTGCGCGTGTTCGTTGAGATTTATTTGATGCTGCTGCTGCGGAAAAATGATGCCACCTTTTTGGTGCACAAGAACGATTTGATTCGCGAAATTGTCCAGCTGCGAGGCATCATGAGTGAATTGAATGAGCTATATTATTCGGAACAAGGCAACATTGCAGCGGTCCAGGCGGAAACCGCAACCAAACTGAATGCCGACCGAACCGCCTTTTTGCAGCTGCTGCGCAGCATTGGGCGCAAGATAGTGCTGATTCCGGACCCGTTGGACAACGTGATTCCTGCAACATTCCGCGCAGAAACTGGAATGAACACAATTCGGTTCTTCAAGTCAATCCCGAATCCTCAAATGAAATACCCGTTTGACATGATGACGCACGCGAGTCAGTTTTGCACAATTTTTTATGAACAATTCAAGGACAAAGCACAATTGCGAACCGCTTATGACAGTTGGTTGAATGACGTGATTTCACAACTTAGATTCAACGAAGAATCAACGGCCCTTTTCCGAGAGAAATTAGGGTTAATATTGGACAATGGAGACGGCAATCTTGAGATTGATTTCAAGTACATACCGGTTAGGTCGCCGTTGATGCTGCGGTTGCTAAATGAATTGAGGATGATTAAATACAACAATGCATGTTTTCTTAGATATAAACTACTTATGAAGAATTTGTTGACACCATTAAAAAATGAACAAAGAACCAGTAATCCCACTGCAATTTTTGTGGGAGTTAGAACCAAGCCCAATGGATTGTATGACTTGGCCACCAAGGCATTGTTTCCGCCTTTTGTAAAGGTATTGTTGATGGGCAATAAAAGAATGAATGAATTGCCTCCCCACACAAACGACCTTGTGGAAGACTTGGAACGCGAAATCAAAGAGCGACCGGAGGGGGTCGTATTTGATGATGCGGTCAGCGAAGAAATTGGGCGCATCCTATTGGAGTATGCAGCTAATGTGGATGATAAACGTTTAGCAGGTGGTGGTGGGCACACCCGAAAATGCAAACGAAAACACAAATTTAATGCAAAGACGCGTTCTAAAACGCGATTGAATAAGCGCACAAATACCCGCAAGAAATGCAAGGCAATCAAACCTAGGTGTAAACGCACGCACAGGGCTTAACAAATGCAACGAATGTGTGGAAAATGAAAAAAAAAATGAATTGACATCATTGAATGGAATGCATTCAATTCATTTGAAAAATGGAGTATGGATTAGCTTGGCTCAATCAATGCTTTCGGTGCTTGCGGCTCTTCGTCTTCTTAAGATCGGAGATGCGAACGGCGCCGAACTTGCCCTTCTTGGCGGTCCAGCCGTGCTTTTCCAACCGCTTCTCCCGTTTAGCGGTGGCGTGCTTCTTGGCGCTGACGATGCGGCCGTTCTTGTTCATGAGCAGCCTTTCCTTGGTGAGACCGGGAGTGCCGTCGGTCTTGTATGCGGTGCCGTGGAACACCTGGGCGCGAGAACCGCGAATGTATTCGTACTTCTTGCCGTGGATGTGGTAAAACCCGTCGGCAGAACGCGTGTAGTTTCTTCCCATTGAATTGAATTTGATTGATTTATATTGTAACGAAAGAAAAAAAATCATTGCAAAACATTTAGCATGTTAAATTTAAATTTAAATTTAATTGAATTGGTTCCGAATGGGCTGGCCGTATCCCGCCGGTGCACCTGTCCAGCTTCTATAAACATTGGTCGGCCGATTGGCCTGCGTAAAACAATCGTTGCGCTGGGCCGTGGCAGTCCTAATAATTATGCTAAACACTTTGAAATTGACCACGATGGGCACAACTTCGCCGCCGCTGCCCGTTTCCACCAACTTCTTGTTGATCGGCTGATAGCACCGGCACTTCTTTAGTGAATAATAATTGTAACTTGACATTTTTTATTTCTACTATTACATATATTATAAATATTAAACATACTTTTGCATATTAAAAATGTCAGATGCACAACATAATGCCCTTTTATTCAATGTTAATGCATTGATAGAAGGTTTGCGACCGTATGCAAAGGATGACCAAATTGAACCAATTTTTAACGCAATTCAGACTGTATATGAACATGTGACACATGGAGGCAACACGGATGAAATTGCAGAATTGGGTCTGATATTGGAAGAGATGAATGGTATATTAGCACAACTTGATGTCGGATTCAAACCAGCGAAGCTCACCAAAAAAGTCAAGAAGATAAATGACGAGTTTAATGCGATGCGCGAGCGCGCTCTTGCTGCAAGTCGTGCTGGAAGTCAGAATGGAAGAAGAAGGTTAGCCCTTATAGATATGATATTATATCATTCCGTTTGGCTTAGTGAGCAAGCTGCACTGGAGTCTGCACGAATTGTGGAAGCCAGAGCACGTGAACAATATGCTGCAGATTATGCTGCAGAAGGTGCTCAACTGGCCGACCTTGCTCGGGGCCAAGCCGCAAGAGATGCAGACGCAGCAGCGAAAAAAAAATTAGAAGATGCAGCAGCAGAAGAAGCAGCAGAACGACAAGCGTTGGTTAAAATGATGGAACCGGATCCGAATGCGGATGGGATGGCAGGTCAAATTATGGCATGGCGGAAGGCGACTGGAAATAAGGGGGGAAAGAAGAGTCATAAGAAGAGTCATAAGAAAAGTCATAAGAGAAGCAGTCATAAGAAGAGAAGCCATAGGAGAAGAAGGCATTGAATAAAATCAATGATCCAATAAAATAAAAAATTGAATTTGCTTAGAGCGAATAAATGGATGTCATGTATCCCTCTATTCATTACATTACAACAATGGCATCAGCAACCGACTCTCTATCCGGCAAGTATCAGAAAATGACGGACCTGGAACACATTCTCAAGAAGCCCGACACCTACCTTGGGTCCATTCAGATGACCGAATGCACCGAATACACGACCTTGGGAGCGACAGACCCGGTCACTATCAGCCTAGCGACCTTCACGCACATTCCCGCGCTCTACAAGCTGGTGGACGAGGGCTTGGTGAACATGCGCGACCACGTCATCCGCCAAGCGCAGGCGATCAAGGACGGCAAACCCGATGCGCTCCCTGTGACGTCAATTGAAGTGGAGGTGGATGCCGCGACGGGCACAATCACTATGACCAACGACGGCAACGGCATTGACATTGCGCAGCACCCCGAGCACAAGATGTGGATCCCCGAGATGATTTTCGGGCACCTGCGCACCTCCACCAATTACGCCGAGGACAAGAAGGAGAAAATCGTCGGCGGGAAAAACGGATTCGGGTTCAAGCTCGTGCTCGTGTGGTCCGTATGGGGCTCCGTGGAAACCGTGGATCACGTGCGCGGCCTCAAGTATACTCAAGAATTCAAGACGAATCTGACCGAGATTTGCCCGCCAAAAATCACCAAATGCTCTGCTGCCGCTAATAAAAAGCCTTACACGCGCATCTCGTTCCGCCCCGATTACGCGCGTCTCGGCATTGCAGGACTTACGCCGGAAATGACTGCGTTATTCATGAAGCGCGTGTATGACATTGCCGCCGTGACGGACCGCAGCATTCGCGTGAAGTACAATGGCGGCATCGTGCCCGTCAAGGATTTCAAGCAGTACATTGGCCTCTACATTCGCCCCGACGTCAAGCGCGTGTATGAGGCGCCCAACGAGCGCTGGGAATACGCCGTGTGCCTGACCAACACGGACGAGTTTGGGCACGTGTCGTTCGTGAACGGCATTTGCACGTCCAAGGGCGGCAAGCACGTGGAGTACGTCATGGGCCAACTGCTGCGCAAGCTGGCGGCGTTCATCAAGCTCAAGAAAAAGGTGGACGTGAAGCCGGCGACCATCAAGGAGCAGCTCACGCTGTTCTTGCGGTGCGATGTGGAGAACCCTGCGTTTTCCAGCCAGACGAAGGACGAACTGACGACAACGAGCGCGAATTTCGGGTCGGCCTGCACCGTGAGCGACGAGTTCGTGGAAAAAGTCGCGAAGATGGGTGTGATGGATGCGGCCTGCGCTTTGACAGAGGTGAAGGAGGCGAAAGCGGCGAAGAAGACGGATGGCGCCAAGACGCGCACCATTCGCGGCATCCCGAAACTCATTGACGCCAATTTCGCGGGCACGGAGAAGTCGGGGCAGTGCACGATTATATTTTGCGAGGGAGATTCGGCCAAGGCGGGCATTGTGTCGGGCCTGAGCAAGGAGGACCGCAACACCATTGGCGTGTATCCGGTGAAGGGCAAGTTCATGAACGTGCGCGGCGAGGCGATCAAGCGCATTGCGGAAAACACGGAAATCGCGGAAATCAAGCGCATCCTGGGACTGGAAAACGGGCGCGACTACACGGCGGAAGACGTGGCCAAGCGGCTGCGATACGGCAAGGTGATGTTCATGACGGACCAGGATTTGGACGGGTCGCACATCAAGGGGCTCGGCATCAACCTGTTTCAGAGCGAGTGGCCGTCGCTGACGCACATCCCGGGGTTCATCGGGTTCATGAACACGCCGATTCTGAAGGCGCGCAAGGGACAGCAAGAGCGCTTATTCTATAACGAAGGCGAGTTTGAAGCGTGGAAAAGCACCGGTGCAGCAGGTGGCGCAATTGACGTCAGCACCTGGCACGTCAAGTACTACAAGGGTTTGGGCACCAGCACGGGGCGCGAATTCCGCGAGTACTTTGAGCACAAGAAGATCGTGGATTTCGCTTATACGGGCGAGCCGAGCGACGACGCGATTGACCTCGTGTTCAACAAGAAGCGCGCTGATGACCGCAAGCAGTGGCTGTCCACGTACAATCGTGCGGATCATCTGGACACCAGCCACAAGCAGGTGACGTACGAGGACTTCATGACGCGCGAGATGAAGCACTTCTCCATCTACGACAACCAGCGCTCCATTGCAAACGGCATGGACGGCCTGAAAATCTCGCTGCGCAAAATCCTGTTTGCGGCGTTCAAGAAGGGCGGGCTGAAGACGGAAATCAAGGTGGCACAGTTCAGCGGCTACGTGTCGGAGCATTCGGGCTACCACCACGGCGAGGCGAGCTTGAACGGGGCCATTGTCGGCATGGCGCAGAACTTTGTCGGCAGCAACAACATCAACTTGTTTGAGCCCAATGGTCAGTTTGGGACGAGGATAGCCGGAGGCCGAGATTCTGCTAGTGAAAGGTACATCTTTACGCAGCTCAATGCAATCACTCGGCTCATTTACCGCGCGGAAGACGACGCCGTATTAGAGTATCTGGACGACGACGGCCAGCTGGTGGAGCCCACGTTTTACGCGCCGATTGTGCCCATGGTTCTGGTGAACGGCACGAAAGGCATTGGCACGGGGTTCAGCACGGACATCATGTGCCACAATCCGCTGCAAATCATTGACCACATTCAAGCCATGCTGCTGCAAAAGCCGGAGGCAGAGTGGGGTCCAATTGAGCCGTATTACCGCGGGTTCAAGGGGTCAATTACTGAATTAACATCATCATCTGGATCTGGTGGAAAGTTCTTGATTCGCGGTATTCATACCGTGGATGCTGCGAAGAAGCAGGCGCACGTGACTGAACTCCCGGTTGGTTATTGGACGGAGGATTTCAAAAAGCACTTGGAGTCGTTGATTGAGACCGGTGCGATCAAGGACTATGCGGACATGAGCACAGACACGGTGGTGGATTTCACGATCACGTTTCCGGCGACTGCGGACTTTGGTGCGCTTACGGCAGTTGTGGATCACGGGACCGCGATTGAAAAGCTGCTGAAGCTTTACACAACGGAATCCACGAGCAACATGCACCTGTTTGACAGCCAGGACCAGCTGAAGAAGTACGGCAACGTGCGCGACATTGTGCGGGACTACCACGCGACCCGACTTGCCTTGTATGGGAAGCGCAAGACACATCAGCTGGTAGCCATGGCGGCGGAGCTCCTCATTCTCGGAAATAAGGCGCGCTACATCCAGGAACTGCTGGACGGCAGCATTGACTTGAGGCGGAAGCGCGGCGACGAGCTCACGGCCATGCTGCAGTCCAAGGGCTACGACCACGTAGAAGGCGACGAGCAGTACAAGTACTTGTTGAAGCTGCCGATGGACAGCGTGAGCGAGGAAAACGTGCACAAGCTGCTGAAAGAGAAGGGGCAAAGGGAGTCGCAACATGCAGCGCTGCAAAGCACCAGCATTGAGCAGCTGTGGCTGGCCGATTTGGCGGAGCTGCGCGCCGAGTACGTGAAACAGGAGGAGAAACGCGTGTCTCTTGCATCAGCTACCACTTCAACAGGAGCAGCAGCCGGATCAAAAAAGATTGTCAAGGCGAAAAAATCATAGATTAAAAATCATACAAGCAAGCGTGCCTAATACACAATCCGGGTTAAAATATAGAGAGAAAATCATAAATAAACATTTTTTTGCATTATTTAACCATTCCATATTTACAGTAAATTTCTATGAGCGAGGCATGCCCGAATGGCTGCGGCGATTTCCTTCTCAGCCGACGAATGAATGGAATTGGTGGCGATGATTTCCTGGACTTGAGCGGCGAGTTCCACACCCAAGCAGCCGGCATTGGGGTCAATGCAGCGGCTCATGCACATTAGTAATTTGGTCCATTTTGCGAGCCACATGGTGCCGGTCCTGCTGCGGTAATGGCGAAGGGCGACGATGCAGATGATGCTGTAAATGCCGCAGTATCCGGGATTGTTTGTGTCGGACCCGTAGTTGATGTTGAATTCCGGGGAGATGGAGGTGTACGCTTTGGTTACATTTTTCATTGATTGTCTTGATTGCGTTTTGTGAGGAGAATGGTCGTCCAGGATGCGAATGCCGCAAAATCCGTTGCGCCCGTTGGATTCAAATATGGCAATGTTGTGTGGATTGGTTTTAATGGCGCGGCTCTTAATTAAGACGAGCGAGTGCGCGTTGCCGCCGCGGTGCTGCACGTTGATGATGCGGAAACTTTCGTACGGCATGGCGTCGGCCTTGCCCCTGTGTCTTTTTGTGGCACCATTTGAGACAAAGAAGGAGAGGGGCAGCGCCATGACATAGGCGCGCGTGCTGTCCGCATTGATGATCTCGCTTGGCTTGGGTTCGGACAACATCAAATATTTCTCAAAGTAGTCGTTGCGACTGGCAGATTTATTGAACATGGCGATCCTAGATGACGACGCGTGTGTCATTGATTGCTTATCACATGATAATTGGGTAATGCTCGGTAAAGTAATTCAATTTTTATTTTATTTTCATAATGCATAAATAAAATAAACTAAAAATTAGGAACCAATGAAGCCGCATCATCGTTTGATGTTTGGTGCATTGAAAAATGCGCTCATTGTGGTAGCAGGTTTTGCACTGTATGAACTCATTGAAGAAATGAAAGTTTTGTGGAAACACCGGTTTCCCGAAAGCGCGGACATGCACGTGCATTACGGGCGAATGATGCATTTGTTTAGCGTGTTTGCTGCCGACATCGCAATCGGTGGGATAATGTATTATTTATTCAACTTCATACACTAATCAGGGAACTACGTTCCCCGAACCCCTCCTTCTCAGAAAACCGTAGGTTTTCTGATTCAGAACCACGGCTGCAGTTCCAGCGTCTTGTCGTTTTCGGCGGAGTAAATGGGGCGGTCAATGGGGGTATACATGGTGCTGGCATCGCGCTTGTATTGAATGTAGGCGCGCGCTTCGCTGTACAGTTTCGGCACGAACATCTCAACCACGATCTTGTTCAGCGCGGCAATTTGACCGGGGATGTCGGTTGCTAAATTCATGGCGCTCTGCAGGAACACGCTGCGCATGATCATTTTCAGGTTGTCGCAGTCTTGGGGGGCAATCAAGTACGCCCCCTTGGACATGGCGTGCACGCCGTTGCGCAGCGCATTTTGCACAATCGCCATGTTGCCCGTGCTGAAAAAAGCGTCGCTGAGCGCGGTGTTCTCCCAGTTGCCGATCATGGCGTCGCGAAACGACGAGCACGTGCTAGAATTGGGGATTTTGTCGTACATGGCGAACTGCTGCTCCACCGTCGGACCCAAAATGTCAATCCGGCCATTTGCTGCATTGTGGGGTTTTCTTGCATTCGCATTTGCAACTGAATTGTTTGAGTAAACGGAACCGCGCGTTTGTTGGTGCATCAAATGTTCAAATGCGCGTATGTGTATAAGTTATTGAATTATACACATATAATTATTTTTAAATATGTTAAACCCACGACATTGTTTATTTCTGAGGGGGGCATGTCGGCATGCCTTGCGTTCCGCCCGGAATGCCGTTGTATTCACATGGAGTTTTCGGCTGTGTCCCGTTATTGCAGTTCCCGCTTGCATCCACCGTCCAAAAATCGGGACACTTTGGGGTTTCCGGCGGCCACGAGATGGCGCTTGATTGATCGTACATCGCATATCCTATGAAAATCATGGCTGCAATGAGCATGACGATTGCAATCATGATGACGATGCGCTGGAAATTAAAAGAACTAGATCCCTGGGTTGCCTGGGTTGCTTCCATTGTTATAAAATTGTAAACCTATGAAATATAATATACATTGTTATTTTTATATTTGTTAGATGCACCACACGTAATTTATTGATTCAATGCAATTTAATATTAAATACATTGAGAATGTAATACACTAACAGATCAGCAGTTCCAATATCACTTTGCTTAATTTGCTTAAGTTAATGAAACAAATGAAACAGTTGAAAACTAAAATGATAAAGAACAAACTGGGAACCGCGGCATTGGATGCGGCACCGGCATTGGAAGCCAACTATGTGATCAATTACAACGAGGTGCTGGATCGCGAATCCATTGCGAACGAGATTGCAGCAGCGCTGGCTGCGTTTCACATCAAAAAAAACGATTTGATGATCAAGCGGGGCATTTACGTGTACGGAAACCCGGGGGTTGGGAAAACCGAATTCATTGTGCAGCTGCTCAAAAGCCTGAATTACGACATTGTGAAATACGACGCGGGTGACATACGCAACAAGTCCATCATTGACCTCATCACCAAACACAACATGAGCGAGCACAGCGTGCTTTCCATGTTTCAGAAAAAACCGAAACGAATTGTGATTGTCATGGACGAGATAGACGGCATGAACAACGGCGACAAGGGCGGCATCAACACGCTGATCAAACTGATGCGCCCCAAAAAGACGAAGAAGCAGCGCCTGGAGGACGTGACCATGAACCCCATCATATGCATCGGAAACTATCACATGGACAAAAAAATCCGCGAGTTGATGAAAGTGTGCGTGACGTTTGAACTCAAAACGCCCACGCTGGAGCAGGTTGGCGTGATTCTGAAATCGGCGCTGCATTCGGACAATCCCGCGCTGCACAAAACCGTGGCGCGATTCATGCAGGGCGACCTTCGCAAAATTGCAACCATCAGCGGCATTTTCAACAACATCGGCAGTGCGACAAGCAGCAGCCTGCTGCTTCAAACCATTTTTCAGGCAAAGGCCAACAACGAGGACAGCAAAACCATTGTCAAAAAACTGATAAATTCACCGTGCAATTTGACCGAGCATTCCGCGCTCATGAACGAAACGGACCGCACCATTGTGGGCTTGCTGTGGCACGAAAACGTGGTGGACGTGCTGGCAAAACAGCCGCACAAAATGGAAGCCTTCCAATTTTACAAGGACGCGCTGGACAACATTTGCTTTGCCGACTACATTGATCGCATCACGTTTCAAAAACAAATCTGGCAGTTCAACGAAATGAGCTCCCTGATTAAAACGTTTTACAACAACAAGATGTATCACGAACGGTTTGAAACGCGCCCTAAATTCAACCCGTCGGAAGTGCGGTTCACAAAGGTGCTGACCAAATACAGCACCGAATACAACAACGCGCTGTTCATTCAAATGATGTGCCAAAAATTCGGGATGGACAAGAAAGATTTGTTTGCATTTTTCTCCAACGTGTTTGCCATGAAAAATGAAAACAGGGATGCCCGCATTGACGACATTATAGAAGAATTTGAAATCACGAAACTGGACATTCAGCGCATGCAGCGCTACATGGACAAATGCACGTATCCGAGCGAAATGATGCACGAAGATGATGGTATTGCAGCAAACGACGAATGAGTTTTGAATAATTTGAATATTAAATCAGGTTGCAATCATGGTCCAGCATCGCGCTCTGTCGTTCAATGGTCTCCAGGTGTGCGGCAATGACTTCGTCGCGGTCCTTGATTGTGTCCAACAGTTCCGAGTTTTCGCGGATTTTTTTGTTACACAATTCCCGCATTTTTTCCAGCTTTTCGGCTTGCGATTGCACGGTTTGAATCAATTCCTCCACGGTTATGCTGCGACTAATTGCGTTCGGTGTCTTGAATGTTATGACGGCCTTCAAAACTGCGTCTGGTTGCGATGGCGGTTGTTGCCGATTTTTCTGTAATTTCTCTCCAATTTGTTGCAGCACGTCGGGTTTCATAGACGGATGGCCTGGGTCGTATGCTTGCAGTGCCGCGTCCACGTCGTGCATGTAGAACTGCAGCAACGACGGCTCCTTAATGAAATCGGTGACCGCCCTTGTGCTGATGCGCATGCCGGAGTTTGGTTTGCCCAAATTGGAGAGCAGCATGCGCTTGTCAAACGTGTTGTGCTCGTGCGAAAACACGAGGATGACCTTCATGGGATCCAGTTGCGCCATGGGGACGGTGTATCCGCGCAAGAATGCGCGCTCTTCGGCCAAGCACGCATCCTCTTCGTATTTCAAATTCAGGTCGGTGAGCAGCTCCTTCCAGAACGCAAACGTGGCGGCGGTGGCGTGATTGGGGCCGTAGGGGCCAAACTGCACCATTTGTCCGCGACCGGGATTTGGGGGGTCCAAAGGGAAAGGTTCGGAAAACCTACGGTTTTCCGGTTTGAAATAAATGCACATTAAGCTGCTGCCCGCGAGCTTAATGCCCGTTTTCCGTTTTCGGTGGTCCAGCAGGGTATTCACCGCGTGCGACACGCGCTCGGGGGGGTAGTAGTCGTCGTCGTCCATGTACACGATGATGTCGCCGCGCGCTTTTTCGTGCATCATGTTGCGCTTTTTGCCGAGTGAAATCTTTTCTCCAAGTCGGAAGTACTGTACGCACGGGTGCTGCGACACGAGGTCGTCAATCGGGTCGGTGCCGTCATCCACGATGATCCACTCCATGCGGTCGCGGGGATAGGTTTGATGATTGAAGCACTGCATCATGGCGGCAATGAACGGGCGGCGGTTGAATGTGGGCGTGCACACGCTCACGAACGGTGGTTGCATTTGTTGCATTTGTTGCATTAGACAGCATGCCATCATAATAACCATGGTTTTATTATGATTTATCAACGAGTTAATAATTGAGCCGACATGATCACGCGGTGTCGTTGTTCTTGCGCATGAATAGCCATGCCAAAATCATGATGCCGGTCAGGGTTCCCGCGGATGCCACTGGCAACTGAATGAATGCAATGATGATCGCCGCAATGATGAACGCGACGATGAGCGGCTTCATTCGTTTGGTGAATTCCGCGCTGAAGCCGGTCGCATTGTCGCTCAGCGGTTTAATGAAAAATAAATACAGCAAATGAATGCACGCGTACGTCACGGGAAAAAACGAAACCCACCCAAAGCAGAACGTGATTCCTAAATACAACCAAAACAACCAAAAATTCAAAATGTACCTAAAAATGCGGTTGGATTCCAAACTAGTGTAGGTGGTGAATGATAACAGCCCTTGAACGTAGCCTGGAATGGACAGCACGAACGAAAACAGGAGCATGACCCACATTGACAATTGCGTGAACAGTCCAAATAACGCCCACTTGATGAAAGAAAAAATGGAGTCGCTCGCATCGGTGTTCATGGGGGTCACAAACTCCTTCATTTTAGTGAAGTAGCCGTTCAGTAACCATCCCCCAGTTTTATACCCCGGCATTTGCGTGGCCTGCCACCACAACTTCATCATCCAAATAATGGTTTTCTCACTCTTTGCAGCGGGGTCATTCATGTCCTGGTTTGAACCCATGCATTTGCGGCCATAGCAATACGGATTGTTATTATCATCAATTTGACCGGTGGGATAATATCGGGCGGTGTCAATGTTCAATGCATTCAAAAAGTTGCAGCTGGTGATCCAGTTGAACACCCCGATTCCGGCCAATATTTTCAACATCAACATTCCATAATCAAAAAACACACTGGATGAATACGGCTCTTCATCATCTATTGTGCCGGTGCCCCTGGCGTGTTTTATGTTTTTAAGATTCATTGGATCCAGGTATTATAATACTAAATTATTATAATATTCAAACATTCAAAAAGTCACAATGAAACGATGACGGCCCCGTATTGCATTTTTGCGTTTATCGCGCATACATGAGCGCGCAATTGCCACCGATGAACGTGATCACGTTGTACCTCTCTTCCAGCACGGTCAGGTCGTAGTTGTAGTCGTAGATGCGCCACTGCGGCTTGTTGACGCCGATGGGGATGCCCGTTTCTGGGTCGCAAATGGTGTAGTAGTTGGCGCTCGGGTCCAGCGGCGGCGGGTACGTGTTGAATTCCAGCTCAATGGTGGAGAACTTGCTCATGTTGATTGCGCCGCTGGGCTGGTACGTGTCGTTGTCGGCGTCCAGACCGAAGTTGTAAATGTAGAGCCCGAACGGCGCAGCACCGGACGTGCGGACGTACTTTTCCACGTAGTTGTAGACGCCCGCATCCAGCAAGTTTTCGCGATAGGAGCCGTTCAGCAGGATGCCGAGCTGCTGCAGAATCTCGCGCTGGTTCTCCACGTTGTAGTCCTGTGTTATAAAAAGCCCGGACGGCGTTCCGTTGGGCTCCACGCCGGGGCCGATCCTGGGCAATTCAGCATTGACGGTCACTACGCCCGAAGAATACGACACCGGATATCCGGTCATGGTTCCATAATATCTGACGGATGGTCCAGGGTTCACATTGGCCGAAAACCAACTGACCAGCGCATCGGAAAGGAAATTCAATGTGATCATATCGCTGTTTTTAATAAAACAATCGACATATGTGTATGTCAATATTGTTGGAGGACCTGGAGCTGGCCCCAATGTATTAGGGCTTATCGGATTGTAAGTTGTTCCAGTGGTATTATCAGTCAATGGAAATGAAATAGTAGCCAATGTCGGCGGCAGTGAAGCCTGAAATTTGCAGGTTACCGTTTGCACAATGTAATTTTGTCCAACAGCATAATTGAACGGAGGCGTATTCACGACGAAAAAATTACTATGCAATGCACCTGTGAAATATGAAGGGTCTGATGAATTATCATAAATTGTTCCTGGAACCGCGTTTGTCACGACGCCAGTTACTAAGAATGAAATGCTGGTTCCAGTTATATTGGTGATGGTTCCGGTGATGGTGTTACTCGCGTCATACGTGACCGTGATGGTTTGTCCTATGGCGAACTGGCTTATAGACGTTGCGGGAACAACAACGGTTGCATGACGAGGTGTGGTGGCATACGATTGGAAAAAATAATACAAATCCAGCACTGTCTGCGTGATGATGTCGCATAGATTGATAATAGTCCCAGCGGCGGGCGCCGGCGTCACATCATCCGGGATCGCGTTCGTGTAAGCCCAGTTCGTGTAGTTGCTCCACTGGTTGCGCAGGTTGATGTCGCTGCGCTGAAACATGAACATCCACGTGGCCACCATGCCCGCCGTGTTCTGCAGCTCCACGCGGTGGCTGCCCGTGACGTTCTTGAAATCCCACTCGTACGCCGACTTCAGCAGGTACTTCTGCTCCTGCGACGCGAATATGCGCGACTCTTCGGCCGAGAGGAAGCAGTACGTGGACATCAGGTGCACGTCGGCGTTCCAGTCCGTGCGCTTGTCCCGGTAGACGTCCGACATGGTTGTGTTTGCGGCAGGCGGCGGCTGCAGGAAGCGGTAAAACTGGTACTCCGGCTCGTTGAAGTTGGGCTGAATGAAGGGCGCCTGGGCAACCTCCGCGGGCGTCAGCGGCGTGCTGGTGGCAATAGGGTGCGGCGTGTAGTTGATGTCGCGCGTGACAAAGAGCTCGCGCACGGGGCGCATGACCACGTCAATTTGCAGCTCGTTGTACTGCAGTGCCACCAGCGGAAACGCGGTGCGGCTGTTGTTGCAGAACCACGCATTGATCGGGATGTAGAGCTTGCGACCGCGAATGGAGGGCTCGGGCCCCTGCTGGCTCGTGTTGTAATACACGTTGGGATACGTGCCTCGGCGCCCCGAAAAGTTGGCGGGGTCGTTCAGTTCCGCGGTGTTGCCGGTCATGGTGTCGTACAGGAAGCGCTTCGTGCCGTTGAAGTCGCGCTGCACTTGGGCCAGCAAGTACTTGCCCGTCATGCGCTGCAGAATTTGGCCGCCCACTGAAAATGTTACTTCCTTGATCATTTGCGTGCCCAGATTTTCAATCCAGCGGAACTCGTAGGGGCGCCAGGCGTCGCCGCACGATTGGGGCGGGTAAATCGGGCTCCAAATGGTGGGCAGCGTGACCACGATGTAGGTGTCCATGAGCAGCTCCGCATAGCGCGGCACCGTGAACGTGAATCGCGATTCCTCGCTCATGCGCAAATTGCGCAACCCGGTGAAATCAATTCTAAACTTTTGCAATCCAAAATTGGTGTATTTGGCATACGTGGTCTTGAAAAACGACTTTGTCGGGTTGGAATTTAGAATGACGTTTTGATTGCCGAATGACACAATGTTCAATAGTCCGCCCGTCATGTTTTTTGTTTTATGAATCACGTGGTGTATTAATGTATATTGCTGTTATTATTTTATTGCGATAATGTAATATCTGAGATTTCCATTTATATTTAAATCATTGCATTTGCACTAATATGTCTTTTACAGAGATGCAAGAGATGGATCCAAACGGAAACGTAGCTTCCAAAGCCGATACCGGTGCCGCTTCATCGGATTATACTGCGGCCTTTAGAGAAAAAGCGTCTGCCCTCATGACTGCGGCAAAAATGCTTGCGATCAGTGTCAGCCCAATGCAAATCATGCTGTGGATTGCATTGGCAATTGGACTGGGCATTGCCATTTGGTACATTATTTACAAGGTGAATCAAAAACATAATGAAATTTCCTCTACCTACGTCACAATGAACCGCACGGTCAGCCCGCTGAACACCCTGACAAACCAGGCAGTGGATCCCCTGCCCTTGCGCAATTATTACATTAAAACGGCGCTGAATTGCTGTTGTTTAGGGGAGTGGAAAAACAACTACGTGGACACCGTGGCGCTCCAAAGCGCAATTGCCGACGGCTACCGCTGCCTGGATTTTGAAATTTACAGCGAGGGTGACAAACCGGTGGTGGCGGCTTCCACAAAACCCAGTTTTTATTTCAAAGAAACCTACAATTCCATCCCCTTTTTGGACGCGATGGCAGTCCTTGCGCAAAACGCGTTCTCAAAAGCACCCAACAGCACGGACCCGCTCTTCATTAATTTGCGCATTAAAAGCAACAATGCGAAAATTGTGCCCGACATTGTTTCCGCAATCAACGCGCAATTCGGAAACCTGTTGTTGGGACCCGAATACAATTACTTGTACGCCGGCAACAATTTAGGGCAAGTGCCGATGACGTCTTTTCAAAACAAGGTCGTCGTCATGGCCGACATATCCAACCCCTTGTGCACCGACAAAGACCTGCCGCTGTTCCAACTCCTAAACTTGGGGTCAAACTCGCCATTTTTGCACCAGCTGCAATATGAAATGGGCGTGAAAAACACGCCGGACATGGACGCGCTGATCGAACACAACAAAAAGAACATGAGCATCGTGTTTCCCGACGCGCCGTTCAATGAAAACGCAAATTTCAATGTGGCAAAGGTGTTTGGATGCCAGTTCATTGGCATGATGCCGCAGGTGAAGGACGTCAATTTGGACATTTACAACAAAGCGTTCAACGATGCTGGCAGCGCGTTCATACTGAAACCACCCAAATTGTGCTTCCAACCAGTTGTCATTGAAACCCCTCCACCACAGGACCCGGCGCTGTCTCTGGCCGGTCGGAACTACAGCACCGATTATGCGTCGTGGAGCGTTTAAGGGTAAGGGACAGCATGTCCCTTATGATCCCTTGCCATCTTGTTCTTGCTGTTGCTGCTGCTGCTGCTGTTGCTTTTCCAAATGCTCTTGATACTTGGCGCGCCGTTCATTCAATTCCTTTTGCAGGTGGTATTGCCTTGCACCCGCATCCATGAACTTGCGAATCTCTCCATATTTCATTTGATTTTTTGATTTGAACAAAGGGGTCTCGTCGCCGTCATGTTGAACCGCGCCAAGATACGCCTTGACCACTTTCACCGGATCCTTCAATTCGTTCAGCCGTTCAATGGCGGTTGTTTCATCGTAATCGGTTTGTCTGATGATGAATGCAACCGCTTGACCAAAATATTCTTGCTGCACAGCGACCTTCAGTTCTTCTCCCTGCAAGTGTTGCAAATGTTGCAAGTGCGGGGGGAGCGCGTTCATGTATTGCAATTATTTATTCAGTATTTGTATTTGTGCATGCATTGTGTCATTGTTTTTAAATTGCTTTTGTATTTGAAACCATTAAAATGTATTCTAAACCGTATTAAACAAATGGCGGTGCATTACTACATCTTTTGCTGCAAAATCACAATGGCAACTCCCCCCGCTACCACGCCCAACAACGCAACCGATTCCATCATCAATGTTATAATGGATGAAGTGCGACAATCATTGAAACCCAAAATATTGCGCGCATTGGCCGACTATCACTTGTACAAAGAAACTCACGACGCCGTTCTCCAGATTCCATTTGTGAAACATTTGTTAAAAAACCAGTGCGCGTGCAAATCACAGCAAGCACCTCAATCCCAAATTGACCCAATTCAGTTGGAGATCATTGATGTTGCAACCGAACAACGCGTGCCCAATTTGGATTCAATCGCCGAATACCTCAACAACTCCGCAATCAAACAATGTGCGCATGCATTTGAAACGGATGAAGAACCCGATGAGGAAGAAGATGAGGAACAAAAAGAAGAAGAGGAAGAAACAAATGTCCAAGAAGAAGAAGAAGAGGAAGAGGAAGAGGAAGAGGAAGAGGAAGAGGAAGAGGAAGTCCAAGAAGCAGGGGAAGAGGAAACAAATGTCCAAGAAGCAGAGGAAGATGAAGAAGAAACAGAGGAAGAGGAAGCAGAGGAAACAAATGTCCAAGAAGAAGAGGTCCAACAACCAGAAGCTGAAGAGGAAGAAGAGGTCCAACAACCAGAAGCTGAAGAGGAAGAAGAGGTCCAACAACCAGAAGCTGAAGAGGAAGAAGAGGTCCAACAACCAGAAGCTGAAGAGGAAGAAGATGATGAGCTCGAGCTATTTGAAGTGGAAATCAAAGGAAAAACGTACGTGACGAACAATGAAACCGATGGTGACATTTATGCATACGTCAATGATGAAGTGGGTGACATTGTGGGGGAGTTTAAGAACGGTGTGGCAAAGCTTTTCAAGAAATCAAAATCCAAGTCCGCCTAAAAATGTTTCATCCGAGACCATTTGCCAAAATAATATATTCGGGTATATTATATTGCAACTTGTGTAAAAAAAAATGATAATAGAATCGTTATGCCCGCCTGCGGTTCTTTATCTGGGATTTTCCGTGATTCAGATCATTATTGATTTATTTAGAGGGCAGCAAAACAGCGCCTTTTTGAAGGTCATCGTCATGACCATTTTCACCATTCTGTTGAACCAGTTGTGCGTTGGCGGCCTCACCATTCTCTCGTGGTTCATCGTGTTCATCCCCTTCATCATGATGACCTATGTTACCACCATTCTGCTGTACGTGTTTGGATTGAATCCGTCCAAGGGGAAGCGCCAACCGCAGCCCGACCCCCGTCGCCGCCACAAACCTCACCCGACTCCTTACAACCCGCAGGAGGTGGGAGGATGCGCTGGAACCGAATTCGGGTGCTGTCCCGACGGCGTAACGGCCAGCAACATGTTTGGTTCCAACTGCTATGGCCCAGGCCCAGGCCCTCAGCCGGGACCAGGCCCTCAGCCGGGACCAGGCCCTCAGCCCGCCCCACCCCATCATCATCATCATCATCACCCTCATCATGGACACCATTATCCTCCGGGTCCTAGCCCTGTGCCTCCGGGTCCTAGCCCTAGTCCGGGTCCTAGCCCTGTGCCTCCGGGTCCTAGCCCTAGTCCGGGTCCTAGTCCTGGACCCAAGCCTAGCCCTATCCCCAGCAATTATTCATGCACGCCAATGGCACCTGGAATGAGGCCATCTTGCCATCCAGACATGAACGGCATATACACGTCAATTGCCGAATGCGAGCAGGACCCCAAATGTCCTGGACCAACACCTGCTCCGGTAATGCAAAAATGGGAATGTGTGCTTGGATCTAATGGAGCTTCTAGGTCCTGCCAACAAACGCCTCAAGGCACACATGCTTCATTGGGCGATTGTGTAAAATTGGCAAAATGTTATCAAAATTAATTTTTGGAGGTGTTGTATCCGCCACACTGAGCGCATTTCATGCCATACGGATGGAACCGTGTGGCGCCGTTGAACCCGCAGTCGTTGCACTTAGTGACGAACGTGAGTTCTTCCTGCATTGGATGCGCGTCTATCAACGAATCAATGGTTGCATTGTACTGCTGCAACTGGTCCTGTGGCAGCATGGTTTTCCGGCACAGCGGACAGCTCAACCGGTTCTGTTGAAAACAACTCAGTTGGCAATGCGCGTGCATGGGATGCCCGCACGGCAGCACGGTAGCCGGTTTGATAGAATGGAACAAATTTTCCAGGCACACGGGACAGTCCGTGTGGAACCGGTCCGCCTTGCACTTATGATCCAGCGACGCAACGCACGTGCCGCAATTATCGCAGTGCACAAAATCTGTATTGCCTTTCACGCGACAAATGCCGCATTTATCGCAGTGGTAATAATTTTTCTCAATGCGGTCGTCAAAAAAGTTGCACACGGCGCAAAAGTAGGCGGCGAACTGGGTGCCGCAATGAAGGCATGCATTAGACACGGGTTGTCGTTCATCACACGCAGCGCAGACCACTTCTTTTACGGCGTGCCGATCCATCTCGTGCGATTCGGCGTCGTTGTGGCAGTGGCGGCACACATATGCCTTGTTGCAACACGGGGCCACTAGTTGACATCGGCGCACGTAGTGCTCGCAACCAACCACTCCTTCGCCTTCTTCTGCTTCTTCGTTTGATCCCACACGAAAATGAGAGATATTGTTCATATTTGTTTTGTTCTCCAATATAAACAATACATGATAATGCGCTTAAACGTTTTTTATGCGTATTACATATAAATCGCACAATCCATGACATCCTTGAATAGTGTAACCCGCGTTAAACACGTTATCACCGACCGCGCCACATTTTTGAAAAATTTGGCGGAAACGCCGAACCACACCGTCTTGAAGCTGACGGCAACGTGGTGCGGACCGTGCAAGGCGATTGCGGAGTACACGCGCCAGGCATCCCTGCAGTTGCCCGCCAATGTGGACCTGATTGAGTGCGACGTGGACGAGTCGTTTGACCTATATGCCTCCCTGAAGCAGAAGAAAATGGTGAACGGCATTCCGGTGTTTCTGTTTTACAAAAACGGGAACGCGACGCTGATCAGCGACTTGTCGGTCACGGGGGCGGACATTAAAGCGCTGGATGCGTTCTTTTTCCGGGTTCTAGCCGCGGTAAATGCATGAACCAGCAATTACATAGGTCAATGAAATATTTATATTGTGAAAGTATATAACATATTTATAATGTCCTATAAAGTGGGCGATGAAGTTCGCATAAAACGGACGGACGGGTCTACCAGTTATGCTAGGATTACGGAGACATCGGTTCGTTTGGTTTTGGTAGGAACAAATAAGGTTGTTGGTAGTAAAGCTTTAGATGAAAGTGAACTTGGAAAACCAAAGAGGGATGATAAAAATAATGTCTACATTCCAACTAGGGTGTATACAGTTGTGATTTTGGATAAAGATAACGAATTTGCCGAGACGACGCTTAGAAAAACAATAATAGGTTCTGACATTATGGGTTATGCATTGATTGTGCGTTATGACCCCGAATTGCTTGACGCATTTTTAGATAAGCATCAAGGTCCCGATTATTCAGCCGGTCAAGGCAGTGCCGCCGGTCAAGGCAGTGCCGCCAGCACAGACAGTGGCAGTGCCGCCGGTCAAGGCAGTGGCAGTGGCATTGCATCCGATAAAGGCGGAAATAAGCGCAATAAGCGCATCAGAAATAAGCGCACCAAGCGCACCAAGCGTACTAAGCGCACCAAGCGAACAAAACATAACAAACGACGCAGATAACTGCAATTGTAACATGTTAATGACAAATAACATAATAAAAATAATAATACAGATAACATCATCTGTATCATTTTATATTGGTCAATTTTCTCTCAATCAATGGATCTAGATTTAGACATTCGCAACTACGAGTTGCGCGACATTCTCAACTTGTTCAAGTTGCCGTCCGTGTTTACGGAGGCACACATGCGCGATGCCAAGCTCATAGTCATGCGCACGCACCCCGACAAGTCCGGATTGGATAAAGAATACTTCCTGTTTTTCTCCAAGGCTTATAAAATTCTACACGAAGTGTATCAAGTGCGCGCCGGGCTGTCGCGGCAAAAGGATGCAAAATACGACGACGTGAAGGAGGACATTGACGCGCGCCGCAACGCCAATTCCGACAAGCTGAAGCGCATGAACGCCGACGAATTCAACCGCTGGTTCAACCAAACGTTTGAACAAAATAAACTGTATGACGATGAGCAGGACAGCGGCTACGGCGACTGGCTCAAGGACAATGATGCAGATGCAGACAACGACGACGCGGATCTAGGCGAGGGCTCCACGTGGGCACAGCGCATGGAGCAACTGGAACGCCGGAAGCAGCGGCTCAGGGAGCAAGCGCTCGTCGTGCGCAGCGAGGTCCGATCCATTGATTCTTTTAATAGCGCTGGTTACGGCTTGTCGCGCGAGTGCCCCGAGGAGCACTCCAGTGGCCTAAACTTTGGTTCCGGCTCTTCCCTGGCCTACGAAGACCTGAAGAAAGCGCACACTGAATCAGTCATCCCCGTCACGCACGAGGACTACGAAGCCGTGCGCAAATACAAAAACATGAACGAACTGCAAACGTCACGTGACATAGATCGTCGGACATTTAATTACTCCGAAACAGAATCTCTTATGGCTCGGTCGCAGCAACTGCAGACGGAGGACGACATGCGCCGGGCGTTCAAGCTGGCGCAGCAGGACGAAGTCGTGCGGGACTTGAACGCAAAATGGATGGCGCAGTTCAATGCGATTGAGAACTGAAAAAGCGCATCAGATGGACGCAGCATTTCTACGGTGGCTGCGCTGGCTGCGTCGTTTTCGCCTCGTTCTCGTTCTTGACGACGCCAATGGCGCCGACGCGCCTCTAGTCCGAACTGGAAAAATCACCTGCCTTTCAACGAGTGCCGCATTCAGAATGTCCGCTGGATACAATCGCGCGTATAATTGTCCGATGTAAGTGTACATTTCATTCAATTTCGGAAATTCGTCCTTGCGCTCTGGAACAGTTAATTCAACGGGAAGTTGACGGGTGTATTCGAACATCTTGCAAACGTACGCGCCGAATCCCGGAATGTAATTTATATACGTTCCAAATTCGGTCACGTCATCATCCACGTGATCTCCGATCGTGCGTTGTGTTATCAACACTGGAATGCATGCGCCGTCCGACGATGAAACAAACGTATATGTCTGCCTCAATAATGGCGACAAGTTTCTTGTTCTGCGACACGTGTATTTTAATACGTAAATTTCAATTTCTCTTGTTGCATCATGCGACCGCAACCCAATTTTAAATATATTGCCGCGCACCGCAATGTCGCTGTTTTTGAATACGTGCGCGCACACAAAGACAACATCTATCACCGTTGGGTACTCGTGGCGAATCTGATCCGACGTATTTTGCAAATATTAGGCGATGTGTGGCGTAAAGTGTGCACATGCTTGCGGCGCATCAACCCCGAATCCAAATCCTCTGATTGGACGCGATTTATCCTGTAAATGCCGTTCGCGTTTGACGTCGCCTCTCTTGGACTTGGCGGAATATGGGTTTATTGGGATGACTGGTATCATGCCATTGCGCTGCGCATTCAATATGAACCGCCCCAGTTTAAAATGGATCACGCTAGTTTGCGCATAATCGTCGCCCTTTGCAAACGCGCCATTCGCAGGGTCTATGCTCGCAAAACGACAAAATCCAGCTTGGCTGTCCGAAGTGTATACCGCAAATATCACGGGGGTGCCAACGTCTTCCATTAAACCAACGGTGCGAAGAACTGGTGTTGTTCCATCCAATTCAAATGTTTGAATGTATACTAAATTGTACGGTTCCTTCAGCATTTCAATCCCGTTTTCCATGACTTTTTGACCGATGATTTCAAATATGTACTTTCCCAATTTGAAGCGCAGCATGGACATGTTACAAATGTTACAAATGTTACAAATGTTACAAGCGCGTGATAATTATAATGCAAATTTATAATTATTATTTATTTTATTTTTCATTCCTGCGCTTACAGTCGCTGCGCTTACAGTCGCATCGTCAACCTTATCGCTTACCGGTCATTTGAAAGCAGCAAGTACTTGCCGATGACGGTGTTAGAGGTCAGCACTTGGCGCGGGGACAGGCGCGCGAACCACTGGAACGCAAGACGGTTCAGGATTTGGTCGGCGGGCACATAAATGCCGTACGCGCCTTTGGCAAAGTCCACGTCCTCCTCGCCCAGCAGCGCTTCAATGACGACGGGCTTCCCATCGGCCGTCTTGGTGCCGATGAGCGTGCCGCACAGCATGGACATGTTTTTCGCAATGATCTGCTTGTAGAGCCAGCGGTCGTTCTGGCCCAAAAACTCGTACTCATTCGTGTAATCCGACGTGACCAAGGGTTCTAAATACGCAATGTACTGCCGCATGACCGGGCTCTCCTTGGTGCAACCCATGAGCTGGCTGTCGGGGAAAAATGATACGCTCGCCGCGGTTGAGTTGCGCGACACGAACTCGCCGGCAAACATGGTTTTCCCGGCGCCTTTGAGCAGATTGCTAAAAGCGGGTTTCAAGTCCTTCAGGCAGATGAAGGAGGCGGGTACGGTCATGCCGCCGTATTTGTGGAGAACCTTGGCCATGGCGAGGTCCCTTAAATGCTGCTTCAGCGGGAACGGCATGTTCTGCACCTTGATGGTCCAATCGGGCAACAGCCGCTGAAATGCGGCGTCATCCACCAGCACCACGTTGAACGACTTGCCGCACTGCTCCACGATGCTGCGAATGCAGAGGTACATGTAGGGCTGGTTCAGGTGGTTGCTATTCCGCGACCCCCAGCTGGACCAGTTGCGCGCGTTCACTTCGTAGTCAATGAATATCCATATGAACGGCTTGCGCGTGTCGGCAAGGGATTTATCGTTCAGTAAATACTTTTTGATTAAATTGTAGTCGTCGCTGATGTTGTTGCCCTCCTGTGATTTTTTGTATCGCGAGTAAGCCACTCCAGCGAGAATGATTACTAAATAAAAGGCAACGAGCTTGGGAGACAGCATTGTATTGTGTTGTTGTGTTGTATTGTTGTATTGTTGTATTTGATTGTGTAGTTGAATGTATTGATATATTGATATAATATATTTATTATGTGAATGAGCGTAGCTGCCGTGGGGATTTCTGATTATTGGGGATTTAGTTCATCATGCACGTGATACACAATGTGTGTTTTAGATTTATCGTATTTACGATGGGATTTGCATTCAATTGAATTTTGGCGGCATATTTGTCTTAAAATGGTGTTCAAATTGTTGTAGGACATTTTGCGCGTGACAAAACCCTGTTTATCATTGCAGTAGTACGGTAACAAATCGGTGCAGAACTTTTGCAGTAACGACACACCGTTATTGGCAACGGCGTCGTCGTCAATGTAGGTTGATTTTTTGTATGCAGCAACGTCTATCAAATAGTAATTGGTGTTCGGGATTTTGGTCGCAATTTGGGTAATGAATGCGTAAAACAACTCGTTCGGGACACAAGCTCTTAATATTTTGTGAGATTTAGATTTAACGGCGGCCATGCAATTTGTTGCGGTGTCATCTTTAACCACCATTACTTGATTGACTAGTGTGTCCATGTTCGCATGCATGTATACTACATATATATATATATATATATATTTACATATGAACCAATGGGGGGGGGGTTAATCATGCGCGGAGTGAAACAATTGGCGAAGATTGTTTGTGAAGAGCGCCAATTCAACCTCGTCCTCGTGTATGTTGTGAAAAATAGTTATGTATTTGCAAATGATGGCAATCGTTTGGTACTGCAGGGTTTCGTTGACGAGCTGCGTGTTTTTGATGAAAATGAAGTAGTTGTCCAAAATGTCCATGACCGAATAGCCCTGGTCGTACAGAGCGTGCAAGTGCGAAATGCATTGGGACACCGTCGTGGATGCGCACAAGCACGCCGCCGTGTATTTCTCAAACACGCTGAACCCAATGTTGGTGCACAGCTGATTGGCCAGCTCCAACGAAATGGGCAATCCGATGATTTTGAATTTCTCCAGGTAGTTGATGAGAATGCGCACCGACCCGTTGCACACGCGCAGCACAAACTGTTCGGCATCCGCGTGAATGTCCGTGTGTTCGCAAACGCGGATCTTGTGCAGAATTTTCTGCAAGCACAGCGGGTCAATCGGGTTGATTTTAACAATGATTTGGCGCGACTGCAAATTGTCAATCACCTTTTGCAGATTGATGCACGACGCGATGAAACTGACGTTGTGTTTGTATTTGTCAATGCAGTTGCGGAACACTTGCTGGCTTTGCTCGTTGATGGAGTCTATGTCGTCCAGGATGATGAGTTTCTTTTTGCCGGGAATGAGAGAACTCGTCTGACAAAATATTTTCATGTCGTTGCGATAATACTGGATGCCTTGGTCCTTCAGGCTGTTCAAAATCATGACGTTTTCCGGATTGTTGCGGTCGCCGTAGTATTCCCGGATGATGGCGTTCACCAGGGATGTCTTGCCCGACCCCGAATCCCCGACAATGAGCAAATTCAATTCGTGCATTTGAATGAGGGATTTCAGCAAGCCGACCATGACGGGGGTAAGTTGCTCAAAATCGCCGAACAATCGGGGTTGGTATTTGTTTATAAAGGGGTCGTTGTCGGTTGCTGCGGACATGGATTTGCGTTGTGTGCGTTGCGTGCGTTGCGTTTCACATCGGGTTCTTTCTATAACCATTTTTAATGAATCAATTAATCGCACGGCGGTGTCAATTATATAGCGTGCATTTATATATAGGCATATATACACATTGCATTTACAATTGGCATTGCATTTGCATTTGCATTTAGAATGGCATGCACCACCACGTTCAACACGGGCGACATCCTGCTGTACAACACCACCAAATATTGGTATTCGCGTCTCATTGAACGTTTCACTTCGTCGGATTACAGTCACGTCAGCATGGTGCTGCACCGACCCACGTGGCTGGATCCCTCGCTTTGTGAAGAGGAGTACTACGTGCTGGAGAGCGGCAGCGAGCGCTTTCCGGATGCCGTTTCGGGAGAATTCAAGTTCGGCGTGCAGGTGTGCCCGCTGTCCAAAGTGTGGGCGGAGTACGCGACGCAAGGGTACGGCCACCTCTACGTGCGCCGCATCCGGTTTTTGGATGCGGCTACTTTTGGTCCGGTTGCACTGCAGAATGGCATCAAAACCGCATACGAAAAGGCAAAGGCATGTCCGTATGATTTGAATCCGTGTGACTGGATCAAGTGCTACTTTGACGAGCACAAGACGCTGGAACAAATTGAATCCAACCACAACCACTCCAACCAAAAAACCACCTCGTTTTGGTGCAGCGCGCTCATGTCGTTTGTTCTTGTGGTTGCCGGGGTTCTGGACAAGACGGTTCCGTGGACGGTCATCACTCCGTACGATTTCAGCGCGTTCCGTGTGCCGCAACGCCTCATATATCGGAGCTGCTCGTATGACGCGGAAGTCAAGCTGCCCTCAACAACCAATCTCTCTTTTTTTTGAACCACGACGATTAACTGCTTGCGGTTTTAATGGCGATGATGTCATTTTTTTATTTCGTTCATACTTTATTTTTTAGTTTTTTTTGATTTATTATTACGGAGTTTTATTTTATTAGATCGTCGTATTGTTTTTCTATATATTCGTATTCGACGTTTTTTTCCACCGGGATGCTGCTTACGTGTTGGTTTAGATTTTCTACATGCAAAAAGAACTACACAGTCAGTAGCTGGATTGATAGTTCCATTCCTGATTCCGATATCTAACAAGCTTGATAATAACTGGTAATTCGGTTGCAATCTTGACACTGCTGTAATGTTTTTTGCCATACGCAAAGATGCATTATACGCATCAATCTCAACGTTTAATCCATGTCTAATATCCGGTTGGCTAGGCGCTGAGAGTTTTCGCGATTCCAAATCGTCACGTTTCGCCTGTAAAGCCCTTATCATTTTATCAGGTAATGGATTAGGAAATTTAGGTTTTGAACTTACTAAAAAAACCCTGTCACTATCTCTAACCGTTCTTAAACCAAAATGTGAGCTCGCGTCCGCCATAACAAAATTACTGGTACTAGGATCGTGATACATGACATGAACTCCCTCAGCCATTGTTGACCCGGTACAAAACAATTCCATATCATCTAGTTCTGCACCTATTCCATGTAATTCCGGGTCGCTTTCTGTTATCTTATCAGCAGCCATTTGTTTTATTGCATCTATAGCCAGAGATGGCAGAGCACTGCCTGGATTTGTATGATATTCATGTTCGAATGCACTTTTAAAACTTACTGCAATATGAGGGGCTAATTCTTCAGTTACAGGAAGTAAAACTGCCCGATGATGCGGATATCCGAATTTGGCACAAGTTATTACCCTAACAGGAAGCGAACTTATCTTGGGAACATTCATTGGGCATGTTCCATGTGAGTTGATAACAAATATCTTGGGTACATTGGGCAATGGATTCGCATTCGCTGATAGCAAAAGTGGCGCTAATGTCGTCGGCGAGCTATTTCCAGATGATGATGAACTAGAACTAGAACTAGAACTAGAACTAGAACTAGAAGGAGGAGAAGACATTAACTTTAAACTTTGTAATTAGTTTATACTTGTCTAATTACTTAGTGGGTATATTTTATTTTTAATTTTATTTATATCGCGATACTTTTGGCGGCATAGAGTCTGAGTCTTTTTCGTCATAACGAAGTACCTCTTCAAACATTTCATGGGTGGTGCTGGGAGTTTTATTTTAATTGGCGTACCTACATCAAATATTGCGTAAGGAATGCAATGCATAAAATCACAATGAAACACATATAAACCCGGCGCACGAGTGAATTGCATGTGCAACAAATCATGGAGCACATTGAAGAGCTGCCCACCATTTACGGTCTGGAAAAAAACGGGAAAACCAAAGTTTGGACGGCGCGCATTTACCGCGACGTGCTGAATGGATTCGCCACGGCGGAAATAGAATACGGCCAACTGGACGGGAAGAAACAGACCACGAGTCGCGAATACACGGAAGGGAAAAACCTCGGCAAAAAGAACGAGACGACTCCGTTGCAGCAATGTCTTTCAGAAACCCGACGCAAATGGCAGGACAAAATGGAGAAGGAGGGATATTCTCTCGTTCCTCAAACCTCAAAATCAGAATCAAATACAACGGACACAACGGACACAACGGACACAACGGACACAACGGACACAACAACCAACGCAATCAAAGTGTTCCCCATGCTGGCGCACACGTACGAACCTCTTAGTTCAAAGAACAAGAAGAACGGCATCGTGTTCCCGTGCTACGTGCAGCCCAAGCTGGACGGCCTGCGGTGCATTTGCTACATGGTCCCAAACGGCTCCAGTAATGAATCCAAGGTGGTGGCCCAGTCGCGCACGGGTGCCTACTTTGAAACCGTGGAGCACATTTGCGAGGAGTTGCGGCCGATCCTGCTAAAAAACCCGGGGTTAATACTGGATGGCGAGCTGTACACCCCCGACATGCCCTTTGAAGAGCTGGCGGGACTCATCAAACGAAAGAAGACATCGGATACAAACATACGATGCATCCGGTACCACATTTACGACGTGGTCATGCATGCTGCCTCGTATTCCGAACGGCACGACCGCATTGTCGGCACCATCCCCCCAGCGGACCAATGTTTTTACTTGGAAGTGGTTCACACGCAGATAATCCACGACTTGAATGCATTCCAGCAGGCGTTCGGCGAGTATGTTGCCAGCGGATACGAGGGCATCATGCTGCGGAACGTGGCCGGTCCGTACCGACCGAATTATCGCAGCCACGACCTGCAGAAATACAAGGAATTCGTGGAAGCGGAGTATCCAATAGTGGGCTTCAAAGAAGCCGATGGTCGGGACAAAGGAACCGTGGTGTGGGTGTGCGCAACGGATGAATGCAGACAGTTCAGCGTGCGTCCGAGGGGCACGCAGGAACAGCGGCGGCAATGGTTTCAGGCCGGCCAGCAGCACGTGGGCAAACTGCTGACCGTGATTTATCAGGAGCTGAGCGAGTTGAACGTGCCCCGGTTCCCCGTGGGCAAAGCCATTCGCGACGGGTATTGATGTTGATTGCGCAATGACAAAAAAAATAAATAAAAGCATCTGCAATTTTATTTATTGTGAAATGTTCGCATGGTGTTAAATGAAATAAATTTAGTGAGCGGCGGCAGCCCTGGCGCGGCTAGCAGCGGCGGATGCATGAGCAGCAGCCTGGGCAGCGGCGGCCCTGGCCTTGTTGGCAGCCTTGCTGGCACTGGCGGCTCTGGAAGCGGCCTTGGAGGCGGCCCTGGAGGCGGCCCTGGAGGCGGACCTGGAGGCGGACCTGGAGGCGGACCTGGAGGCGGAACGGCGACGAGTGTGCTTGGACATTTTTGGTGGTGATTATATACATGCATGGGAAAAAAAATATAGAAATTGATTATTTATTTCCAATGTGTCAATTTATCTTGAATTTACCAAATTTACCAAATTGTGTCGGTTGAATGCCAATACATTTTGTCGCCCTTTTTGATGTTATAGATGCTCCTAAATAATTCCAAACGAGCCAATGGGCAGTTAACCCTGTATTTGTCCAGGGGATGGGGATTAACTTTCAATTGCGCCTTAATTGCTGCATCGGCAATTTGTTGGCGTCCCTGCACTGCAATGTAAACGAAAAACGTTTCAAACGACAGCGTTTTGATTGGCACAATGTCATCACTTTTTTGCTGAAAGTCTCTTAAATATTCCACGCAAATGGCCAACCCGGAAATGTCTGCTAAATTTTCACCGGTGCTCAATGTTGCATCCATTTTTATTCCATCGTATCCTGCAAATGTCTCATATTGCTTAACAACGTCCCTCACCTTGGCTTCAAACTTGCGTCGGTCCTCCTTTGTCCACCAATTGTGCAAATTGCCGTTGTAATCATATTTGCTGCCGGTGTCGTCTAAACAATGGGACATTTCGTGCCCCAGCGTGTATCCAATGTGTGCTAAATTGTATTCCATTCCGCGCTCGTTCAAATCAATGAATGGTTTTTGCAAATACCCTAGAGGTATGTAGATGGTGTTTTCTATCGGGGTGTAATACGCATTCACAATGTAGGCTTGCGAACCCACCAATTTGAATTGTTCCCAATCAATTATCGGAATGTCCCCCTTGTATGCGGTTCCATCAATGGATATCAACTTTTTTGTTCGCCACCATGCAATCTTCTTAATGTTTTGATACGCCCCCCGGCTGGTGTAATTTAACACCGGATCTTCCCTGAGCGTGATGGGATTGCCGATGACCACTTTGATGCGTTCCAATTTTAGCAGTGCGTATTTTTTGGTTTCGGCCGAGAGCCAATTGTTGCGCCTAATGATTCGTTTAAACACGGTGAGTAAATCGGTGGCCATGTTTTTGACATACTGGATGTGTTCCTTCTTGTCGTTGTGCCTGACGTATTCATTTGTCAAGAAGGTGTTGAAACACAACGACAACCCAAAAATGGGATAGAGTTCATCGGGCCAAATCACCATCTGACCGTTGATGAATTTGCCATGAAACTCCCAGTAGATGATTCTCCATTGTTTGTGAAACCGCGCGATTTGACGGAAAATGATGTAGAGGAAATAAGCTCTCCACTTGGGCGTTTTCCAAGTGCCGTCCTTTGTCATGGTCTCCATGATGCATTTCAAATAACTTAAGTTGCTGCATATGAATGTGCTCGGGACCTGCTTGTATCCAATTTCTTTGGCCAATTTCTCCCAATCAAACCCGTATTTTTTCAGTGCGTCCTCCTTGGTGACGACATTGTAATACTCCTCGCTTTCGTTCTTCACCGAATCGCATCCCATCGTTGTCAGTAAATCGCATTCCACGTTCCAAACGTCAATGGGTTTCATTCCGTGCCCTTTTCCAAGGCAAGCATCAAATAAATTCCGAACGAACTCCAAATATTTTGATTTGTACAAGCGTTTATTTTGTTTGGTGGGGGCATCGTCCCTGTCGTCCTCAATGTAAATCATGTAATCATACACCGTGAGCTGCGGGGGGGAAATGTTGCTTTTGTACACCGCCGAATGTTTGGAATCCTTTGAAACAGACCATGAAATGGGGCATCCCCACGAAATGGTTTCATTTTGATTGATTTGCGCCAGGAGCCAATACAAATTGTCGGTGGCAATTGCATTGTCTATTTTTTCGGTGGTGTATTTCACCTGGTCTTCGGCTTCCTTGTTGTCTAAATGAAGCATGGACTCGTACAAATTTTTGATTGACCTGGATTTGGCAGTGTCGTTTGTTTTAATGTATTCCTTGGTCATCTCGATCAACTCGTAAAACACCTTTTCTTGAACCATCCTAAAACTGTCAACTTGCACGTAGTATTTGTTGCGCTGTTCCATCTCTTTTTTTTTAGCGGCAATCCATTGATAGTTGATGTAGGTGTAGTAATCATTGTGGGGAGTGTATTTTAATGGGGCAAATGGAGTTTTAAACAAGTTTACTAGATACTTTTCAACATTTGAATTTTCGGTTTTCGTTGCAGTTTTGAATTTTTTTTCAAAATCCGTTTCAAAACTTTCCAACAAATTGGTTTTGCACACAATTTGGGATTCGGGCTTGCATTTTTTGCTTCTGTGGTGGTTGAATGATTTACGTTTTTTGGTTATCATCCAAATACGCAAACACACGAATTGCAATTATTAATATAAAATACAACCACATAATAATTAAGTAAATTGTAATGATAATTGTGAAAAACCATAATAGAAACATTTATTTGAATTATGCCATAGGTATTTAGATAATTTATATAGATATGCCGCCCCGTTCGCATTATGACGTGCTTCAACTGGAATCGCATTCAGCCACAACCGACGAAATCAAGCGCGCGTTTCGCCGGTTGTCAATGGATCATCATCCCGACAAAAATGGGAATTCGGAAGACTCCAATCGCGCGTTCCAGGAAATCAACGAGGCGTACAACACACTGAGCGACCCTGAAAAACGCGGCAAATATGATTTTGAGCTGCAGATGGGAATTGGCGGACACCGAGCGCACATGCATCACATGGGCACGATGGGCCCGATGGGCATGGGTAACATGGGCGCATTCAATCCACTGGACATGCTGTTTGCGGCGATGCACCAACAGCAGCACCAACAACCCGCCAGCATGATGTTTGAATCCATGTTTGGAGGGGGCATGGGCATGGGCATGGGCCCCAAAATAATCATTCATAATTTCACGCAAAACATGAATGAAGCATCCCATCACGAGCACGAGCACGAGCACGAGCAGTCGTATGACACAAACGTGGTGATTGCACTTTCGTTGGCAGATGCATTCAACGGCGTGAATCAGCGACCCGTTTCCATTCAGTACGAAGACGAAACGCACGAAATGCGGTCCGAAATAATGATGATAAATGTCCCGCCGGGCATTCCAAACGGGCACAAGGTCGGCATTCCGGGCAAGGGCAACATTGTTCCCAATTCGGGCGGGCGACGCGGCACCCTGCATTTGGAAATCAGCATTGAACCGCATCCCACGTTCGGCCGCGACGGTGACACTGATTTGGTTGTAGAGCATCGCGTGTCTTTGAAAGACGCGCTGTGCGGATTCACGTTTGAACTGACGCATTTGAACGGGCGCAGCTACAAGTTCAACTGCAAACCGTGCTCCATAACGGGATCCATGAACGAAACAAAAGTGATGCCCGGGCTGGGCTACAGCGACGGTGGCGCGCTTAAAATCCGGTTCTCCGTTGTGTTGCCGACGTCGCTCACGGAGGAGCAAATTGCCGCGCTGTCCAGCATTTTGTGATGCAATGCGCCATCCATTTAGTTTTCAGGGCGTTTATAAAAGTGACTTTGAAACGAATGACCTTGAAACGAACGACCTTGTGGTGGTGAAGCCAGCCGATTAATCAACACGTCGCTTAATTAGACCCCATGCGGTAATTGCCGTAGTTTTGAAGCAGCTCGGGGCAGCACGGGGTTTTGCCAGCGGGGTTATACATGCCATTGGCACCCTGAGGAGAAGTTGCGAAGCGTTTCAAATGCCGCCGCACCGAAATGTTGAGCCCGCCAACACCGGAACCCGGCACGTAGTGATTGTTATTGCCGGGTCTTTGATTCGTGAATATTAAACGACGCACTGCACCTGCCATGATTGTATTGGATTGTTGTTTATAATATACAATATTATAAATAAAAATGAAAAATGAGGAAACTGGGTGTTTTCCGATGGCGCTGGGGTTTGATGGGCACTACGTAGTGAGCGCATGCCCCCCTAGTTTATGCGCTTTGTGGGAATATCATTGCTGACAATGTAGATGGAATTCTCCGTCATAATGATGTATTCCGTCTCCACCTTGTAAATCTTCGCAATGGTGCTGGTGTACTCGTCCTCGCTCTTCACCAGCAGCTTGTCCTTGTTCTCGCCAACTCCGATGATGACCGATTTGTCCAATGACGCGGTCCAATAATCCATCATGATGGGCTTGTCTTCCACAATCGCAAGCTTCATGGCATGACTGATGCACACGTTGCTGGGCAACCGATACGAGGCATCGTTGCCGTTGTTATTGGATGTGGATGGTTTGGTTGCGACGGCATTGTTATTGGATGGGGCGGCTGCGCCACCACCACGGGCAGGAGGTTGATTGCTCATCGTGGTTGTATATTTTTTCGTGAATTTATGTTCTAAAACGCCTCTGTATCTTTAAATACTAATAATACTTATTCATTAATCTCTTCAGGTGGGTGAGGGGGCAAGTGGGGACGCATGTCCCCCCTCATTGAAGATGAGCACCTTGCGCCTAATTTTTGGAACGCGTTTTTTATCCAATGACGTGTCGGTTGAAACCAGGCATTTGCCGATCTTCATGTATTCGGTTTCCAGCATGGTTCGGATGAACTCGTAGATTTCGTGCAGCACGTCTTCGTTGCATTTTCCCACGATGAGGACGCTGCCCGTGCGGAAAATCATGAAGGATATTTCGTAGTGCGCCTTCGTGTCATTGCACGATTTTTTGTGCTTGTTGGTCATGGTTGTCGCGTCGTCCATGGAATGCGCCGGTTGCTGCCCGGTTTGCTCCCCCGCATGCAAACCCTGCACGTAAAAGAACTTGCACTGAATGCCCGGATACGAGCACGCGTCGTAGTTGCAGTTGATGCGGTACTTGTATTTCAACAAGTGGTACAGCGCGTCGCGGTTGATGTAATACCCGCACTTGAAGTTGGAATTGATGAGCACCGTTTCGCACTGGTTGCGCTGAAAGTCCAACCCGTCTTCCACGGCGGGCCTCAAAATGCGCACCAACAGGGTCTGCACCTTGTGCAGCATTGCGTCCGTTTTCAAACCCGGTATTTCCAGTTTCCCGGTATTGAATACCTTCACGTGCATTTCCTTGAAATTGCGGTGCTCGTCGTCTTCGTCCACAATGCGCAAAATCACCACGAAGCAGTTGAAGAATGCGCGCTTTTGCTTGATGCGGTAGCTCACAATGTCCTTTTTGCAAAGACCGATGCTGATTTTGCGTTGGTCCTTGAATTTAATGCGCCCCTCCGGATTTTCAATGTGCTCAATCACAAACTCGCTCACGCACGCCACCTCCTGCTTCAATTTGGCCTGAATTTCTGCCAATTCGTTCGGGTCACTCGTTGAAAATTTCATCTGCTTTTTGATGGCGCCCTCCATTGGAACGGCATATTTCAACACCGGGATGTTCCAGAACACGGCATGAATGTCAATCGGACACGTCAAATACGATATTTTTGTTTTGGTGCTTACGTAAATGGGCGTGCATTTTGGCCGGGTATCTTCCGTGAGTGTCAGCGTATTATTGGCAGTATTGTCGGCGTCGGTGTCAATCTGATCCGGAGTGTCGTCATCTGTTACATCCACAGCCCCATCCCCCTCCTCATCCCCCTCCTCATCCTCGTCTAAATGTCGCATATTCGGTTTCACTTTCGGTTTCACTTTCGGTTTCACGGCCGCTCTCGCAGTCGCAGTCGCCTCGCACGGAGTGACGGACGAATCCGAATTGTTTAAAAATTGCTGCCATTCCAAATCAAGACCCATGTCCATTGTGTTTGGGTATGTTAAATACATAGTAAGCCTGTTTCTCTAAGTTGAATTGGAATCAATTCTTTTTGAAAACAAGGCAATTAAACAAAACATTTTGCGAAATTCACGATGAGATAATGCATCAAGTGGTCGGGGTTGCATTCCGTGAGGTGAATTGCATTTTCAACCTTGTTCAATAATTCGGAGGTTATGAGGTCGGGATGTTGGCGAATGAGATAATTGATGTAATTTTTCATCATGTTTTTCCGGTCGGAATTGCACTGGCGGCTCATTTTGTTTATTTTGTCGCAAACGCGGCGAGTTGTGTCAATAACGTCGCCGCTGCCCATTTTCAAATCGTGCGTGATTTCATTCCATGCGGAGTCGGTCAGAATGACGGGCTGGTCTGTGCGCACGTCTTGGTTGGTTTGCATGTAATTGATCATGCTGCGAATGTCGGAATTGAACTGTTTTTGAATGGAACGCAGCATTTCGTCGGAGAGGGTCAGCCCTTCGCTCAAGCGGATCTTCATCAATAACTGATTGATTTCGGACACGGGCAATTGGTTGAAGCGCATGCGCACGAACTCGGTTTGCAGCGCCTCGTCAATTCGGCTGATGTAGTTGCATATCAAGCAAAACCGCACGTTGTGCTGCGAGTAAGCGTAGTTGTAGCTGTTCAGCAAATGCCGCAGCGCCATTTGCGCGTTTTTGGTCATGTAATCCACTTCATCCAATATTACGAATTTGGTGCCGGTACCGAAGAGAGATTTGGTCGTGACAAAGCTGTTAATTTGCACGCGGATGATGTCAATGCCGCGCTCGTCGGAGGCGTTCAAATGAATCATGAGACCGCCGTTGACGTGCTGCATGGTGGCCATTTGGTACTCATTCACCAAATTCATTATGGTGGTGGTTTTTCCCGTGCCGGGTGGCCCGTAAAACAGCAGGTTGGGGAAGTGCCCCGTTGCAATGATGTTGCGCATCATGAGCTGGTTCAGTGGGTCCAGCACAATGTCGTTGAAATTCGTTGGACGATATTTCTCCACCCAAGGAGTGGAACTGGTTGCGCTGGTTGCGCTGGTCATGTTCGCGATCATTCAAATGTTTGGATAAGTTATTCAAATGGTTGAAGATATTTCTATATTGATATTTACAAAATTCATACACATTTTGCATTACATTCAAACATTAAAGTAAAAATTGACGAATTAAATGTGGTACCCATTTTAGGACCAGCAATCCAATCCATAAAACTTCGTACTGCATTAATTTAATGACAGGATATTTAGAATTAGCAATCGGTCCCATGTTTTCAGGCAAGACCACGTGGCTGACCAACCTGCACAAGCAGTGCACATTTTGCAACATGCGCGTCGTGGTTGTCAATTTTGCGGGTGATACGCGCTACACCACTGCGGGGGAATCACTGCTTTCCACCCACGACCGCACCAAGATTCCCTGCATCATGTGCTCGTCCATTGAAGAGCTGGAATCCATGCACGCGCGCGAACTGGAAGCGGCCGAAGTGATCCTCATCAATGAAGGCCAGTTCTTTGGTGACATCATGCGCATTTTGAGTCACGTGGATGCCGGGAAGCGTGTTTATGTGTGCGGACTAGACGGCGACTTTGAGAAAAAACGCATCGGCGCGTTCCTAGACCTAATCCCGCATTGCGACAAAGTGGGCAAACTGACGTCGCTCTGCAGCATTTGCCGAAACGGAAAGGAGGCCATTTTCAGCTTCAGAACCACGAGCGAAACCGACCAAATCGTGATCGGATGCGACAACTACCTTCCACTGTGTCGCGCGTGCTACCAAAATCAGACGGATAAAAAATATAACAAAACAACTTAAACTATTTGGTGCACATAATCATAAAACCGAATACGTATTCACTTTTTTAATGCCAAAAAAACGAGCGACTAAGCAGGCGAGTGTTCCAGCATCGGAACAAGCAGTGGCAGAACCCGAAAAAAAGAAAAAAGAACACAAACTTCCGGTGGCGGCATTGATTGATTCGTTGGTCGTGCCACCTAAAAAAAAACGGGTCTATAAAAAAAACACGGAGCCAGTGACAGCTGAACCAGTGACAGCTGAACCAGTGACAGTGCAACCAATTGAAGTTGCTTCAGCGGTTGCTGCTCACAAAAAACGCGGAAGAAAACCCAAGGGTGGAAAAGTGATTCAACAATTGGTGCATGAATCCGCGTCAACAAACGATGCCCCCAACATAATTCTGCATTTGAAATGCAGCGTGCATGACATACAAAAATTGAACACATCATTGACGGAATCATCCATCAATCCCGGAGACGTTGTTTCATTCAATGCTTTAGAACCCAAGGGCGCCGATTTAAATGAGTCGTATCATTGTCAATCGGAAAATGGAAGCAATGGAAGCAATGGAAGCAATGGAAGCAATGGAAGCAATGAAGCCGTGAGCAATTTCATCATCTGCAGCGCACCCAATTCCAAGAAACCCAAGGCCGCGCCGGATGCATTGATTGCAACAAATTCATACAACCATTTAAATCACGACGGGGATTATGACGACGACGATGATGACGAACCCGGATCCAACGACAAGAATCTAAGGGACATTTGGAAGAAATTAAATCATTTGAAGCTGTGCTTTCATAAAAGCGACGTGTTTCAAAACATTGGGGCAGGCACCCGCCGCTCCTGCTGTTTTTGGGACACCTGCGAATTTGACACGCCGCCCATTTACATCCCCCGGTGCAGTGCGTTCAACGGGGGGCACAGCGTGTACGGCTGTTTTTGCAGCCCCGAATGCGCCCTGGCGTATCTGATGAACGAGGGGGTGGACACCTCCGTCAAGTTTGAGCGGTGCCAGATGCTGAACGCCATGTATGGCCGGGTATTGAATTACGAGAAAAGCATCAAGCCCGCGCCCAACCCACAGTACATTTTGAACAAGTTCTACGGCAATCTCTCCATTCAAGAATACCGCAAGCTGTTCAAGAGCGAGCAAATCATCTATGTGGTGAACAAACCGTTGACGCACGTCCTGCCTGAAATGTACGAGGACAACAACGACTTCCTCCTGAACAACAAGGTGATTCCCAACAACACGTACAAGCTGAAGAAGAAGACCAGCGCGTTCGGATAAAACACCTCATCAAATAAAACTAAAATTGAACACGTCGCATGTTGTGGATCAAACGGCAACCATGGGTCAAAATGGATTGCAGCTCAAGGTTAACGCCGCGCTTGCGTAAAATGCTGAAAAGGTTGTTGGATCAAGAGAGCGCGGTTGCGGATCAATGCAATAAATGCATCCGGCAGTTTTCACAGTTGTCCAATGAACTGCAGTTGATGCATCATGAGCACGATTTGGAAGAACGCGCATTGAAAAGCAGCGAATTCATTCGGGCGCATGCCACCCTGGACTGTGACGCAACGGCATGCGAGGTGATGTTTGAAACAATCAATTCTGCCGCATCGTGCGACTGCATTTGCATTCAGGCAGCATGTTTTCGCATCATTCACAAATGGACGCCGTTGATGGACGCATTTCGCATGAAACTATTGAAAATAAGGAGGTTGTGTAGGGCAAATGGATCACTTGGCGCGATTGAAACGTGCAGCAAAATTGAAAAAACCGTGCACAAAATTCTAAAACTAAAGACGACTTCGGATTAGGTAAAGTATTACATGTGGATCTCGGATTTCATACTGTGATTGTTGTTGCGCTTGTACTTGTTGTTGGTATTGAGGTTGTGCTTGTTGTTCACACATTTCTCTCTCTCGTTTCCATTTGATTTTTTCATGAACGTCGTTGGCGGCATCAACGCCCAAGGAAGATTTTACAGATGCAGATGCGGAAGGATCCAGTGGCGGACAATGCAACCGAAGTCAGTGTAAACGAAGTCAGTGTAAACGACGCCAAACACGCCATAAACGACAAACGCAACACCAGTGCAAACGTGGACGAACACAACGACGACACCGCCGCCGTCACTGAATGACATATGCCGCATTTTTTGATTTATTTTATTTTCTCTCAATTACAATATAGCACATCTGTAAAAAAACAAAACACAATAAAATGTCCGAGCGAGGGTTAACCATGCTGGTGCATTCGGTCGTGATTGGCGTAGCGTTGTACGCCGTCATGGTGTTTCTTTTGAAGCAGTCTCCCGCAGTGGCGGAGAATCGCAGCATTCTCATCGCGTCTGCCGTGCTCATTTACATGATCGTGTTTGGTCACGGTCTTCCCGTTCGCATGAACTCGCAGCTCTAACTAATACCTGTAAATGAAATGTAAATATGCAAATGTATTTTGCATATGTAAATTTTACAATTATCTGCGTCATTCATTCACGTCTTCGTAGTCTAGCGCACCCCCGTCATCCGCATCGCCGTAGTCGTCATCGGTCGGCAGTGCGCGCAAGCTGTACTCCTCGGCTTCAATTTGGGCCGCCTCGCGCTCCGCATCGCCGTCCAAGAAGATTTCGCGCTGCATGTCGGACACGAAGTCCCGCCGGCTCAGTTGCCGTTCCTTGCGCTGCTGCTGCTCCATTTCTTCGCGCTCGCGGTCGTAGGTGTCTTTGACGTACTGCCGCAGCCCCTTCTGCATCCCCACGTTCCAGTCGCCGATGCGGTGGTCCTTGAAGAACTTCTCGGTTTCGCGCTGCTCCTTCGTCATGACGTCAAACCCCTCCACAATGATCTCCTTCTCCTTGTCCTTGGTGCGACGCACGCGTTCTTTGATGGTGTCGGCGTTCATATCTGTCGCCGCGCGCTCGTCGTCCACGATATCGGCGTACGCAAACAGCAGCTCCACGATGGTTTTGCCGACCACGGTTCTCTCTATTTGCATAATTTGAACCTCTTCCATGACGCCCGTGGCGGCTTCTTCGGCGCGCAGCGTGCCGGCGATGAGCGCGTCTTCCTCCACTGGCACCGCCTCTTCAATAATGATGCCGTCGTACTCCACCATGCGCGTGCATTCCGCGAGCAGTTCCAGAAAGTAGTATTTGTACAGCAGGTGCACGATGCGATTGTCAAATGCCGAAACCGTGGTTGTTTTAGGCGGGGTCTTGGACGACGGGCTTGTGTCTTTGGGTTGCGTTTGCATTTGCAATCCCGCGAAAAACGGGGTTATGCTCATCAAGTGCATGAGATCCCGCACCCGGGGCTGCATGGCCTTGAGCAGGGGTGCCAGCTGCCGGTCGCCGTAAAATTTGTTCAGCCCCGCGTACGTGCGGCTGATGATGGCTCGCACGTCGTCGCCGTGTCGGCTGCTGAGCCCCCAATGCGCCGGCACTTTCACACTGGCCGCGTCGCGCGCCACCTGGTTGCAGATCATGGACGGGAACACGTCGGCCAGCGAGTGCATGCAGTTTTTCGTGAATTGGATGGCTCGCGCCAGCGTTGCGTCATCGGATTCAATGGCCGCGCCCCGTTTTTGCGGCGCAAAGTCCATGAGCGTGCCGAATGTGGCCGACAGTTTAGCGCGCTGTTTTGCAAAGTTCGGCACACCCGCTCTATTGCTGTCCAGGAATGTCCCGATTCGGGCCCAGCGGTCGTCGCACAAGTTGCTCAAATACGATTTGAAGTCGCGCATCTCCGGCGTTTCTTCAGACAGCGCCAAATCGTACGTGTCCATCAATGCCAAAATGTGCGCCTGCAGTTCGGTCGGAACGATTGCGCCCTCGGCCTTTGCGCGCAGCTCGGCAATCATGTCGCGCAATTGCTGGTCGTTGGACCACTCGGGCTCGTTCAGGCGGATGGGCACGATGTTTTCGGCGCCAACCACCTGCATCATTTGCGCAAACGCTTCGCGCGTGAAATTGACGCCGCGGCGTTTCAGCTTCTCCATTTGCGCGGTGACCGAATCCGACGCATCAACCACGGCGGGGTCGGGTTTGTTCAAGCAGAACAGCTGGAGCTGCGGCGGGACGGGGCGCGGGTTGTCGTAATTGCAAAACGCGGCAAACGCCATGTAAATGGTGCGCTCGTCAAACTGGGGCGACAGCGGGGGGAACGCGGCTTTCGTGGATTTGGGGTCGTACAGCGTGGCGGCCTGACCCAACTCCACCACCCGGTCAATGACGGCCTGGGTCTTGGCCGCATCCGCGTTGCATTCCTGGATGCCGGGGCGCTGGCGCACGAAGAACTGCAGCGTGGTGCTGTCCGCGGGTTCCAAGCAGCACGCGTTCTGCAGGAACGGCACGCCGCCTTCGGTCTGCGGCTTCAGCAGCAGCTGCGTTTTAAATTTGCTCACCACTTCTTGCACCAGCTGCTGCATGCCGAGCGAAAAGTACATGACCTTGGCTCTCAACACACCGAGCTGTTCGGTCTGCCCGGGCTTGCCGCGGCGCAAGTTCTCGTCCAGCTGTTCCATGAACTGCGGCGACACCTGGTTCGTCGTGGGATTGACGACGCCGCCCAGCGGCGGCAGAAACGTGGTCATGCGGCGAATGTCCAGCTCCACCGGCACGAGCTCCTCCGCGTGCTCCCGCAAGTAGTCGCGCTTCAGCACCAGCAAGTCGCTGATTTCACCCTGCACAACCGCGTACTTGTTCAGGTACGTCTTGATCCGTTCGGCAATGGTTGCTTCTTTCAGCTCCTTTATGGCGCTCCACGGATCCACGGACTTGCTCTTCAGCTGGTGCGCAATGCAGGCCACGTAGCGGATGCCGCTCATGTCTTCCTCGCCCAGCAGCGGGTAGCCCATGAAGGACCGCACGCACCCGGGCTGCGTCTTGCTGGTTTTTAGCGACGGAATGGCCGTTTGAATGGCCACCGTCAAAAACGCGAGCGTGGTGAACAGCAACGACGTGTTTACGAATTCCTTGAACGAGGGAGGGCGCTTTTTCTCCGCTTCAAATTTTTTCTGGGCCATTTTATTGTACTGCTCCTCGCTCACCATGGTGGAATTCAGCGCGGCCATGGTTTTTTCCACGATGAATTCGCGCAGCGGGTTCAAGTCCACGCTCAAGTAGTTGCCCATGGACGTGACCACGTTGGAAATCATGCCGGCGCGCGGGTTGTCGTATTTTTTGGGCACCGTGGTTTTCACGGAGGTGGCTCCTGCTCCTCCTGCTCCTCCTGCTCCTCCTGCTCCTTCTTCGTCGTCCCCCGGCAGCATGCCGCGGAACTCGCTGCCCTCCTCCGTCGCGGATTCCAGCATCATGATCACGTGGCCGCTGTGCTTGTCCACAATGGCGTTGCCCTCGTCGCTCAACTCGCCCTGCTCCCGGCAAACGGTGCGCAGCGTGGACTGGTACGATGCGGCAGTGGGCGAAGCGGAGGAAGAAGCTATGAACGCCGCCGCCAGCCGGCGCAGGAAGGACGGCAGCAACTTCACGTCGGTTTTAACGCAATACAGCCAGTGCGGGTCTTCGCCGAGGCGCTCGTTGGCCCCGCGCGTGTAGCGCTCCACGAAATCCAGCACGTCCGCGCTGCGCTTCACCAAATCGGACTGCCCCAAAATGATTGTTTTCAGGCGCTCGTACGGCGACTGCACGATGTCCTGCAGTTCGTCGGCGCTCACTTGGTGCCGCAGCTGCGCGTCGTTGTACTTCGTCATGCGCGCGTACTTCATGTGCCGCAAGCGCGGCAGCACGGTGTCGTAGTAACTGAATTTGCCGTCAATGCGCTGCACGGTGCGCTCCCGGTTGTCGTCCACGCCGGCCTTGAATTCCGCGTTCATTTCGTTCAGCAGCCCCTCTTTCACCGCGTCGGCAGCCAGGTCGTAGTCCATGCACGTCTGTTCCACCGTGAAGCACTTTTCCTGCACGTTGCAAAAAAAGGCGGGGTCGTACATGCTGACCCCCGCGGGAATGTTGGTGTCGCGGACCCACTGCTTGTTTTTGCGCACGTAATACAGGTGCCGGTTGGTGCCGTCGGCGTTGTCCATCTCAATCACCGCGTATTGTCCGTCTTGCACGGGGCGCTCCCCCAGCAGCATGGCTTCCACCTCCACGCCCGCCTGACGATCGTCGGGCACCTTCAGTTCGCGCTTAATCTCCTCCTTCAAAAAGAGGATGAACTCCTCGCGCGGCATGACCTGCTGCTGCGAATCGTACTTCTTGATGAAGTCGTAATTGGTGCGGTCAAATTTGCGGTCAAATGCGATGTTTATGCCGGCGTCGTCCTCCAGCTCGTCCGAGTCGGCCAAGTACTGCTTTGCAATCACAATGTTGGCGCACTTGTTGTTGCCCTCCTCCTCCGCCTTGCGCTGCTTGAACCGGTTGGTCTGCTGGCTGAGCAGCGTGCCGAAATCAAACGACGTGAGCAGCTCCAAATTCAGCTTGGCCACCGCGCACATGTAGAGCCGGGCATTGTCGGCCACGAGCATGCGGTGCAGCAACTCGGACGGGGTTAATGCACGACGCAACCGGACCTCCGCGTCGGCCGCGTCCGCGCGTTGAAACGCGGTGTCGCCGCCAATGTTGTACTGCTCATTGGAGAGGCCGTACGTTTCAAACACGCTGCTTCCACTCGCTTCCTCTTCTGCTTTGCCGCTCACCAGCAAGTTGTGCAGCACCGACATGCCCAAATAAATGACGCCGTAATTGTGGGTGCGCACTTTGTCGCACTGGGTCTTGAGCAGCGCGTAGTTGCGCTTGTGGTCGCGAATGCGCTCGCGCAGGAAGCCCACCATGTCGGTGTATTGGCGATACGTCAAGTCGCGGTGGTACACCATGAAGGGCTCCAAGTAGTCCACAATTTCGGAGAGGGACAAGCTGCCCACGAGGTGCTTCTTGACGAGGTCAAACAGCACGCGGGTGCGCGGCACCACGATGCGCAAGTACTCCGCGTACCGGTCGGCATCCGTAATTTCGCGGTTGAGCACGTACTCCTTGATGTCGCTCAAAAAATCGCGCGAATTGAACGCAATGTGCTCGTCCAAGTCGTCAATGGTGCGCGTGCTGATGCGTGTGGTCTTGCGCAGCAGCTGCCAGTAATTCAAGTTGTGCTGGTTCAGCTGCGACTTGTCCAGGATGTTGATGGTGTGCAGGTTGATGCGCGAATACGCCACCGTGGGCTCGGGCAGCATGATGAACGACTTCAGCGTGAGCGTGTCGGCCGGCGTCATGGGCACCACGTCGGTCGTCATACGATTGGCCGTCATTGAAGTGGCTTGCAGGCGCATTAGCCCCAGGTTGTAGCGCTGCACGACGAAGCGGCGGGTTTTCAGCTCCTCGCCAAAAACCACCGACGATTCCAGTTGCCCCAGGTTGTCAATCACGGCGGCCATGTTGTCCCGCACGGCTTCGCTGTTCAAGTAATCGTCCTCGTATTCGGGTGGTTCAAACGGCGTGAATTGG